>Ga0187852_1000481_pt1 | contig 42937 bp, 29 predicted proteins | sample June2016WEW_6_40_FD_134511 | JGI IMG/M metagenome (GOLD analysis project Ga0187852, IMG submission 134511) | Peatland microbial communities from SPRUCE experiment site at the Marcell Experimental Forest, Minnesota, USA - June2016WEW_6_40 | ecosystem: Environmental > Terrestrial > Soil > Wetlands...
AGGCATACTGCGTGTTGGCAGTTGTCTTTGTCCCACGCCGATCACGGGTGGTGTGGACCCCCGGCATGCCTCCTAAGCGCAAGGACTCCCGTCGAAACCGTGACGCCCCCGCTCTTTTGATTAGAGTATATCTCTGGGTCCTGGGTTGTCAAATTGCTTAAAGGGCGGCGTAGGGGTAGCATTTGCCCTACCCTCGTCGCGGCCAGCAAAAATGCGGGGACGGCAAGCCGTTCCCCTACGGCGAGGCAGCTATCGACGGAGTGTGGAGTCGGGTGCCGACAAAGGCGTTGCGTCGACAAGACACGTTGCACGATAATACGAGGGCGATTGATTTTGACGAGGTTTGATCCTGGCAGCCGGCGACACTAACTCGCTCGTATTGCAGATTCGTGAGATGCGCGAGCTTCTTGGCGAGAAGCTTCGCGCCCAAGCTATGGAATTACAAAGGCTTGAAGAGCGGTTGGAGGAGTTACGCGCCGAGCACAACCAGCTGAAGGCGGAGGCCCGGGACCAATTCGAGGCCCTCGGGAATCTTGAGCCCTCCTCCCCGTCAACGCCACTCGATGAAGTTCTGGCTGCCGCGCGAAGCCTCCTGGCTGCGGCTTCTCCCAGGCAGTTGTTCAACCTCATGGCCGAAGAGAGTCACCGCCTGGGAGTCCGCGCGATGGTGTTTGAGGTTCGAGGCGAAGCGGCCTGGGCCGCGGCGGGGCACGGCTTCGGGACTGACGTGAATGAGCAAGCCTTGCGCTCCCTGGTCGTCCCGCTCAGTGTGGAAACTCCTTTTCGTGAGGTTTTTAGCCTCGGCGTCGATGTCAGCGGGACACCTGAGGTTTTAAGCAAGAACCCAAACGTTTTAAGCCGCCTCAGGCCGGATTCGCTTGACTCCATCCTGCTTCTGCCGATTCGTGCAGGAGGAGCTGTGGCGGCGATTTTCTACGCGGATTCGGGCGGGTGTGGGGCGCTGCCCGAAGACGCTCTTAAGCTGCTTGCAGAATTCGCGGGCACACAACTTGATCGATTGATGGCGCTCGGGGGCAGGGCGAGGGCGGCAACGGATTGCACTGGTCCTTCCGTGTGAAGATCCTATCCACATTCTTGGCTGTAATCTGCTGGGCGCTCGTCCCAGCTCACAGTTCCGCAGCAGACCGCGCGCCGGCGGAGCCTGTCCCGGCATCGCTTCGCGAGTTGGCGGCCCGGGCGGCGAAGCCCGCAGCGTGGCCTGAGTTGCGTGCCTACGCGGAATCGCGGAAGGCGCCTGAACAAAGGGATTTGGCATACTTCGCGTTGGGCTATCGCGAATACGAAGCGGGGTATTATCTCGATGCTTCCGAGGACCTGCGCAAGGCCGCGACTGCTGAGTTCACACTCGCTGACTACGCATCGTATTACTTTGCCTCGGCCGCGTTCAAAGCCGGCAAGCCAGCCCAGGCGGCAGAGGGCCTGCGAGGGTTCGCATCCGGTTACTCGGCTAGCCCCTTGCGCGCACAAGCGCTCCAGTTGTTTGCCCAGACCCTGATGGCTTCCGAAAAGGCGCAGGAGGCAGTTCAAATTCTGACGGCAGATCCGGGAGTTCGCCAGCATCCCGAGTCAGCTCTCCTGCTGGCCCAGGCTTACGATCAAGCCGGCGATCCGGCCCAGGCTGCCCGAGCCTACCAGGACGTTTACGACGCTTTTCCGGCGTACCCCCAAGCTAAGGCCGCCGGCGAGGCTCTGGGGCGACTCCGATCGGTGTTGGGGGCCGGCTTCCCACAGCCCACGGAGGAAATAGAAACTGCCCGGGTGGAGTTGCTTTCGAGAGCCTCGCTGTTCAAAGAGGCACTGAAGGAGTACCAAAGTCTGCTCTCATCGAGGCCTGGCAGCGCCCATGCGGGTGAATGGCAATTGGGCCGTGCGCGCTGCCTGATCCACTTGCGGCGAGACGCTGAGGCCCTGGATGCGCTCTCCGGCAGCCTTGCCACTCCGGCGCTGAACGCGGAGCGACTGGCGCTGAGGATCGAGGCGTACACGCGAGCGGATAACTCAAGCGCCACCCTCGACGCGCTCGCCCAGATTCAGGCCATTGATGCGCATTCAACTTCCTACGAGTCGGCGCTCTATTCCGCCGGGGGACTCTTCTACAGGCTGGGCGATTGGCAAAACGCCGGCCGCCAGTACCAGACCCTGGTGGAGTCCTTCCCGCAGGGCAGCCACGCCCAAGACGTGGGGTGGCGGCTCATCTGGTGTCATTACATGGCCGGGCAGCATGGCCAGGCGCTCGAAGATTTTCAGGGCTATTTGACGCACTACCCGCGCTCGAATCGCACCCCGGCGGCACTTTTCTGGTTGGGCAGGTTGGAAGAGGAGAGAGGCGACGCAGGCAGCGCCCGAGCGTTCTATTCGTTGCTTCAAAATCGGTTCGCGCATAGTTTCTACGCAGACCAGGCGAGTTTCCGGGAACGAAACCTTCCTGCCGGCGAGCCCGCCGGAATGCCGGCGCCAAATTCCGTTGCCTGGGAAGTGGCGCAAGGGATTCCTCCGCGGGAGGCGGCGCCGATATCCGCCTGCTCTGACTACGAGCCCGCCGAGCTATTGCAGCCGGCGCTGGAGTTTCAAGCCCTGAGCTTGGATGGCTTGGCCGAGGAGTATCTCAGGGCTTCGCTCGCCGCGCGGCCACAGCAGCCGCAATTGCGCTTGTTTCTTAGCAGGCTCGAAGCAGGGCAGGGAAATGTGAGCGCGGGAATTCTCGACGCAGGCAGGGTTGTGCCAGACTACCCCTATTACCAGTTCTCCGAACTGCCGAAGGAGATCTGGGGTCTGTTGTTCCCGAAGAACTACTGGAGTCTCGTCGAACGTCAGGCGCGCGTCAACCGCATTGACCCCTACCTGGTGATGGGCTTGATTCGCCAGGAGTCGGCGTTTAATGCCCGCGCCACCTCCTCCGCCGACGCCCGCGGATTGATGCAGGTCATGCCCACAACGGCGACGAGCAGCAAGCGTGCTTCAAGGATCCGGTATGCTGGCATGCGGCTTTACAACGCTACCTATAACATCCGTTTTGGCTGTGCTTATCTGCAAACGCTATTAAACGAATTCAACAGCAAGCCGGAGCAGGCCCTGGCGGCATACAACGCGGGTGACTTCCGCGTCAGAGACTGGATGAAAGACACTTCCTTCCGCGATTCCTCGGAGTTTCTGGAAGCCATCCCCATTCACGCCACGCGCGCATATGTGGAGTCGGTGTTGCGCGACGCCGCGATTTATCGGCAGTTGTTGACGGGACAAGCGAAGTTCGCCACGTGCGGTAAGTGAAGGCAGAAGCATGCAATTCACCATTCACCATTCACCATTCTGCCGCCTTCTGCTGAGGGTCACCTTGGCGTTATTACTTTCGGCCGCGCGTTGCACCTGCGCCCCGGTCGATCTGGATGGCACGATTCCGGGTAGCATAGGTGTCAACGTTCACTTCGTCGACCCCAGGCCCGGAGAGATGGAAATGCTGGCATCTGCCGGCGTGCGCTGGGTGCGCATGGATTTTTCCTGGGACAGCACCGAGGGGGCCGCGGGGCAGTATGACTTCAGCGCCTACGATCGCCTGGTAACTACCCTGGAATCCTACAAAATCTCACCTTATTTTATTCTTGATTATACGAACAAGCTCTATGACAACGGCTTGTCACCCTACACGGAGGAGGGCCGTCAGGCATTTGCGAAATGGGCGTCTGCTGCGGTCGAGCATTTCGAGGGGCGGGGCATCATCTGGGAAATGTATAACGAGCCGAATTTTCGTTTCTGGCGCCCGAAGCCGAACGTTCACGATTACATCCTGCTGGCTCTCGAAGTGGGTGAGGCGATTCGCGCCGTGGCTCCTCACGAGGCCTATGTGGGGCCGGCGACCTCCCTCGTCGACTTCAGCTTCCTTGCTGCCTGCTTCAAAGCGGGACTGCTGAACTACTGGTCGGGGGTTTCCGTGCACCCGTACCGGCAGCGTGATCCGGAGAGTGTGGCGGAAGAATTCCACACCCTTCAGCACGTCATCGCAGCGTTTTTTCCATCTGGGAAACCGGTTCCCGTCATCGCCGGCGAATGGGGTTACTCATCCACCTGGAACTGGAAGGGCATGGACGAAGCAAAGCAAGGCAAGCTTCTGCCGCGAGAGTACCTGAGCAACCTCGCCCTCGGCGTGCCTCTTACCATCTGGTACGACTGGCACGATGATAGCGCCAATCTGCAAGATCCCGAATCGCACTTTGGCATAGTTCATTTCCCCTACGCTGCGGATGCACATCTCGTGTATTCGCCCAAGCCTGCCTACCTTGCCCTTAAGACACTTACTGGCGTTCTCAACGGATATCGGTTCACCCGGCGTTTGCCGGTCGGCGGAGGCGATGACTACGTCCTGCTATTCAGCAAAGGCGCTAACTATCGAATAGCCGCGTGGACGACCTCCGCCTCGGCACGAACGGCCACCATACCTGACCTCCAAGGGCAGTTTTCAATCACGGATCACCTGGGGCAGAGTTTCAAACCTGTCAGCGCGCAAAAGGGCAAGCTTGAGATTACCCTGACTGACGCTCCGCAATACCTCGTTGGAGTGCGGTAGCGACAGCTACCGCCGTTCGTCCGCATTCCAGGACGGCAGCTTTGCTGCCGCACTCCATGACGTGGCGACCCTACATAGAAAACTGGAGTTTGGGTTTCGAGCCTGAAACGAGATAACCCACCAGAGCGTCGAGCAGGTCTGTAGCGTAGGGATCGGTTCCGTAAGTGGTGTCGAGAGACATGGTGCAGACGAGGAGCGTCCCTTTCCCGTATTTGGCCTGGACGAGCACACCGACACTCGAGTGGATCCAGCCGTAGAACATCCCCGCCAGCACATCGCGAAAGTCCTTCGCGGCGATTCCTCGAACGATCGCGGGTATGTTTATGGCTTGGGCCTCGAATCCGACCATGGGATCAAATCCCAGCGCTTGGAAAGGAGGCTGGTTGCTTCGGAGCCAGAGGAAGTTCGAAATCCAGTTTCCCTCGTAATCACCGCCCGCGCGAGGAACGACCTCAATGCCTGGCGCGAGCGTCTGGCGTTCGCTCGAAAGCAAAAGAACGCGGGCGCCCGACTCGAGCTTCTTCTTGACCTCCGCGTCGAACGTCGAGGCAATCACCACCGGCAGAGCCTCGGAGCCCGATGACGCGAGGTAGTTGCGCACCCGCATGGCATTGACCAGGTGCCGCAGCTTGCCTGCCGGGTCATAGTACGAAACCGGCGGAGCCAGATCGGGTTGGCGACCGGGGTAAACGAACAACGTCAAGGAATTCTTGGCCAGAGTTTTTCCTTCCCAAACCATTTCCACCTCGAGTTGTTTTTTGCTCGACGCAGCGGCAGGTGGGGCCGCGAACTGGATCTTGAAGGAGGTACTCGCCGAGGCGGCAGGGAGGGTGGGGAGCAAAAAAGTTCCCGCCAGCGGCGTCCCCTCGACTTTCCAAGTTAATCGGCCCTGTTCGAGGGCTTGTGGACTGTAGTGAGAAACGGAAGCCGTGACGGTGACCGGCTGGCCCGGCGTGTAGCTCCGCTTTTCGGCGCGCAACACCACCATGTCATCGCCTTGAATTTCGCCCAGCGGGCCGGCGAACACTTTGGGATTCCGCCACATGTCCAGCAAGCCATTCGATTCCCAGTTAAGGTCGGTGAACTCCGTGATGATGTACCCTTGGATTTCCGGATGCGAGCGAATAGATTCGATTTCGTACTTGAGAGAAGCGAACTCGTGCCATTCCGTCGCATCGGTCAGCGCGTCGAGAGTCGGGAAGAGAGCCGCGTACTGATGATCGGCATAGCGTCCGTCGATTCCTGCCGGTTCCGTGATCTCGTTGTCAAAGCCACGCCTGGAAAACCACCAGGGCTTGTCGTGGGGAATGCGAGGCAAGCCCCAGTTGCCGAATTCGGAGAGCACCAGGGGTTCGTTGCCTTTGGGGGAGGCGTCGCCGTAAGGACTGAAGAGCCAGCTTGGGCGCTGGGCAAGGTCCGCGACGAAACGGTCAAAATCCTCGGCGCGGTCTGGGATGGTCGAGTAAGTGTGATAGTCGGCGATGTCTGTGGAAACATGAAAATTGTCATAACACGCGCTGTTATCATCCACAAGCCAACCAGGGACAATCTTCTTCGCTTCTTGATAAGCCTCCATCAACCATTGTCGGTCCGCGGCCTCTTTGAGGTTAATTCCCCAACTCTCATTGATGAGGCTGAGGATGACCAGGCAAGGATGATTCCAGTCGCGCTCGACCATGCCTCGCAAGGTCTCGAGGCCGCGCCGCTTCGAGTCGTCCGTGAGCTTGTCCCAGTTGGGGATTTCGTACCAGACGAGAATGCCGACTTCATCGGCGGCTACGAGGTAGCGGGGGTCGGGCGCCTTGATGTGGCAGCGCAGCAGATTCAGCCCCAAGGCGCGAGCCTTCCGCATCTCGTCCTTGATGTAATCCAGCGAAGGCGGAGCGTAGATCGTCTCCGGATAAAAATCCTGGTCGAGCGCCCCGCGCAGATAAATCGGCTGGCCGTTCAAGTAGAACTTCCCGTCCCGCGTTTCGAAAGTGCGGAACCCGAAAGGGAAGTCCCCGGAGTCGCCGGAAATGAGACTCGCGTGCAGGGTGTAAAGCACCGGATTGGCAGGGCTCCATACGCTTGGGTTGGCGAGACTTCCCGTTAACTCGACAGTCGCCGTGAGGTCGTTGATCTCTCGAGCGGTCTGCCAGACAACCTTCCCGGCGCGGTCGCGGATTTCCAAACTAAGGTTAGTTGAGCCGCCCGCCGGCACCTGGGAAGGAGATGTCACGGCGAGCACCGTGATCTTGAAGTCGCCGTTCGCTGTCGCCAGGATGTGAGCGGAACCCAGGTGAACGCGCGGCCGAATCTGGATTTCGACGCTTTGCCAAAGGCCGCTTGTCTGTACGTACCAATTCTGTTTTCCGTGGGGAATCTCTGCGTAATTGATTCCCTCCACGACACCGGGCTTGGCCCCCGGGTCGACAACCCGCACCGCAATCTGGTTCGTTCCCGGCCGAAGCAGGGAAGTGAGATCGAACTCAAACGGCGTATAGCCCCCTTCGTGCGTCCCAATCTTCTGGCCGTTGAGGTAAACGTTGGCAAGGTAATCGACGGCTCCGAAGCGCAGAATCGCCGCCTGGTCCGGCGGGAGAGATTGTATGCTCACCTCGCGCCAGTACCAGGCTACTCCGGCGTAATCGCGCAGGTCGGCGAACTGGGACTGCCACGACGAGGGCACGCGAGTCGGGCGCACATTCGCCGCCGAGGCCAGTTGCTGAATCTCGAGCGCGCCACTGGGATCGGCAAGGAAGTGCCAATCCCCGTCGAGCGAAATCGTGCCCGCCGCGGCCGGCGCGCAAAAAGCCGTGAGACAGAAGAGAGACCAGATACAGAGGTATCGAAGCATAGTGTTTAACCAAAGCCGGGAAGACTTTAGTCTAAGCTGGCGGCGAGTGGGAAAGCAACCGGCTTGAAAGTCGAGAGTCGAAAGTCGAGAGTCAAAAGTCTAAGGTCTAAAAGCTGAAACCTGGGCGGCGAGTGACGATGTGAGAAACTGTGAGATTGAATCACCCGCTTTCGATTGTTGACTCTGGACTTTTGACTCTCGACTTTTGACTCTCGACTTTCGACTCTTGACTCTCCCATTCCCCCACGGCTGCTGCCTGTGCTACGATGGCGAGGTTGGCGGGTTTCAATCCTGATCTCAGCGGAAGACAGACAATGAGTGCGAACATCTCGACGCAAACCATGGTTAACTACCTAGTTGCTCCTGAAACGCTCGTGGAGACGAACGGCGAAGGTCCTGCCTACGAACTGGGCCCCCGGGAAGGAAAGCCTGTAATCATCGTGCTCGGCGTTACGGAGATCATCGAGCAGGAATCCCTGCACGTCTCGATATGGGGCTCGGCGGACGGAGAAGATTGGGGAAAGCAGGCTCTCTTCTGGTTCCCGCAGAAGTTTTATGCGGGGAGTTCGCCGGCAGCTCTCGATCTGAAGCAACTGCAGGGCGTCAAGTTTCTCCGGGCCAGATGGGAAGTTAACCGCTGGGGGCGAGGCGACCCGCGGCCCTGCTTCAAGTTTGGCGTTGAGATTCAGGAACTTGTTCCATAGCGCGTGACTGTGCCGGCGACTTGATTTTTGTAGACGAGTCGAGCAGGAGCCTGCCATCTTTCTTCGAGGAAGCTGCCTCTAAAGTAGTATGCGACCAATAAAGCAATTTCTGAGCTGTCCTCTCCTGATTGCGGTGTGGGTCTGTTCGGCGCCGGCGCAGCAGCCTGCAAAAAACCAGCCCGCACAGAGCGGCCAGGCGGGAGCGTCACTTGAGACAGTAACCATTCCATCTCCCCAATCCGCCCCGGTCAACCCGCCCGTTAAAGCTCAGGGATACATGGATCTTGCCCAGGTTGAGCTTCTGGCGCGAAAAATAGGTGCAGCGGAGTCTCGCATTCAAGACCTGCTCAAGGCTATGCACCCGGAAAAATGGAGAGTCTCGAACATAATCCGAAATTCGCTCACCCAGACGCTGGACAATCTTCACAAGTCTCTGGACGGACTCGAGGGATGGCGATCGGAGTTTGAAAAGCGGCCGGATAGCATCTACTACGGATTCCAGACCTACGCGGCGATCAATGCGACACTGCCCCGCCTGGATGGCGTTGCGCACGCCGTTAGCCAGTATGAGAATTCGAGCCTGGGCGCTCAATACAGCCAAGCCGGCGACCAACTCTTCGACCTGCAACAGACCCTCGAGCCGTACATCGCGTATCTCTTGCGGAGCCCGGACCAAGTCCTCTTTGTGGCCCAAGGCAACTTAGCTGCCTGCCAGAAGGAACTGGGAGGTGCTTTAAACGGGGAGGCTGGCCCGGCCAAACCCATGAAGAACACGTTCGTCGAATTTCACGCGCGGCGATCCGCCAACGGGCGGGCTGGGGGCCGGAAGTCGGCGCGGGAGTCGAAGGATTCTGCGAACCAGGCCAATAAGAAGAATGAGTCCCCGGTGCAGCCTCAACCCTTACCCTCGCATTGAGCCACACTATCGGCTGCTGTAGTTGCGGTAATCTCGATGACTAGGCTCAACCGGCGGGTGTCGCGAGAGTCAAGCGAGGGACGACAGATGGCCCAGCGAGGCTCGCGCGGTGGCAGGCGTCGGCGCGGGTTCGGAGCACTCAGCCTTTACTAAATGAGATGTTTACGCGCCGACATCCTGGAGAGGGAAATAACCCAACTGAACTAGTAAACAAAAAGAGTCTCAGCACCTTGCGGAGGCCAAAACCCTTCGATTCGAAGTTAGGCCGGTTAAGCTGATTTGTCAAGGCCTTTTCGTCGTGAGTGTTGTCCCGGATGGGCCGTGGCGTAGCCGCCGCCATTTTGGCGGCTCCGCTGACGGCTGGAGGCCCGCGTTACGGCCTGAATCAGGACGTCACCTCCTTGGGAGAGGGGTCCTATCAATCAGCCCCCGCCTTAAGCAGGAGCGACATCTATGAGCGGCACGCTTTCACTTGCCAAGTACTCGATCGGAGTTGGCGACCGGTTTGCACACCAGGCCAAGCCACAATTACAGGCTTGCCAAAAGGCAGCCGAGCACGGAGTAGAGGTGGTTCCGGTATGGAACAAATCCAACCGGGAACACACGATCATCGGTTCCACTCCAGCCGAGACGCGAGCGGCGGCTGACCAGGCGGTAAAGGCGCTGGGCTGGAACCTGCCGTACCACGTGGACGCCGACCATATCAATCTCAAGACAGTCGACAAATTCATCGAGGCTTGCGATTTTTTCACCATCGACGTGGCGGACTTGATTGGCCGGCCCTGCGAGCCCGCGGCCTTGCAGGGCTTCGTAGACGGTCACCCGGCGTTGCTGGCGGACTTGGCCGTACCCGGAGTCGCCTGCTCGTTCCGCATCGACCGCGCGTTCCTGGCCCAGGTCGCGAACAAGTACCTTGCGGCGGTCGAGGAAGCCGCCCGTGTTTACCGTTCGATCGAGGAGAAGAAGGGCAGGGGACGGTTCATCACTGAAGTGTCCATGGACGAAACCGATCTCCCGCAGACTCCGGCCGAACTGCTGATCATCCTCGCGGCTGTGGCGGACGCAGGGATTCCGATCCAGACCATAGCGCCGAAGTTTAGCGGGCGCTTCGACAAGGGCGTGGACTATGAGGGCGACGTTTCAGTTTTCAGCCGGGAGTTTTCGGATGACGTGGCAGTGATCGCTTTTGCCGTCAGTCGCTTCGGGCTGCCTGGCGGGTTGAAACTCAGCGTACACTCGGGGAGCGATAAGTTCTCGATTTATGGGCCGATCCATCAGGCCCTCAAGAAATTCAACGCCGGAGTGCATTTGAAGACCGCCGGAACAACTTGGCTGGAAGAGTTGATCGGCCTGGCGGAGGCCGGCGGCCCAGGGCTGGACCTGGCCAGGGAGATCTATGCCGAGGCCTATGGCCGGCGCCAGGAACTGTGCGCGCCTTATGCCGCCGTGGTCAACATCGATCCTTCCCGATTGCCTGATCCGGCGCTGGTGGCGCGGTGGGAGGCGGAAGAATTCGTAGCGGCGTTGCGCCACGACCCGAACTGCCCGGCATACAACTCGAGCTTCCGGCAACTTCTTCACGTAGCTTTTAAGGTGGCCGCGAGAATGGGAAGCCGTTATCTGGATCTCCTGTCGGCGATGGAGACCACTATTGCCAGGAATGTGACCGCAAATCTTTTCGACCGCCACATAAAACCGGTGTTTATCGGGTGATCGGCTGATCGGGAGAACGCACGCCGCGAGCTTCGCCTTCTTTCCCAATTCGTGGTACGTTAGCAGAAGCGAGGAATCAGATGACAACAACGGTCCCATCCAGCGTTCCCCAGTCCGTCCAAGGGAAAATCATTGAGGCGCAGGTGAAAGTCTCCGTGGATGCGACGCGGCCCTTGCCTTTAGTGTGCGCACTCTATGCGGTGGAATCTGCCGAAGGAGTCTGGTTCTGCGCCTATTATGGCGCGAACCGAAGCGTCTTCGATTTCTTGCCTCAGAAGGGCGCCGTTCTCGAGGAAAGAGACCTGGGTATCGCCTTCCGCACGAAAAAGTTCATCCCCAAGGAGCAGTACCTTCAGGCGCAATGGGAAGAGTTTAAGAAAGAGAATTTCATGGCCTATGGCGGCCACGGGGAATAATGCACGGCGGGTGATGGGGTGGAGACGAGACCGCCGCCGGCGATGCAGTTCATTGCTGCCCTGAGAGCTGCGAAGGAATGCCCGCGCCACGGCGGGCGTGACGCCCCCCAACACAATATTCCACGCGCGTGAGCTAAGAGCTCGTCGTTCATCCGCTCAAGCGATCTCTCGATTCTCTCGCTCGTCCAATCATTGCCAATACATTCTTGCTTTGGTATATTTATAAGTCGTCTGTATAAACTTGCATGGACAATCTCTATCGCCGCACGCAAATCCTGAAGCTCCTGCGGTCCGACCCGGAAGTCACCCAGGAAGAGTTACGTCGAAAGTTGGCGAGGCGCGGCATCCAGGTGACGCAGGCCACGGTTTCGCGCGACCTCGAGGAGTTGGGCCTTATCAAGACGCGCGCCGGTTATCGCCTTCCGGACGCGGTCGAGCCTGCCGCCTCAGTGCAGCCGACCTTGCAGGTCATTCTGAAGGAATTCCTGCGCGAGGTCAGCCTGGCATCGAACCTGGTGGTGCTTAAGACTCACCCTGGGAACGCCCAGCCGGTGGCCGCGGTGCTGGATTCGCAGGACTGGCCGGAGGTTGTGGGCACGGTCGCCGGCGACGACACCGTGTTTGTGGCCACGCCCAGCGCTCGCGACGCGGCACAAATGCGGAGAAAAATCCGCTCGATTGTTGCCGCATGAATAGAAAGGGAGTTCAAAACAACCCATGACGTCAACGCGTGAATCCGGCCATCCGGTCAAGCGGGTGGTTCTAGCTTATTCGGGGGGGCTCGATACCTCCATTATCATCCCGTGGCTGCGGGAGAACTATGGCTGCGAGGTTTACGCCATGGTAGGTGACGTGGGCCAGGGCGACGACTACGTGGCGCTTCGGCGTAAGGCGCTCCGCAGCGGCGCAGCGAAGGTATTTGTCGAGGACCTGCGCACGGAATTCGTTACCGGCTACGTGTGGAAAGCGGTGCGCGCCGGAGCCGTGTACGAGGGGAAGTATCTCCTCGGCACGTCGCTCGCGCGCCCAGTGCTCGCCAAGCGGCAGGTTGAGATCGCGCTCGAGTGCGGGGCGGACGCGCTGGCGCACGGGTGTACGGGGAAGGGAAACGACCAGGTGCGTTTCGAGCTATCCTACCAGGCGCTCGCACCCCAGTTGCGGGTCATCGCCCCTTGGCGGGAATGGTCAATCAGATCGCGAGAGGATGCGCTCGAATACGCACGCCAGCACAAGGTCCCTGTGCCGGTGAGTAAGACTGATCTATATAGCCGCGATCAGAACCTGTGGCATCTGAGCCACGAAGGCGGGCCGCTCGAAACCCACCTCGGCGAACCCCCTGACAGCGCATGGAAACTCACGCGCAAACCGCAGAAGGCCCCGGCGCGGGAGACGGAAGTGGCGCTGGGTTTTGAAGGCGGAGTTCCTGTTTCCGTCAACGGACGTCGGCTGGCGCCCGTGCGCTTGGTCGAGATCTTGAATGCCGTGGGCGGGCTCAACGGCGTGGGGCGGACGGACTTGGTTGAAAACCGGCTGGTGGGAATCAAGTCGCACGGAGCCTACGAGACTCCTGCGGGCACGATGATCGTGCTGGCCCACCAGGAGCTTGAATCGCTCTGCCTCGACCGGGAGACTTACCATTACAAGCAGCATGTGGCGCTGCGCTATGCCGAACTGGTCTATTACGGACAATGGTTTACGCCGCTGCGCGAAGCTCTGGACAGCTTCGTCGAGACCACGCAGCGGGACGTTTCGGGCACCGTCAAGTTGGGGCTTTGCAAGGGCAACCTCCGCGTCCTGGACCGGCAGTCGCAGAATTCACTTTACGACACCAGCATCGGCAGCTTCGTTATGAGTTCAGATTATAACCAGAAAGATGCTGAGGGCTTCATCAACATCCTCGGCCTGCCGCTGCGCCTTGCGGCTGCCAAGCGCGCGGCCCGGAAGGCAGAACGCTCATAGTATAGGCATCGCTGCCTGCGGACAGCCGCCAGTATTCTAAATCAGAACTCCGCCGGAGATTTCAGCCCGCGTAGCGGGCGGCAGAGAGTAGCCCACGGCGTGAGCCGTGGGTCGCGAGACGCAACCCTCAACTCCGTCCCCCTCTCCCGCCGCGGCGGGAGAGGGTGCCAACGGCGGGGTGAGGGTCACTCGACCCAGGGCTCACGCCGTGGGCTACTCTCTGCCGCCCCTGATGGGGCTCCGAAGCGCCTGTGGCGCTTGCCTTAACTCTGGTTGCGCCGCGATCCTGAGCGAAGCGAAGGATCTCAACAGTTTGAAGGCTGGGGAACTGCCGGGATTCTTCGCTTCGCTCGAAATGACAGACCGGACGCTTTCGAATCATCAACCTGGAGAATCGAATGAAGCTTTGGGGGGGACGCTTCAAGGGAGGCCGAGATCCGCGCTTCGAAGAGTTTTCCGAATCCTTTTCGCTCGACCAGCGGTTCATCCTCTACGATCTCCGAGTCAACCTTGTCTACGTTCAGGAGTTGGGCCGGGTGGGCGTGTTGAAATCGTCGGAAGCGCGCCGGTTGGCGCAGGGCCTTCGAGCCATCCGCCGCGACGTGGAGCGGAATCCCGGCTGGGCTCGTGGGCTATCGTGCGAGGACGTACACACCTGGGTCGAGGCGCAATTGGGGCGGCGAATCGGCGCTCTGGCGGGCAAACTCCGCACCGGCCGTAGCCGCAATGACCTCGTGGCAACGGAGGCTCGCCTGTACGCGAAAGACGCCATCGACGATCTTAATCAGGCTCTCGCAGGCATGCTTGAGGCACTGCTTGGCCAGGCGCGGCGCCACAAACGAGTGGTGATGCCGGGTTACACGCATCTTCAGCCTGCCCAGCCGATACTGTTCTCGCATTACGCACTTGCGTATTTCGAAATGTTTAAACGCGACGCCTCCCGGCTCGACGATTGCCGCAACCGCGCCGATGAATTGCCGATGGGTGCTGGAGCGCTGGCCGGGACCGCCTACAGGCTGGACCGGGACCGCCTGGCGCGGGCGCTTGGGTTCGCGCGCGTGGCTTCTAACAGTCTGGACGTCACTTCAGACCGGGATTTCGCGGCGGAGCTCGTCTTTGCCTGCTCGCTCGCCATGCTTCACCTCAGCCGCTGGGCGGAGGATTTGATCATCTACTCCTCGCCGGCCTTCGGCTTTGTGGAACTGGCCGACGCTTACAGCACGGGCAGCAGCCTGATGCCGCAGAAGAAAAACCCCGATTCCCTGGAATTGATCCGCGGTAAAGCGGCAACCGTGCTCGGCAGGCTTACAGGACTGCTGGCGCTCCTGAAAGGCCTTCCGCTGGCTTACGACCGCGACTTGCAAGAGGATAAGGGAGCGTTGTTCGGCGCTGTCGATACCACTCGCGAGGCGCTCTGGATTGCCTCCCGTGTCGCCGCCACGCTCGAGCTTCATCCTGAAAGAATGAAAGACGCCACCACTCAGGGCTTCCTGACGGCGACGGATCTTGCCGATGAACTTGTTCGCCGCGGCGTGCCCTTCGCCGAAGCTCACGAGCAGGTGGGAAAACTCGTAGGCTACTGCGCAGGCCAAGCCCGGACGTTCTCCGGCCTCAGCGCCGCCGAAGCCCAGCGCTTTATACCTTCCTGGGACGAAGCCCTACGTCGTGTCGCGGTTTCCCCTGAGAATTCAGTCAATCGGAGAAACGTGACGGGCGGGACCGCCCCCCGCCAAGTCGCTCGCCAAATCGCCGCCGCCGAAAGCGTCTTACGAAAGCTGAAGGCGAAGATGGCGCAACGTCAGTGACTGCACGTTCCTCCCCAGCGTCCTGAGTCAGAAGTTCTTTTCACGGCTTGCCAAACTCGTTCCATTTCTACCGGGCGTTTGTTGCTTTTCGAGCCGAAACCTGAGATTCTTACGCCGGAGAGTCCCATGAAAAAAATCCTCAACGATCCTTTTGCGTATGTAGACGAAATGCTGGAGGGGTTGTGTCTAGCGCATCCCGAGTACTACCGGCGGCTGGGGCCCGAAGGCCGAGTGATTGCGCGGGTCGGCGGTCCCGTGAAGGGGAAAGTTGGAATTGTCTCGGGTGGAGGATCCGGCCACCTGCCGGTGTTCACGGGCTACGTCGGCAAGGGACTGTTGGACGCTTGCGCCATTGGCGACGTTTTCTCTTCTCCATCGGCCGAGCAAATGGCGGAGGCGATGCGCGCGGCGAACGGCGGCGCGGGGGTCCTGCGTTTGTACGGGAATTATGGCGGTGACAACATGAATTTCGACATGGCGGGGGAGATGCTCGAAATGGAGGACATCGCGAGCACCACCGTTCGCGTGGCGGACGACGTGGCGAGCGCCCCGCCGGAAGAGCGCGCCAAACGGCGTGGCGTTGCGGGGCTAGTTTACGCCTATAAACTCGCCGGGGCCAAGGCCGAAAGCATGGCCACTCTCGAGCAAGTCACCGCGGTTGCCCGGAAGGCGGTGGACGCCTGCCGGTCGATTGGCGTCGCTCTCACGCCCTGCACGGTTCCGAGCGTCGGGCGGCCGACCTTTTCACTCGGTGACAATGAGATGGAAATCGGCATGGGGATTCACGGCGAGCCGGGCGTCGAGCGGGGACCACTGAGGCCCGCCGACGCAATTGCAGACGAGATGGTTTCCCACCTAATGGGCGACATGCCAATCAAGTCTGGGGAGAGCATTTCTTTGTTGATCAATAGCTTGGGAGCGACACCTCATGAAGAACTTTATATCGTCTACCGACGGGTCGCGAAGCGCTTGAAGGATGTGGGAGCAGGGATTGTGATGCCTTTAGTTGGCCGCTATGCGACCTCGATGGAGATGGCAGGGCTGTCGATCACTTTCTGCAAGCTTGATGACGAATTGGAACACCTGCTCAAAGCTCCCTGTGATTGTCCCTTCCTGAGGATATAACATGCCAACCGGGCTCACCACCACCGTACTCTGCGAAGCGGTGAAACGTGTTGTTGCGAAGCTCGAAGCCTGCGCTGACGAATTGAACGCGCTCGACGCCGCCCTGGGCGATGGCGATTTAGGAGTGACCATGGTGCGCGGCGGGCGCAGCGTGCTGGCTGAGCTGCCCAACCTGCCGGAGGACGTCGGCATGGCGCTTCTCAAATGCGCGCAAGCGCTGACGCGCCTTTCGGGCTCGACGTACGGGACCTTGCTGGCCACTGGCCTCATGAGCGCCGCAAAATCCACCCGAGGGCGGCGCGAAGTTCCCTGGGCTGAAGTCTCATCGTTGCTCGGTGGCGCAGTCTCTATGATGTCGCAGCGCAGTGGAGGGAAGCTCGCGGAAAAAACCGTGCTCGACGCCATCGAGGCCGCCCGCACCGCAACTGATGGCGTTGATGATCCTGCCGCGCTGGCTGCAACCGCGGATCAGGCGGTCGCGGCGGCGCTAGAGCGATTTCGCGACCAGCCGTCCCGGACGGGCCGCGCTCGCATCTTCGCGGAGAAGAGCGTTGGAAGAGACGATCCGGGCATGGTGGCGTTCAAGCGCATCGTCGAGGCGCTCAGATGAGAGGATCCAGGATTCGGGTGCGGCGCGTACGTCGCGACGCCTATGCCCCGGATGTATGCGCCTCTGGCCCGGACCTCACCAACGCCGTGGCGCAGACATGCCTCACGGCGGCACGTCTGCGCCACCCGCGGAGTGTGGATAACCTAGGTGTCAAAGAGGAGGAACAATGAAACGATTTCGTCTCCTGCCGATCGCCGTCGTGATCGCCCTTAGCGCCCTTGGCCAGACTCAGTCGGATCCCTGGGCGCCGCTGCGCCCCTTCGTAGGAAAGTGGGAGGGCGCCACCTCGGGCAAGCCCGGCAACGGAACAACGGCGCGCGAATATCGGTTCGAGCTGAATGACCAGTTCCTGTTTCAGCGGGACAAGTCCGTTTATCAACCGAAAGACCCCGGGGGAAAGCCTCTTGCTCACGAGGACTTCGGCGTTTTCAGTTACGACAAGGCGATGAACAGAATCCTCTGGAGGCAATTCCACAGTGAAGGGTTCGTTAATGAATACGCTCTGGATTCCGTCGGCGAGGATGGCAAGACTCTCGAATTCGTGACCACACACATCGAGAATCTCCCTGGTTTTCGCGCCAAGAAGCAGTACCGGATTGTTTCGGCCAATGAGATCGAGGAAACGTTCTGGCTGGCGCCGCCCGGAAAGGAACTTGCAGTCTACACGGTGGCGCATCTGAAGCGGGCACAATGATACGGTGGCCTTGAGAGGCGCATACAACGCGACACAGAGCGTCGCGACAGATGCGCGACCCGCGCCCGCAGGAAAATGAAAGTCAGTCACGCCGTCGGTAGGCCGGGCTAATTTCCAACACCTTCTTGAGCGCTTCAAGTTCCGGCTCGCCCGGTCCGAGAGGCAGCATCACTTTGCCCCGCTGCACTGCGGAGCGGCAGAGCGCCATCATGATCTCGAAGTCCTTGAAGGCGCTCTCGCCGTTGCAGGGGTGAATCTTGTTTTCGTCGTCGAGCCAGTCGACCATCTCCTGGACGTACGGGCCCATGTCGTGCTCGTAATCCATGCAGCCCGGGCCGGAGCTTATCCCCTGCCGAGTGACGGCGCGCCAGCCGCCGCCCGTCAGCGCTTCCGCAAAACCTTCGGACCCTTGCGCGCCGATGAGGGCCTTGCGCCACCAGTAGTCGACCTCGGGAACATCCGGTGCGCCTTCGCCGCATTCCACGATACCGCGCACACCGTTCGCAAACTGGATGAATCCTCCGATGTAGTCCGGGGAGGGGTGGTTATCCGTGAACTTGCCCGTGCCGTGGGCCTGCCCGGCCACCCATTCCGCTTCCGCGTAATCGTTGTACCAGCGAGCGTAGTCGATGAGGTGCGTCATCATGTGCATCATCCAGCCGGTGGCGTGGCCGTAAACGGTGTGCACGCGGCCCAGCGCGCCGCTCGAGATGATCTCCTTCACTTTCTTGTAGTGCTCGCCGTAGCGGTGCTGGTGGCTCACCACGGTTTTCACTCCCGCGTCTCGCACGAGCTTCATCATCTCGAGCGCTTCGTTGGTAGAAAGCGCCGTGGGCTTTTCGTAGGCGATGAGCTTCGCGCCCGCCTCAACGCCTGCGCGGACCAAAGGCAAGCGCAAATCAGGAAGCGTGCAAAAACAGAAAATGTCAGGCCGCGTTTTCTTCAGCAACGCAGGAGCGTCGGCGCTGGTTTCGCTTACGCCGAATTTCTTTGCGGCTGCTTCCAGGCGGGCTGCGTCGATGTCGCACAGGCCGACCAGACGGAAGCGGCTGTTCTTCTGGAACGCCGAGGCATGGTGCGTGCCGCGCTTGCCCATGCCTGCAACCACAACGGTGTACTCTCGATTGGAACTCATGAACTCCTCCGGAGCATTCAGGATTCGGGATTCAGGGCGCCTGAATCGAAGGAAGATTGAAAGATGGCGCAGAAGACGCATGAACAGTTAAGAGTCGCCCATCAGACCGCCCCTGTCATTCCTGGCGTACATGGATCTGCGGCGCAGTCATGGCGATGAAAGTAGCTGTCATTCTGAGCGAAGCGAAGAATCTGCAGTTCCGGTCCTAGGCGAAGCACTACAGATTCTTCGCTTCGCTCAGAATGACAGACTTCCCACAGAGCCGAGACAGCAACCTCGCTCTGCTCGCACTATACGGCGGCTCGTGCTCAGGACTCAGGATCGGGCTTCCCTGAATCCTGAAGCCTAATAACGATGGCTCAATGACTCGATTTATCCCAAGCAACCACGCCCTCGATCACGGCGTGCACTTCCTCTTGAGTCAGTTCGGGGAACATGGGCAGTGAGAGCACACGTGCCGCCGAGGCCTCTGCGTGTTTGAGTGAGCCGGAGATGCGCGCGCATTTTCCCCACGGATAGCCTTCCTGCTGATGAATGGCAATGGGGTAATGGGTAAGTGCAGTAATGCCCCGCGCATTCAAAAACGTTTGCAGGTTGTCACGCTTCTCGGTCTCGACCACGTAGAGGTGATAGATGTGGCGGAACCCCGGAACGGCATAAGGCAGCTTAAGCGAGGTGTTCTTCAAGCCCTCGTCATACTGGGCCGCGAAGCCTCGCCGCTGGTCGTTCCAGCGGTCGAGTTGCTTAAGCTTGACGCTGAGAACCGCAGCTTGCAGATCGTCCAGGCGGCTGTTGTAGCCCATGCTGTGGACGGAGCGCTTCAGCGAGCCATGGTTGCGCAGCCTGCGAACGTGTTCGGCTACTTCCGGACGGTTGGTGACTACGGCTCCACCGTCGCCAAAGCAGCCCAGGTTTTTCTGGATGATGAAGCTGGCGCACACCGCGTCGGAAAGTTCGCCCAGTGCGAAGTCCGCGCCGCGCGCACCCATCCCTTGCGCGTTGTCTTCGATCACCAGCAGGTTGTGCTTGCGGGCAATCGCCGTCACAGCCCGCATGTCCGCCGCTTGGCCGTAAAGGTGCACCGGCACGATAGCCTTGGTCTTGGGCGTAATGGCCGCCTCGATCAGGTTCGTGTCAATGTTGCAGGTCTTCGGCTCGCAGTCGACGAACACGGCTGTGGCGCCTGCGACCCAGATGGCTTCGGCCGTCGCAAAGAACGTGTTCGCGGTGGTGATGACCTCGTCGCCGGGCCCAATGCCCAGCGCCATAAACGCAAGCCACAGTGCGTCCGTTCCGGAGTTCACACCCACCGCTTCCTTGGTGTTGCAGTACTTGGCAAGCTCTGCTTCGAATTGCTTGAGCTTGGGGCCCATTACAAAACTTCCGCTCTCGAGGACTTCGAGGATAGCCGCGTCAAGTTCAGCCTTCAAATTGTGATACTGCCGGACGTGGCCGTAAAACCCAACTTTCACTGACGACATGATCTTCCTCCTTATTTTTCCAAATAAATTGACCAACAAGAATAGCGGAGAGTTGCGGAACTGTCTAGAGGAGTTACAAGGTGAGAGTCGAAAGTCGAGAGGGGGCAGTCGACAGTCAACAGTTGACAGTCTATAGCCTATTGCCCACTGGCCACTGTTTATTTCCTACTGCCTACTGCGTGCACAACGTCGCGCACTTTCTCGACTGCTGTTGCGTCTTCGAGGCCAGTCACGTCACCTTGGACTGCGCCGGTTGTGGAGAGTTCCGCCAGAAGGCGACGCATGATCTTGCCACTTGGCGTCTTGGGAAGGGCGGGAGTGAAGAATATGGAGCGGGGAGAGGCGATCTTGGAAATTCGAGACTCGATGTGCGATCGGATTTCTTTGCGGCGATAATCCGAGGGAGTGAAGCCGCTGCGCAAGGTGACGAAGACCACCGGCACCAGGCCTTTGATCGGGTCGGGCACGCCCACCACGGCCACTTCGGCAACGCCTTTGCATTCCATCACCACGCTCTCGATCTCCATCGTGCTGAGGCGATGCCCGGCCACGTTGATCACGTCGTCCACACGGCCGAGAACCCAGAAATGACCGTCCGAATCTTTGACGGCGGCGTCGTAGGTGAAATACGCCCCCGGGACTTTCGTGAAGTACTCCCTGACGAACCGCTCCGGCTCTCGCCACAAGGTGCGCAGCATCATGGGAATCGGCTCGCGAAGCACCAGATTTCCAACGGTATTGGGCGGGACCGGATTCCCCTGGTCATCAACGATATCAGCCTTGGCGCCGAGGAATTGGATACCGCAGGAACCAGGCTTCATGGGCACCAGCCAGGCGGCGCTGGCCAGAGGGCATCCGGCGGATTCGGTCTGGCCCCAGGTGTTGTTGATGTAGACCTTTCCTTTGCCCAGCTTCTGATCCGTCCAGTGCCATGCTTCAGGGCTGAACGGCTCGCCCACGAGCGATATGACTTCCAAACATGAGAGGTCGTAGGGCTCCATGAGCTTCTCGCCATACATCATGAGCATGCGCAGAGCTGTGGGCGAAGTGAATATCTTGTTCACACGGTACTTGTGGACGATCTGATAGAACCGATCGGGCGTGGGAAAATCGATAGCGCCTTCGAAGACCACGGTGGTTACTCCATTGGAAAGAGCGCCGATTACGCCCCAGATCTGCAGCGTGGCCCAGCCGATATCCGCCGTGCACCAGAGGATGTCATGAGGGTGGTGATCCATGTGATACTTGGCATAGACATAGTTGTTAATAAGAAAAGCAAGACCGGAATGCACCACACCTTTGGGCTTACCGGTTGTGCCGCTGGTGTAAAAAACCACTCCAGGCTCGTTGGCCTCGATCGGTTCCGCTGGGCATTCGATGGGCGCAGATTTCATCACCTCGTCCCACCACCAGTCTCGTCCTTTCTTCATCCTCACCTTGGTTCCGGAGCGGCGGACCACAATAACGGTTTCGACAACACGGAGATCCTGAATCGCCTCGTCAACTTTCTCTTTCAGTGGTAGGGCGTGGCCGCGCCGGTAACCGGCGTCTGCGGTAATGACGACGCGAGGGTCGAAGTTCTCGAGTCGCGAACGGAGCGCCGGCGCGGAAAAGCCGGAGAAAATGGTGTTGAAGATGACGCCCAGGCGATAGCAGGCCAGTACTGCCACGATGGTTTCCACCAGATTCGGAAGGAAGATCGCGACCGTGTCGCCCTTGCCGAGACCGAAACGCTTCAGCACGTTCGCGAACCTGTTCACTTCGTGATAAAGCATGCGATAGGTGTAGAAGCGCGTACTGAAGTCTTCGCCCTCCCAAATCAGCGCCAGCTTGTTGTCCGCACCGTGGCGCAAGTGGCGATCGAGCAGGTTCAGACATACGTTACTGATGCCGCCGGAGAAGTACTGAAGGTTTTCGAAGCCGCCCTTCCGCACACTATCCCAGGGTTTGATCCAATCGAGTTCGGAGGCGACCTGCGCCCAAAACGAGGCTGGATCCTCCTGCGACTCGCGCAACAGACGCTCGAAGGCTTCAATGCTGCCGGCGTTTGTTCCAGCTGCCTTCCGGGGGTCGAGAGGCCGCAAGCGGCTCTCGCGTACCATGTCGATCTGATCGGTCGATTCAATCATGCAAGTCTCCTGTGCGTCTTTGCAGGGCGCCGGCATTTGTGCCCCGAACCCGGCGTGGTCAGGGTCGAACTCCCAAAATGGGCCACTTTATCTCTAGCTGGGGTGGGTGTCAAGCTATCGCTAAGGTGTTGTCATTAACATGCTGGCTACCGCTCCGAATGACAAAGCATCGAGGAGGCAGCTGCTCTATAATTCCTCATGTCCGAGGGACGGCCAGAGTTCGGAAACGAGGAGGGTCGATATATGAGCGGCGCTTTTTCTCGCAGGTCAATTCTACGAGCCATGGGAACGGCGGCCTTGTCGAGTTCTGTGATGCCTGTGTACTGTCCTGGTCTGGGCGTATCGCCGGCCGTCAGGGCGGAAGATGCTGGCCTGAAGGCCAGCGCTACGAAGCTTTCGGAAGTTCCCGAGGACACGGATGGCGGTTGGCGTCCCGAAGGCCCCGACACGCCCAAGATCTGTTTAGACATCCCGTCGAACCATATGGATGAAGTCATCATGCGGCGAGTGAAGCAAATCGGTGTGAACTATGTGGCCTGTGGTGGAAGCCCTGCGATTCCTTGGGAAGAAAGCCGTATGCGATCGATCATGGATACCCTCAAGTCCGCCGGCCTCACGCTTGGAAACATGATGATCGGCGGGTTTCCCAATACTCTATACGGAAGGCCGGGGCGAGACGAAGAGATCGAGAAGGTTCGGCAATCGATCCGCGCAGCCGGGCGCGCGGGTTTGCCGGTGATCGAATACAATTTCTACGCCCACCGCGCCGTCGAGGGATATTACGCTGAAACCGGAAGGGCCGGCGCGGGGCTGACGGCGTTTGATTACGACCGCGTAAAGGGCCTGCCTCCACTGGCGAACGAAGGCGCTCACACACCCGACGAGATGTGGCGGAACATCACCTATTTTCTCAAGGCCGTGGTCCCCGTAGCCGAGCAATCCGGCGTGCGCTTGGCGCTGCATCCCAACGATCCGCCCGCCCCGGTCAGTCGCGGTTCGGAACAAATCATGGGGAGCGTGGATGGATGGAAACACCTGATCGAGATCGTGCCCAGCAAGGCAAACGGGATCACGTTCGACTGCGGCGTGACGCGCGAGATGGGCCACGATCCCGTCGAGGTCTGCCGCTATTTTGGAACCAGGGATCGCATCAACCACGTGCATTTTCGAAACGTGAGGGTGCAAGTGCCTAACGAGAAATACACGGAGGTCTTTCTCGACGAGGGGCAGGTCAACATGTTCGCTGTTATGAAGGAGTTGGTCCGCCAGAAATATCCTCGGCTGGTTTATCCGGAGCATCCTCGGGGCCTGGATGCCGACCGCGACCTTAAGGACTTGGGATCCTCGTACCCGGGCGGCGGAGCTTATGTTGGCTTTGTTTACAACGTGGGTTACACCAGAGCTATGTTGCAAGCGGCGCTCGCTTAGACCTGACCCGGATAAGGCGGCCGCGGCGCACATAGAATTCCGAGTCGCCCCACCGGACGCGGTTCGAAAATAGTGCCAGCAGCCAAATAAGGAACTCGAGGGCGTCGCGCAAAGGGATCAGCCACCATCTTCTGGTCAGGAGCGGGTCTTTCATTCCGTAAGCGCCGAAGCTCAACGCCAGGCCCAGACGCGCGGCCAACGGGATGGCCAGACACGCCAGAGCGAGGAGGCGGGAGGGCGCTACCAAGGCTGCCGCAATCGACCACGGCAAGCCCTTGATGAACAACTGCCCAACGTACCCCCAGGGCCGACAGTGGCGTATGAACACGCCCCAGCGAAGTTGATGGGAGAAGAACTGACGAGCCGTCGCGGAAGCGCAGAGCGTTTGGACAGGGCAGGGAATCAGCTCAACACGATGGCCCTGACTGGCGATGCGCCTGCCGAGATCGTGATCGTCAGTGGCGCAGTCAGCCAAGGCCTCGAAGCCGCCGATCTCAGCCAGGCGCGCTCGAGTGAGCGCGATGGTGGCGCCCAAGGCAAATCTCACACCTTCGAGTTTGCGGGCGACTAAAGTGCTTGCCAGCCAATCGGTGGTCAGGTTCAGGGCCTCGAGTTCGGACCAGAGGCTGGGGAGCGTCATGCCGCGGTATAAAGACGTGACTGCTCCGACGCAGGGATCGCAGAAGGGCGCGACGACGCGCCGCAGATAGTCCGGCTCAACGCGCGTGTCGGCGTCGCTCACGACCAGCAATTCGTGACGAGCCTCGGGCACCAGGCGGCAAAGCTTGGCTACTTTATTGTTCGTGGCGTGGTCCGCTTTTCCTATCACCAGGCGAATTGGTATTCCCGGAAACGCGCGCATGATGCGCTCGACGACGGGAATGGCAGAGTCCCGCGCGTCGTCGACGCCGAAGAGTATCTCGTACTCGGGGTAATCCTGCCGGCAGTAACTCGCCAGGTTTTCGTAGGCTTCACGCTCGGAGCCTTTCAGAGGCTTCAGAATGCTGACCGGGGGAGTGAAGTCGGGGTCAGGCTCACGCTTGCGCCGAAAGAAGTCCCAGGCGCAGAAGGTGGCCGCCAGATAGTAAACCAGTGGCAGAATTGCTATCGCAAGAATTACCGATCTAAGAAGAGATAACGGCATCAGTCCTTTGTTCGATCTCGTGATGAACCAGCTATCGGGCCGTTGTGGCGAAGGGCTATTTTACCCGAAGCCCGCGGCGGTGTGCAGTGTGATATGGTGCCAGTCCCGCAGGCTCCAGGGGAATTCCAGGGATTTGGCCGCGAAGTCGTTGTTCTTGACACAGAGATCGACCAGGGGTACAACTAATTCGTCCGACCTGTCAATGGGCACAAACTGGAAAATTCCGTCTAAGGAGGAAACCTATGACTGGACCTCAGGTTAGGTGGAGCAGGCTCAGTGTCGTCGCGGCTTGCATCGCAATACTGTGCTCGTCGATGCTGCGGGCCCAACTCTACACGGGCACGGTAACGGGGCTGATTACGGACCCGTCCGGCGCGGTGGTTCCGGCGGCACGACTGGAAGTGGCGGATGAGCAAAAGGGGTTCACGTTCAATGCCACCACCGACATCTCTGGCAACTATCTGGTTCGCAACCTGCCTCCCGGGACTTACAGGATCTCCGTTCAAGCCGCAGGCTTCAAGAGTGAAACGCGGAGCGGCGTCATCCTGGACGTCAACCACAATGTGACGGTGAACTTCCAATTGCAACTGGGCGCAACAGCCCAAACCGTGGAAGTCACGGGGCAAGCGCCGGTGCTGGAGGCCCAGGACGCTGTCACGGGTCAAACCGTGGATCGGAAGTTCATCAACGATCTGCCGCTGGTCAACCGCTCAGTGACGGACCTGGTGATGCTCACTCCGGGGGTGACGGAAGTGGACACCACTTGTGGCCTTTGCACCGCCAACAATTTCATTTCCAACGGCACGCGCAACGCTACCGCCGATATCTTGATGGATGGTGTCACAACTACCAACTTCGAGCAGAACAGCGGCATCCTCTTCCCGCTTTACACGCCATCGGTAGACGCGGTTCAGGAGTTCGTAGTGCAGGAGACGAATTTCAGCGCGGAGTATGGATTCACGGGTTCCACCATTGTCAACATGGTCATTCGTTCTGGGACGAATAATATCCACGGTGTAGGTTACGACTTTCTGCGCAACTCCGTTATGGATTCCAATAATTTCTTCAACAATGCCGCCGGCATTCCGATTCCGGCTCTGAAACTGAATAACTTTGGCGGGACCATCGGCGGGCCCATCAAACACGACAAGACGTTTTTCTTCTTCGATTACGACGGCACACGCTCATCGACGTTGAGCACTCATCAGGCGGGCGTGCCCACCGCGCTCGAACGCACTGGCAATTTCGGTGAGCTCTGCGGCTATGTCGGGGGGACCTTCGATTCCACCGGCATGTGCTCGGACCCCGACGGGCAACTCTGGGATCCTTACACGGGTGTCTACAACAACGATCTGGGCGGCCCTCAGCGCTCGGGTTTCATCCCCTATAACAATCTGATTACCTATACGAGCCCTGGAAATCCCAATCTGAACGGGACTTCCCAGCAGCTTCCCGCGCACCCCGGCAACCTCATCGACCCGATCGCTTACAAGATGATGCAGTATTTTCCACTTCCGAATGTCGCAGTGGGAACCTCTGCCTATAATCCCTACACCAACTGGCAAGGCTCGGCAAGCGCTCCGGGTGTTGGCAACCAGTTCGACATCAAAATCGACCAGCGGTTCAGCGATAAAGATCTTCTCGCGGTCCGCTACTCGCGCGCCTGGTCTCCAGGGCCTCATTCACCCAACTGCTATGGTAACGTCGCTGATCCCTGCGACGGAGGTCCAGCCCCAGGCGACGCCAACTTGGTGGCCATCAACCACACGCACACCTTCAGTCCCACCCTGCTGCTTACTGCGTCCTACGGGTTAGCGCGGTCTTACGTTTTCGAGGAAACAATTGCCGCGGAGTCGCAGTACAAAGGCCTGTCGCCCACCGCCACCCTCGGGATGCCCGCTTACATGGACGATTCCCACATCCCATTTATCCCCGCGATCGTCCTGGGCAACTACACTTCGCCGAATGGCACCAATATGGGAACCGAGCCCTGGAGCTACGAGCGAGAGGGCACGGAGACGCACGAACTCCTGGGCGCGCTGAACTGGATAAAGGGCGCGCATGATCTGAAGTTCGGCGCCGAGGGGCGGATGCACCGGACCAATTACACCCAGCCAGGCACCCCGGGTGGATACTTCTACTACGATTTCACCGGCACGTCCCAGTATCCGTATTCAGGCGGCGGCGACGCTCTGGCTACTTTTATGACCGGAGTCGGCGGCCCAGGCTCCTGGGGCCAATACGAGATTCCCAATTACGTGAGCACGCAGAGTTTTCAATACGGCGGATTTGTGCAGGACAACTGGAAGGCGAACCGGAAGCTGACGCTCAACATCGGCATTCGTTACGACGTGAATACGCCCAGAAGCGAGCGCTACAACCGCATGAATGCGCTCGATCCCAACGTTGTGTCCCCTCTCAATGTGCCTGGGCTGGGGACCTTGCACGGCGGTGAAATCTTCATGAATCCCCACAACCGGAACAACTTTGGTACGGATTACAAGGCTGTGGGGCCGCGCCTCGGCTTTGCCTATCAGGTTTTCAATAAAACCGTGCTGCGCGGCGGCTATGGCATCTTCTTTTCAACCGTCAAGTCGGGCGCAGCCGGAACCGGAGCCCTTGGCTGGCAAGGCTATGACCAGACCACACCCTACTATGCGCTCAATCCGAGCGATGGCGCGACGCCTTACGGACGGTTAAGCAACCCGTTCCCCAGCGGCATCATATTTCCGCCGGGCAGCAGCAAGGGATTATTGAACGACGTAGGTTACGGCGCACAAGGTCCGATTGTGGGGATCGACACGGCCAATCCCTACGAACAGTCTTGGAGCTTCGGCATTCAACGCGAATTGCCCGGCAGCACGCTGCTGGATGTGAGCTATCTTGGAAAGAAGGGCACTCACCTGTACTTCGGTGGCGCTGGAAACCTGGACTACCTCGGATCTCAGATTGAGCATTACACGCCCGACCAGATTTCGGCGCTCAACACCTACGTGAACAATCCCTTCTACGGCATCATCACCGATCCAAACACCGGACTGTCCTCCCAGCAGTATCCGGCCTCTCAGTTCCAGTTGCCGTTCCCGCAGTTTGCCGCCTACTTCAACGGCGAGGACCCGCCGTGGGCGAATTCGATATACAACGCCTTGCAGATTAAGGCAGAAAAACGGTTCTCGCACGGGCTGCAATTCCTGGTGACGTACGTCTGGTCGAAATCAATCGATGACGCCTCGTCAACCGGCGGCGCTGTCACTTGGTTGGGTGGGACTACCCATCTGGCTGATCCGAACAATATGAAGCTGGAACGAGGCTTATCCACTTTTGACATTCCCTCCGTGCTGCAATTCAGTTACACCTATGATTTGCCGGTCGGCCGGGGCAAAGCCTTACTAGGTCACACGAACTCCGTTGTCAACGCGGTCCTGGGTGGTTGGGAGACTACCGGGATTTGGCGATTCACCGACGGTCGTCCCGAGATCCTCTCGCTTTCCGGCGGCCAGAGCCTGCCGACCTACGGCGCGCAGCAGCCAAATCTCATTGGGCCTCTCCGCTGCGCCAGCTCCGACATCCTGAACCAATATTTCGCCAACCCCGATGTGGCGGTTGTTCCCCCTCCCTTCACGGTTGGCACTGCTTCACGGACGGATGGGGGCTGCCGGCAACCCGGCATCGCGAATTCCAACCTGGCGATTTACAAAGAATTCGCGTTAGCGAAGCTCCGCGAGGGCGCCAGGTTGCAATTCCGTCTTGAGACCTACAACGCCTTCAACCATCCCCAGTTCTCGGGTCCGAATACGACCGTCAACAGCGGCAGCTTTGGGGTCATTACGAGCACTGCCAACGGCCCACGGGAGGTGCAGGCGGCGCTGAAGTTTTACTGGTGAGGGTCGTTCGTAGGGGTAGCTATTGATAGTTCTGGTAATATCTCGGTTTGAATTCGTTGGGGGATGTCTACCTCGCCAATTGGCGGCGTAAAGCCGCCTCTACTTCAAGCTGAGGCGATATCCGCTTTCTGACTGTCGGCAACAAGGGCCGCCCCTACGTCAAGGGGACAGTGGCCAGGGGCCTACTAATCCTGCATTCCAGTCTTTTGTGGGTTACCTGCCAGCTTGTGTCGGGGCAGATTAAGTCCGAAGCGGAACTCGCGCTTGCAGGTGGCACTGCGGCGCTGGTGAGAGGAACGGTGCTCTTGCCTGCGCCTCCAGATTACGATCCACACGGAAGGAATTTCAAAGTTCAAATGGCAAACGGCAAATGGCAAATGGTGAACCATTTGAAATTTGCTCTTTGCCGTTTGCCATTTGATCTGCTCTGTCGAATTGATGCTCGTAGCCGCGGAACTGACCCCTCACCCGTCCCGCTCCGGCTGATGAAAACGCCGGCAACGGGACACCCTCACCCCACGGGAGAGGGCTTTGACTCTACTTTGAACCCCTCGCCTCATTACGCGCGCGGGCGATTCTCGCTTGCGCTTGTTGTGAGCCTTCTGCTCACAGCCCACATCGGTCTTGCGCAAGTTCCAGACAGCGTCTACGATCGCGCGGTCGAGGACTTCGGCCAGCAGAAGTATGCGGCGGCTGAAGCGACCCTTCGGCCGGCGCTCGAAGAGCATCCGCGTGACGCTCGCAGTCTGGGCTTGATGGCAGTGATTCTCGACGCACAGGAACGTTATGAGGAGGCGGAGCGTTGTTATAGCCTGGCATTGGAAGTCGGTCCGCACGACGCCTCGCTGCTCAACAATCTCGGCAATCATTATCTTGAACGCAATCTGCCGGACCGGGCGCGAGCAGCTTTCCTTCGAGTCATCGAGATTGACCCGAACCATCCTAATGCAAACCTTCAATTGGCTGAGCTCAGCGTGAATGCGAAGCATGGCGAACAGGCCTTACGTTATTTCAATCACTTGCCGGCTTCAGAGCAGGCCAGGCCGGCCGCACAACTGCTTCGAGCCAAGGCGCTCGCCTATGAGGGCCAGCGTACGCTTGCAGAGCACGTGGTGGCACAACTCGAGAAGGCTGCTGCTGGAACGCCGGGTGTTGACTATTCAGTTGGACTGCTGATGGTTGAGTGGGGCCGTTACCCAGACGCCGAGCAAGCGTTCGCGAGGGCTCTCGACGATAACCCAGCCGACTTCGACGTCCTCTATAACTTGGGATTGGCCGCGCAGAAAGCCGGCCACCACGACCGGGCCAGGGAAGTCTTCGAGGCCGCACTCAACGAGCGGCCGAACGATGCCGACTGCCTGTTCAATCTGGCCCTGGTGCTTGCTGCGACGTCGCAGGCTGACAAGGCGGTTGTCCTGCTTCTTCGGGCGCATAATGCCGCTCCGCAGCGCCCTGAAATTATCAATGCCTTAGCCGACGCCAGCGAACAGATCGGCTATTACGCCGATGCCGCTTCCGCTCTAGACCAGTACTTGAAGTTGAAGCCTCAAGATGACGTGGCGCGGCGCGAGCGCGGCTTCTGTCGCGCCTTCGGCGGCGACACCGACCTCGGCTTAGCGGATCTCGGTTGGTACACCCGAAAGTATCCCAAGGATGCACGCGGACTCTACGAATTGGCCATCGCGGAAACAACCCAGGATCCGGGCAAGGCCCTGGGGCATCTCACTCGCGCTCTCGAAATCGACCCGAAAATGACCGTAGCGTGTTACGCGCGAGCGGTCCTTCACTACCAGCAAGGCGAGTATAAGGAGTCGCTGAATGATCTGAAGTTGATTCTCATTACGGATCCCGGCAACGCCCTGGCTCTCGACATGGCGGGTCAGAACTGCATGCGGCTCGGTCAGCCGGAGGAGGCGGTCAAGTTCGTCGCCCAAGCCGCAGAACGGAGCCCGAACGATGCTAAGCTGCTCATGCATTACAGCCAGGCGCTCGTGCGTGTGGGCCGCTCCGAAGAAGCGGAGAAAGTGGTCGCTCGCTTCAAAACTCTCGAGCCGGAAGCAAGGCGAGAGCGAGCGCAGGGCGGCCTTTTCAGGTTCCTCGACTTGCCCCCAGAGGAGCAATTCTCGCGGTACATCGCAAACCTCCAGCGCACCGTCAACGCTCGCCCGCAAGATCCCATGCCGAAAGTCCGCCTGGGTCAAGCGCTCCTCTACCAGGGAAAAGTTCAGGAGGCGGTGAAGCTATTCCGCGCTGTGCGCCAGGAAACTGCGGAGCCAGCAACTTTAGCCCAGTGCGGGAAGTCGCTGCTCGATCGGGAGCAATATGCGCAGGCGAGCGAATTCTTGGAGCCCGCCGTCACAGGCGACCCTTCGAACAGCGATGCGCGTATTGACCTGGCCATCGCGGTTTCCCGCTCCCAGGGCGCCGAAGCGGCCATGCGGGTTCTCGACACGATGCCTGCGGACGAACGCAAAGGGGACTACTTCCTCTTGCGCGCCCAGTTGCTGGACGCTCTCCGGAAACCCCAGGAGGCTGCGGAGGCCCTTAATCGCGGAATTCAATCCACACCCACTCGCCCAGACCTTTACTTCCAGGCTGCCTTGTTCATGATTGACCACAATCAGGTGCAAGAGATGCTTGATTTCCTGGCGAAAGCGGAGCGCGTAGTGCCGAACGATCCCCAACTCTGGTTGACTCGGGCGATCGGTTTCGCCATCCTTCACCAGACCGACCAGGCAGCAGCCGTGCTCGCCAGGATGGAATCACAGTGGCCCGAATGGTATTTGCCCTACCTCGTACACGGCGTGATTCTTGATTACGGCCTTCGAGGCGCGGAAGCGCAACCCCTGCTCGAAACGGCCATTGCACTAGGCGCGCGTCGGGCGACGGCATACTATCATCTCGCATCGGCCGCGCTCAGCCGAGATCCAGCGGACCTTTCGGCGTCGAAGGAAGCCATCGGAGAGGCGCTTGCCCTGAATCCCAAGGACGCCTTCATTCAGTCCTTGGCCGGGAAGATCGCTTTTCTCGGGAAGGACTATTCCGCGGCTCTCGAGCATCTTCACGCGGCGCTCGAAATCTGGCCGGATATGATCGAGGCGCACGAAACGCTCAGCGCAGCCTACCGGGCCCTCGGCGAGAAGGACAAATCCGTCGTGGAATTGAAAACGGTCCTGCAGATCAAGCAGCAGAACCCGGGGGCCGTCCAAATCGCCCCCTTCCCGACGAATGATCTCCTTTTTACAGTGGGTGGAACGGGCCCCCAGCGCTGAGAAGGTGTGAAAAAATCAGCCGCCTGTCATCCTGAGCGAAGCGAAGGATCCCGGCAGTTTCGTGTGGCTCAGTAACTTACGAACAACTGCAGAGATCCTTCGCTGCGCTCAGGATGACACATTCCGAATTTCTTCAGACCTTCTGCGCTGGGGGGCTTCGTCAGAATTAGGTGCGGGCGGCTTCCTTGACGCGCCTTTCTGCTGCGTCCATGGCCTCGTAGATTTGCTCGAAGCTCTCGATCGCAAAGAGAACTTTCTGAAGCTCATCGACTTTGACCGGAGTTTCAAGAACCCTGTCCAGATCGAAGGGCCTCACTGCGCAGCCGCCCTCGATGACGTTTGTGCATTCCTCGTGTGAGCTGATTACGCCGCTGCCATACACTTTGATCTTGCCGCCTCGCCGCATGACCCCGAATTCAACCGTGTACCAGAAGAGCCGCCCCAGGCGCTCCAGCACCTGCTTTTCCTCAATATGCGCGCACACGCTCCCATAGTGCTGAAGAAAATCCGCAAACACCGGATGCGAATGCATGGGAACGTGACCGAAAACATCGTGGAAGATGTCGGGCTCAGGAATGTAGTCGAGTGAATCCCGGCTTCTCAGCCAGGTTGTAGTTGGAAACTTGCGAGCCGCAAGCATTTCGAAAAACGCACTGGCCGGAAGAAAGCCGCTCACCGGCGTGGCGTTCCAACCGGTCCGGGGTTCGAGCCTTCCGCTTATGACGGCCAGGTTTGGAATGCGATCCTTCCGCAAGCCAATAACATCGACTCCTTCCAGATATTCCTGGCACGCGTATTCCTCGACTTGCGGGAGCCGTCTGCGCACGAGTTCCGACCAGACGGCGTGCTGCTCGGGGGTATAGTCTTCGTACACCTGTTTGGTAAGGTAGGATTCAGCAGCGACCAGAGCGGGACCTCCCATCGCATCTCCTTCCGACCAAGGCAACTGCTTGGCTTGGTATTTGATGAACCTTTGATCGGAGAGGTTTCCCATCCGGCAACCGCCGCTCGTGCCCCTCATCCGTTGACCCCCTCCGCAGCCAGCCCTTTGTTTTCTATAACATTCTCGCTTTGTTCCGGCGATTTTGATGTTTCGTGAGAATTCTCCTCTTCCGGACTTTCTGTCTGAGTAGCACCCTGACCTGTCAGGGCACCTGCCGAACTGAAGTTCGGCGCGAAGCGAATCAACCGTTCGCGTGGGGAAGTTGGTAGCGCGGACCAACGCTTCTGTGGTCCGCGGTTTTTTCAGTCGAAGAACCCCGGACCGCAAACCCGGCGGTCCGCGCTACTCGCTCGCTTCTTTGATCGGGCCCTCGGCACCGTGCAGGAGTACAATGAAAAGTCACAGTACATTGATCTGAATCCCGTGAGGGCGGGGCTAGCGCCCCCTGTAAGACTGGCCGCGGTCGAGCGTCCATGACCACCGAGGCAGCCTGAATTGTGCACCCACGACCCCCAGCGGCATTTCCTTCGACCGCGTTCTGCTGCCCGCCGATGCACACACGCGGATTTAGAAGAGCCGCAGAGGAATCCGTCGGCTGACGGATACCGCTGCGCTACCCGAAGGGCAGGCACTCGGCGTGACTATCGAATTCACATCTCACAACATTCGCCTTGACGATGGAACTCTCACGAAACCGGATGCACCGTGTTCGGTGGACGCCTATCCATGGGTGATCTCGGCACGGCGGATTCTGGAAACCATTTATCCTGGGGAAAAAAAGCACATCCGCCTTGTCGACCTAGGGTGCTTGGAAGGAGGCTACGCTGTCGAGTTCGCACGCATGGGATTTGAAGTGCTGGGCATTGAGGTGCGTGATGCCAACATCGCAGCGTGCAACTACGTGAAGTCAAAGACCAACCTGCCAAACCTGGTCTTCGTGAAGGATGACGCATGGAACGTCCGAAAGTATGGAATGTTTGATGTCGCATTCTGCTGCGGTCTGCTATATCACATGGATCGGCCCAAGAAATTCCTTGAAACGCTTTCATCCGTAACAAAGAAAATCACGATCCTGCAGACACACTTTGCGACCCATGGCCTCGGCACAAGACTGTTTTGGCCTTTACCCACCCTATTAAAAAAGGTACTTGCAACGGTGACGAAGGGCAGGATTGATGGGTACTGCCTTTCACGGGTTACTGAGAATGAGGGGCTTGTGGGGCGGTGGTTCACGGAGTACAAAAATGATAAGTCGTTCTCCAGGCGAGAAACCTCCAAATGGGCCTCCTGGAATAACCGTCGCTCTTTTTGGATACAACGGGAATATCTGCTGCAAGCGATACTAGACGTTGGCTTTGATATCGTCATGGAGCAATTTGACCATCTGGAACCAGACATCGCGGAAAGCATGTTGCGCGGCTACTACCGAAAGCACCACAGGGGAACCTTTGTCGGCATCAAGACCAAGAATGCACTCGACATCCCAATCCCCGGCTAACAACGCGCCGTACGGGCCCTCGTCGGCTCGACTGCTCAACCTCTCGACTGCAAAATCGAGCGAACAAAGCGAGAATGTCTATAAAAACAAAGGATGAGGTCACTAAATGGAGTGGTCAAGCGCAGTCTCCAGTATTGAAACCCCTCACCCGGATCGCTACTCTCGCCACCCTCGCCCCAGCGAAGAGGGCTGCTGACGGGGTTTATTCCGGGAGCCGAAGACGAGCATGCGCCGGAGGTTAAGCGCATGACTGGCAGGGACCCTGTCGGATCAACATCCCGACGACCTATAGAGGCTAGTAACGTCAGCGCTGGCTTCTGCACCATTTACCCTCACCGGCCGCTTTGAAACCGACCAGGGTTTCAGGCATCTAATGCGTTATCCGTGTATTGACGGGGCTTTTGTAACAATGAATGCCGGGATACAAGCAGCGCCTCTCGCTACGATGGCCGAACGCTACGAAACGCTTCTGCGGGTTTCACAAGCCCTGATTTCGATCCACTGCTCTGAGGGACTTTTTGATATTCTCGCACGCGAATTGGGCAGGGTAGTGAGCTTCGATTTCTTGGGTGCAGGCATATACGATGAGGAGCTCCACGAAGTGCGCCTCAAGTGTTTCGACCCGTCGGGGGGAAGCCTGACAGCTCCCAAACTCGCGCCCGAGGAGACCTTCACCTGGTGGGTTTATCAGCACCAGCGGCCCTTGATTATTCCCGACCTGAATGAAGATCAGCGCTTCCCGCAAGCGGTGGAGGTGCTGAAGGCCCATGGCATTCGGTCGGTGTGTTCACTCCCACTGACGACTAGACACCGGCGCCTTGGGAGTTTGGGGATAGGTAGCAAAAACACGGACGCCTATCGCAGCGAGGAAGTCAACTTTCTTTCGCTGGTTGCGAACCAGGTGGCGCTGGCCCTGGACGCCGCGCTGAGCTTCGAGGCGTCGGAGCGGTCGCAACAAGAGTTGCAACGGAAGCACGTCGAACTCCATGACGAGCGCGACCGCCTGCAATTGCTGCTCGAGGTCACCAATCAGCTGGTCTCCAATCTGGATCTTCGCGACCTCCTGCGGGCCATGTCGGCAAGTGTCAGACGGGTGATGCAGTGTGATGCTGTCGGAGTGGCGCTCGCGGATTGCGATGGTCGCCACCTGCGGATGCACGCTCTTGACTTTCCTGAAAGCAAGGGAATGCTCCAGGAAGAGCGCGAGATTCCAATCGGTGAATCGCATCTGGGTAGTGCGTTCCGGACGGGTCAGGCTGTGGTGTTGAACCGTATTGACTTGTCCAAGACTTCTCTCGAAAATTCAGCTATTGCCGTGGCCGAGGGCATCAGATCGTACTGCTTCATACCGCTGGTCAGCCGAAATCGAACTGTTGGCGTTCTGGCTCTCGCGCGGCGGGGGGAGATGCCGTTCAGTCAGGAAGAAGTTCACTTCTTGACACAGATGGCTGGCCAGATCGCTATTGCGGTGGAGAACGCCTGTGCCTATCGCCAGATCGCCGATCTGAGAGACAAGCTGGCCCAAGAGAAACTCTATCTGGAAGATGAAATTCGAACCGAACTGAATTTTGAGCAGATCGTGGGCAGTAGCCCGTCCCTGCGCCGGACGCTCCACCAGGTAGGTACGGTCGCGCCGACAGAGTCCACAGTGTTGGTGTACGGCGAGACTGGCACCGGCAAAGAGTTAATCGCGCGCGCAATTCATGAGGGGAGCCCGCGCCGTGCCGGGGCGTTTGTCAAACTGAATTGTGCCGCCATTCCGACAGGCCTCTTAGAGAGCGAACTCTTCGGGCATGAGAAGGGCGCCTTTACGGGCGCAGTCGCGCAGCGCCTCGGCCGTTTCGAACTTGCAAACGGGGGAACCATTTTCCTGGACGAGATCGGGGAAGTCCCTCTGGAATTGCAGCCCAAGCTTTTGCGGGTGCTCCAAGAGCGGGAGTTTGAGCGGCTGGGAAATGCTCGCACCTTCCGGACCGACGCGCGCCTGATTGCCGCCACCAACCGCGATTTGGCCGCCATGGTAGAGGAGGGTAAATTTCGCACCGACCTTTTCTACCGCCTGAATGTTTTTCCCCTACAAGTGCCCCCGCTAAGGGAACGCGCGGAAGATATCCCGCTGCTGGTTCGGCATTTCGCGCAGGAGTTTTCCCGGCGCATGAACAGACAGATCGATACGATTCGTTCCGAGACGTTGCAAGCGCTTACGCGATATCACTGGCCCGGCAACATCCGGGAACTTCAGAATGTGATCGAGCGGGCGGTGATCCTGTCGCCCGGACCGGTGCTCAGGGTCTCCCTCTCCGAATTAAAGCAGCCTGCGGCGAACTCGAAAGCCGGCCCCAGCAGGTCCGATACGCTCGAGGAAGCGGAGCGCAAGCACGTTCTCGGCGTGCTCGAAGAAACCAATTGGGTTCTGGCCGGACCCAACGGGGCCGCCGCGCGCCTCGGGATGAAGCGGTCCACGCTTCAATACCGAATGGGTAAGCTCGGGATCTCCCGCAATCCCCAGCCAGTGACTAAAGCTTTTGCTCCTTCGCGCCCCCGCAGCCATCTCCGCTTAGATAATGCCCGTGCCGAAGGCACCCTGGAGTGCGACAGCGCTAGCTCCCGCCGTTCGCTCGAATCCCAGGGCGGCAGCTTCGCTGTCGCACTCCAGGGTGCCTTCTGGGTGCCAACCTTTCAGCAGACCGCCAAGATACCGGCACACCTCGTTCGGCACTGGCAAGCGTCCCCCTTTTCTCCTGTTTCCATGTCTATTGGAATCTAGGCGTCGCGGCTAGCGAGCGGCTGCGCGGGTTTGGTTGCGAAGCTGCACTTTAAATCGCCATTGACGAGGGAGCGATGCTAAAGATCACGGTTCTTGATAGCGGGTTAGAACAAAAGGTAATGGTAGAAGGCAAGTTGACCGGGCCTTGCGTTTCAGAACTCGAATCGGCCTGGAATCAAGCCCGCCAAGCAGGCGGGAGCCACCGGATTGTGGTCGATCTTAAGGGAGTTACTGCCATAGACCTGAAAGGGGAGGCCGCTCTCGAAACAATGATCGCGGAGGGAGCGCAACTGGAAGTTAAGGGCCTCTACTGCGGATACGTTGTGGGGCAACTGATAAATCGTGCGCGGATGAAGCCCGCGCACCGGCACAATCACTGCGGGGCTGGAATAGCAGACTCAAGTTCAAACAAGAAGTCGGGTTAACGGGCGGGACGAGACTTACAGAACCGAGAGAGGTGGGGAGATGAAAACTAATTCCGTTCTGAAATTGAAACACGTCGTGTGGGCACTAGCGGCCGCGCTCGTGGCTACCGTATTCGGAGCTATCGTTCACGTGGGCGCAAAATCCACGCCGCAGGCGGCCCCTCGGCCGATCGTTGAAGTCGCCCCGGTAGAGGAAAAGGATGTTCCCGTTTTCGGAGAATGGATCGGAACACTCGCCGGGCAAGTCAACGCAGACATCAAGGCGCAGGTCGTAGGATATTTGCTCCGGCGAGACTATCAGGAAGGATCTTACGTCGAGAAAGGCCAGTTGCTTTTTGAGATCGATTCCCGCCCTTTCCAGGCGACGCTCGATCAGGCCAAGGGCCAGTTGGCGCAAGCAGAGGCGCAACTCGTTCAAGCTGAAGCGCAGCTCGCTACGGCGGAGGCGAACCAACACAAGAGCGAACTGGACGTAGAAAAATACACTCCGCTGGCCAAAGCCGAAGCCGTCAGCCAGCAAGATCTGGATAACGCCGTACAAACGAACCTCGCCAACACGGCCCAGGTGCAGGCCGCGAAGGCGGCCATTACCGCGGCAAAGGCTCAGATTCAGGCCGGCAAGGCCGCCGTCGAGACCGCCAACATCAACCTGGGTTTTACCCGAGTGGCCTCACCGATTAACGGCATCGTCGGCGTGGCTCAGGCCCAAGTGGGCGACCTGGTCAGCGCCAGCAGCGGCGCGCTGACCACCGTCTCGACACTCGATCCCATTCGCGACTATTTCACCGTCAGCGAGCAGGCCTATCTCGAGCTGCACGCGACAGCTATGAGTAAGCTCAGGCGCCCGGCGTCTGATTTCACCGTGAGTGCCGAGGAATTCCTGAGGCTACAGAAGCAGCTTTCAAGTTCCGATTCGAGGCGCTGGAAACTACAGCTCATTCTTGCTGACGGAAGTACATATCCGTACGAAGGTGAGTTCTACTTCGCCGACCGCTCCGTGGATCAAAGCACCGGGTCCATCCAACTAGCGGCGCTCTTCCCGAACCCCGGAAACGTCCTTCGTCCCGGACAGTTTGGAAAGGTGCGGGCCGTGGTCAGCCTTCGCAAAGGCGCCCTGCTGATCCCTCAACCCGCGGTGACCGAACTGCAAGGCAGCTTCGAGGTTGCTGTGGTCGGACCGGATGACCACGTGGCCATCCGCCCTGTCAAAGTCGGAGAGCGTGTTGGCACGATGTGGGTGATCGAGGATGGCTTGAAGTCCGGTGAGCGTGTCGTTGTCGAAGGCCAGCAGATGCTCCGGCCGGGCGTGGCGGTCCAACCTAAGCCGTTTAAGGATAGTGACAAGTGACAAGCGGCTGTCGTCCTGGTCAGAAGTGCGCTCAATCGTTCAGCCCGCGGAGCGGGCGGGAGCCTGTAGCCCACGGCGCAAGCCGTGGGTGAAGAGAGCCCACCCTCACCCCCGTCCCCTCTCCCGTTCAGCGGGAGAGGGGCGCCGAAGGCGGGGTGAGGGCCATCGAACCCAGGGCTTACGCCCTGGGCTACTCTATGCCGACCCTAACGGGGCTCTAAAGAACGATCGAGCATGAGAAAGACGTTGTTAACGAACTTCTGACCCAGGACACTTATTGCAGGGTGCAGCGGACAACGGACAACTGACAACGGACGACGTACGAAGTATTGGAGGTTCCCATGTCCAAGTTTTTCATACGAAGGCCTATTGTCGCGGTGGTCATTGCGATCCTTACGGTCATTGTGGGCGCGATCACCATCGCAACCTTGCCGGTAGCGCAGTTTCCTAACATCGCCCCGCCTGAGATCAGGTTGCAGGCCAACTATGTGGGGGCCGATGCGGAGACCCTGGAGCAGGCGGTCGCCACGCCGATCGAAGAACAATTGAACGGCGTGGACAACATGGACTACATGTACTCCATAAACGCCACGGGCAATTCGCAAACGACTTTGTTCGCGGATTTTGAGAACAAGACTGACCCCAACATGGACCTGATCCTCACCCAGTCGCGCGAGCAACTGGCCTCCGCTCAACTGCCACCCGAGGTGAACAACTACGGTGTAGTCATCAAGAAATCGACCACCGCTCCGCTCATGCTGATTGCTTTATACTCGCCTCAAGGCACTCGCGACGCCAAGTTTCTGGCCAACTATGCCTATATCAACCTCAATGACCCCATTGCCCGCTCGTACGGCGTCGGGCAGACGCAGGTCTTTGGCGCCGGACAGTATGCGATGCGGCTCTGGGTAAAGCCCGATCAATTAGCGAAGCTCGGCATCACCGTTTCCGATATTGCGAACGCCATCCACGCGCAGAACACCGTGAACCCGGCGGGTCAGGTCGGAGGCGAGCCCGCCCCTGGTAACCAGCAATTCACCTATGCGGTGCGGGCTCAAGGCCGTCTGATCTCACCGGAGCAGTTTGGAGACATCGTCGTGCGCGAGGCTCCGAATGGCGGGACGGTGCGAGTGAGGGATGTAGCACGGGTGGATTTGGGCGCGCAATATTACAACCTGGTCAGCCGCTTGAATGGCAACCCCACGGCCGTTATCGCTATTTACCAGTTGCCCGGCTCCAATGCGGTACAAACGGCGGCAGGCATCCGGAAGCTGATGTCGCAGATGAAACAGCGCTTTCCTGAAGACATCAACTACGCTGTATCGCTCGACCAGACACGGCCCGTGACAGAAGGCATGAAAGAAATCCTTGAGACCCTCGTGATCGCGCTCGTGCTGGTGATCCTGGTTGTCTACCTCTTCCTGCAAGACTGGCGCGCTACCTTGATTCCAATGCTTGCCGTACCGGTCTCGCTGGTAGGCACATTTGTGGTCTTCCCCTTGTTCGGATTCACGATCAACACGCTTTCGCTATTCGGGCTGGTGCTGGCCATTGGATTGGTGGTGGACGACGCCATCGTCGTGGTGGAAGGCGTGCAGCGCCACATTGAGGAGGGTCTGGCTCCTAAGGATGCGGCTCGAAAAGCCATGGAGGAACTCTCTGGCCCCGTGGTTGGCATTGCGCTGGTACTCGCCGCGGTCTTTGTGCCAACCATCTTCATCCCAGGCATCACGGGCAGGCTGTATCAGCAATTCGCGATGACCATCGCCATCTCCGTAGTGCTGTCGGCCTTCAATGCGCTCACGCTCAGTCCCGCCCTGGCGGGATTGTTGTTGCGGCCCAAGCCTGCGCCGGACGCGAGGGAGCGCCGGGGGCCCCTCTCGAGATTTTTTGATGTATTCAATCGTTATTTGGAAGACTCCACCAATAGCTTTGTGCGCTTGTCGGGCGGCATGATTCGGAAGGGCGCGCTGGTGCTCGTGCTGCTTGCGGCTTGCGGCGTGGCCGGATTGTTGTTTAGTAGCCGGCTGCCCTCCAGCTTCCTTCCCGATGAAGACCAAGGCTACGTTTTCGTCAACATGCAGCTTCCCAGTGCAGCCTCGCTGGAGCGTACGAATGCCGCGGCTCGGGACGTTGAGAAGATTCTGGCAAGCACGCCGGGCGTCGAGTACACAACCAGCGTCGTTGGCTTCAGCTTGCTCAGTTTCGTCCAGACCAGTTACAACGCTTTCTTCTTTGTGACCCTAAAGCCCTGGGGAGAACGGCACTCGCGGGCGGAACAATATCAGGAAATCCGGGCGCGTTTGAATCGGCGACTTGCAGGGTTGCCGCAAGGGACAGTCTTCAGTTTCTCGCCGCCGGCCATACCGGGTGTCGGGACATCCGGGGGATTCACATTTGTACTCGAGGACCGCGCCGGCAAGGACGTCCCGTTTCTGGCAAGCAACCTGGCAAAATTCATGGCCGCCGTTCGCAAGCGCCCGGAGATTGGCTTGGTCGCGACCACCTTTCTGCCGAGCGTGCCGCAAGAGTTCGTGAACGTGGACCGGGACAAGGTCCTGAAGCAGGGAGTAGCAATCAACGACGTTTACGAGACCATTCAGGCGTACATGGGCGGGCTGTTCGTCAATTACTTCAACGACTTCGGCCGCACCTGGCAAGTCTATCTGGAGGCCGAAGCGCCTTACCGGGCGAACACGGGAAACCTCCCACAGTTTTATGTGCGCAACAATCGAGGTGAGATGGTGCCTCTTTCGGCGCTCGCCCGATTCGAGACTCGCTCCGGCCCTGAGTTCACCATGCGTTACAACGAGTATCGCTCCGCCGAGATCATCGGCAGTGCCGCGCCCGGCTACAGCTCGGACCAGGCCACGGCGGCATTGGAAGATGTCTTCAAGCAGACGATGCCGCGTGAAATGGGCTTCGACTACATGGGCATGTCCTATCAAGAGCAGCAGGCGAGGAAAGGGCTGCCCTCTTCGGCCATCTTCGGCTTCTCCTTGCTTTTCGTTTTTCTGATTCTGGCGGCGCTGTATGAGAGCTGGACGCTGCCCTTCAGCGTGCTCCTGAGCACGCCCGTGGCGGTGTTTGGGGCGCTCGCCGCGCTCTGGCTGCGCCGCGTTGTGCTCGGCTTGTTCCTGCCTCCGTACATGGTTCAGATCGAGAACGACGTCTACACGCAAATCGGCCTGGTGATGCTGATCGGCCTGGCGGCGAAAAACTCGATCTTGATCGTGGCGTTTGCCAAGGAATACTACGAGCAAGGTAAGCCCCTGATGGACTCGGCGCTGGAGGGAGCGAGGGTTCGCCTCCGCCCCCTGCTGATGACCTCGTTCGCGTTTATTCTGGGTTGTGTGCCGCTTTGGACAGCCTCCGGCGCCGGCTCCGTGGCCCGCCAGATCATGGGGACAACGGTGATCGGAGGCATGGTGGCGGAGACCTTCATCGGCCGATTCTTCGTTCCCGCGATCTTCTATCTGGTGGAGAAATGGTCCGCCTCGGCCAGCCAGCGACTGGCGACATCCGGTCCCGATCGCTCCTTGCCGGCGGAGGGGGAGTCACATGCGTAACACTTTATTGATCTTCATTCTCACCGCAGCAACTCTAGCGGCCGCCTGCGCTGTTGGGCCGAACTACCACCGGCCCAATGTGCAAATTCCGGCGTCGTTCCGCGCTCCTGACGTGCCCCAGCAAGCGGAAGGGCAGACCGCCTCGTTTGCCGACCTGCCCTGGTGGCAAGTCTTTCAGGACCCGCAACTTCAGGAACTGATCCGTACGGGATTGAAACAGAACTATGATCTGCAACTGGCGGTTGAGCGCGTCACTGCCGCCCGGGCCCAGCTCGGGATTACCCACGCGGCTCCGTTGCCCCAGCTTTCCGCGGATCCTAGCTTCAGCGGCGGGAAGACCGACCAGGGCATCAAATCCAACATTTTCTCTCTCACAGGCGACGTGGTCTTTCAATTGGATTTCTTCGGGCGCTACCGACGCGCCACCGAGGCGGCCCGCGCCCAACTGCTGGGTACTGAAGACGCCCAACAGACGGTAATCCTGACGCTGGTGAGCGATTTAGCGAGCGATTATTTCCTGCTCCGCGACCTCGATCTGCAACTTCAGATTAGCC
>Ga0187852_1000484_pt1 | contig 42778 bp, 39 predicted proteins | sample June2016WEW_6_40_FD_134511 | JGI IMG/M metagenome (GOLD analysis project Ga0187852, IMG submission 134511) | Peatland microbial communities from SPRUCE experiment site at the Marcell Experimental Forest, Minnesota, USA - June2016WEW_6_40 | ecosystem: Environmental > Terrestrial > Soil > Wetlands...
CCGCTGCGACGAAGTGGCCATGGTCCGCGGCCGCCTTCCCCGCATCTCCATCCTCGGCCCCCGCGAGGAAGCCCAGCAGTTAGTCCGCATCTCCGGCTAACCGCGCTTCGCCAGCATCGCCGCCCCAACCACAGCCTGCCCATAACTCAGCCCGCCATCCCCAGGACTGACCTGGCGGTGCTGAAAAACCTCGAAGCCTTCTGCCTCTAACCCCACGCGCAGCAGCCGCGCGAGCCTGCGGTTGTGCATGCAGCCGCCGCTGAGCGCAACTTGCCGCAAGCCCGTAGCCGTCCGCGCCAGCACCGCCGCCCGCACAAAGCCCGCGGCCACGCCTGCGTGAAAACGTCCCGCAATCCGCGCCTTGCTCACCCCGGCCCGCAACTCCTCCACCACGGCCCGCCACAGCGGCCCAGCGCAAATCCTCACCGGCTCGCGCGCCGCCCAATCCCCGCCCGCCAATTCCATTTCATAGCCCGGCTCGTCGTATGGCTCATCCACGGCCAGCCCTTCCAATTCGATTGCCGCCTGCGCCTCGTAATCCACCACTCTGCGCCAGAGCACAACTGCCGCCACGGCATCGAAGAGCCTTCCCAGACTCGATGTCAACGGCGCATTCACCCCTCGCTCCATCATCCGCCTGAGCACCCGCGCCTCGTTCTTGTGCACGCCCAGCAACTCGAGCATCTCGTCCGACTCGACATCGAACCCCGCCGCGCTCAAATGCCCCAGCGCCATCCGCCATGGCTCCCGGATCGCCGCCTCGCCGCCCGGCATGGGCACGTACTCCAGATGCGCGAACCGCTCAAATCCATCCAGCCTGCACACCAACACTTCGCCGCCCCAAATCCGTCCATCCGTCCCGTAGCCGGTCCCATCAAGAGCCAGCCCGATGACCGGTCCCTCCAGCCCATGCTCTGCCATGCAACCGGCAATATGCGCATGATGATGCTGCACCGCAATCAGCCTCAGTCCCCGCTCCCGCGCCCATTCCTTGGCCCATTCGGTCGACAGGTAACCCGGATGCAAATCGTGGACCACCGTCTCCGGCTCAATCTCAAATGTGCGCATCAGGTGGTCCAGCGACTCACGAAAAAACTCCAACCCCGTCAAATTCTCCAGATCTCCCAAATGCTGGCTCTGATACACGTACCGTCCCCGCGCCAGCGCGAACACATTCTTCATGTGCCCGCCCACGGCCAGCAGAGGAGGCGCATTCAGATCTAACCCTGGCGGCAACTCCACTCCCAGCGGCACAAACCCCCTTGCCCGCCGGATCAGTTGCGGCGCCCCATCCACAACCGCCGCCACCGAGTCGTCGCAGCGCTGCAAGATCTCCCGGTCGTGCATCAGGAAGCAATCCGCAATCCCGTCCAGTCTTGCCCGCGCCTCGTCGTTGTCGATGGCGATCGGCTCCTCGCTCAGGTTTGCGCTGGTCATCACCAGCGCCTGCACCCGCGGGTCGGCAAAGAGCAGATGCTGCAACGGCGCATAGGGCAGAAACACGCCCAACCAGGGAATCCCCGGCGCAACCCCCTCCGCAATTCCACAACCATCCCTCTTCCGCGACAGCACAATCGGCCGCGCCGACGTCTTCAGCAGCGCCTCATCCTGCGCCGTCAGCGCGCACGCCATCCGCGCTGCCTCCACATCCTTCACCATCACCGCCAGCGGCTTCCCAAAGCGGCGCTTGCGCTCCCTCAGCCCCATCACCGCCGCCTGGTTGGTTGCGTCCACGCTAAGGTGAAAGCCGCCGATCCCCTTGATGGCTACAATCTTTCCCTCCATCAGCAGTTGCAGCGTCTGCTTTACTGCCTCCTCACCAGAGCTCGATTCGGAACCTGCCGTCTGCAAGACCCACACCCGGGGCCCGCACTCCCAACACGCATTTGGCTGCGCATGGAACCTCCTGTTCGCGGGATCGTCGTATTCCGCATGGCAAGCCGGGCACATCTTGAACTTCGCCATCGAAGTCTGCGGCCGGTCGTAGGGAATCCGCCGCGTAATCGTGAATCGCGGCCCGCAGTTGGTGCAGTTTAAAAACGGATACCGGTACCGCCGGTCCTCGGGGTCCAGCAACTCCCGCAAACAATCCGCGCAGGTCGCCGCATCGGCCGGGATCCCCGTGCTCACCCGTCCCAAAACCTCGCTGGCAACAATCCGGAAACCCGTCTCCCCGGTCGCCGCCAAATCCCGCGCCGCCACCGAGTCGATCCGCGCCAGCGGCGGAGTCTCCGCGCGCAACCGCCCCAGAAACGCGTCCACCTGTCCCGCCGGCCCCTCAACCTCGATCGTCACTCCATCCGTATCGTTCCCGATAAACCCCGCCAGCCCCTCCTCCAGCGCCAGCCGGTAGACAAACGGCCTGAACCCCACCCCCTGCACCACCCCGCGCACCAGCACCTCGCGCCTCAGCAACGCTTCGCGCCGTTCTCGTCCTGGATGGGTTTCATGCATCAAAATCGAGCCTCGCACCGGAGACCAGCATAGCGCATGGGCGAAGGCCGCCTGTCCGCAACAGCCAATATGCCTCCACTCCCTGTCCTGCACCCACAGTCCCAGGACGGAAAAGGCTTACTCTGGAGGAGAGGATGCGGAGAGTCTCAGCATGATGAGTTTCATGCAATTTCGCGTGGAGCGAGCGGTTGCGGCCGCTTCTTTCTTTGCGTCCCTTGGAATCGTCGCCGTTCCGGCCCAGCAGCTCGACAGCGCATCGATCGTTCAACATATTGACGCGGTGATCCAGGCCAGGTTTGAAAATGTTCTTGGATTCACCGTCACCGAGCACTATGCCGTTTACAGAAACAACGACGAGACCCACCCTGTCGCAGAAATGACGGTAAAAACCGTCTACAACAAGGATGCGGGCAAGAGTTACACCATCCTCTCCCAAACCGGCTCGCAGGTCATACAAAGCCTGGTCTTGAAGCCGCTCCTGGACAATGAGAAGCGCATCAACCAGCCCGGCGTCCGCGAGGCGTCGTGGTTCACTTCAGCAAATTATGAGATGAAATTGAAGCCCGGCGGAACCCAGCGCCTGGATGGACGCGACTGCCTTGCCGTTGCCATAACCCCCAGGCGAAAGGCCTCCAATCTCATCGAAGGAACCATGTGGGTGGACGCCGGCGATTTTTCGACGGTTCAGATTCAGGGAACAGCGTCTAAAAGCCCTTCGGTCTTCACAGGACCCACGCAGATGACGCGCCAATACGCAATCGTGGCCGGCTTTGCGCAGGCCACCCATGCCAGTGCCGTCTCCAACAGCTTCCTGTTTGGTAAAACCGTCGTGACCATCGACTACCGGGATTACCAGGTCCAGCTTCGTCCCGCCAAATGAGATAACCCATCCCTCCCCGGTCCGAATCAGCCCACCCTGCTTTCTCCTGTGAAATGCCGCAGCGTCAGGCCATCTCGTCGCTCCGGCTGCATCTGATAGATTTCACGACACTTGCCGGCTTTGCGCTACCGATCGCTCCTCAATGAGTGACGCGGCGATTGTGTGCTCCTCGAGAAACGGAGAATCTCGGGCTGGGTTAAGCCAAGCTCGTCAGGAATCTGTCCACCGTGTCTCTGCCCGCTGCGCAATCCACGGAGTCGATACCCCGCCAGGGGAGCAATCAAAAACTGTGTTATGTTTCTCTTGACAAAACCATAACCATACGGTTATGGTTTCATTTGTGAAGCCGGCCAATGCCGATCCCGCGTTCCGCGCTCTTGCCGACCCCACTCGCAGGGCCATTTTCGAGGAACTGACCCGGCGGGGCGAACAGACCGTTCACGCATTGACTCGCTATGCGGGCGTGTCCCAGCCTGCTGTCTCCAAGCACCTCACGGTGCTGAAGCGGGCAAAACTGGTGCGGCATCGCCACGAGGGACGCGAAACTCACTATCGCGCACAGCCCGATGCGCTGGCGCCGATGGTGGACTGGCTCAATCTCTACGGCGCCTTTTGGCGCGACCGATTTGATCAACTCGAAAACCTACTGAAAAGGATGGAACCATGAGCAATCCAGCAGAGGGTACCCGTACCCTTGTGATCGAGAGAGTATTCCCGCATCCGCCGGAAAAGCTGTGGCGCGCGCTCACTGAGAGCCCGCTGCTCGCGCAATGGATGATGAACAACGACTTCGAGCCGGTAGTCGGGCGGAAGTTTCAGTTCCGGGCCGAGCCCATGCCGAACTGGAACGGCGTTGTCGACTGCGAGGTGCTGATCGTCGACCCATGCCAACGGCTGTCCTATAACTGGGGTACTGGGGGAGCCGAAAGCGGGCTGCAATGGGTGGTGCTCTGGACGTTGACTCCAGCCGAGGGCGGCACGCACGTTCGCATGGAGCAGTCCGGCTTCCGTCCCGATCAGCAGGCAGCTTATCAGGGTGCAAAATATGGCTGGCAGAAATTCTTCGACGGTCTGGAGCGGGTGCTCGGCGGGGGTGTGGGATGAAGGCTTCCAATAAGATGAAGGCTTCGAGGTGGCTGGTCGCCGGCTTCTGGATCTTTACGGCGCTCTTCTGCCTGGAGATGAGCTTCACCGCCTACTACGAATTGATGCGCCTGCCGGAGGCGGCGCAGGCCTTCACCCGCCTCGGCTTCTCCGCCGCCTCCTTCCGGGTGGAGCTCTCCTGGGCCAAGGTGGCGGGCGTGGTTGCGCTGCTCCTGCCCATGCTCCCCGCGCGGGTCAAAGAATGGGCCTACGCCGGCTTCGCCATCAACCTCGTCTCGGCGCTCATTGCCCACCTCTCCATAGCCGATCGACCGGCGGCGCTGGCCCCCTCGGCGATCACCAGCGTGCTCTGGGGACTCTCGTACTTCTTCTGGCGCCGGCTCCAGGCCGCCGCCGCGGCCATCTAGTCGTTGGCGGCAGCATCCCGCGTAAGCTGGGCGAGGCGCATCGGCTGCTGGGCGCCAGGCGAATCTGCGCCGCTGACTTAGCCACCGCCCAGCCCTCGGCTGCCATTTCCCGTTCTCAATTTGCCTTCGTGACCGCCGTTACGCTCTCATTACGCCGCTTCTGCTCAATTCCACTTCAGAACTGCCCACTAGACCGCGCGAACCTCGTACCGCACTGCGGTATTCGGTCCTGCATGTGCGTTACATCACAGCGTCGGGAGACCCCGCTAACTAGCATCGAGACATGACCGCTGCGGACCTTATTCTGATTGCGCCCTGCTCGCTTTTGTTGGGCGCGGTGCTTCAACTTCTCGTAGCGCGGCTCTGTTCCGCCCGGGCGAAAGGTATTCTCGCCGCTCTCACCTGTCTGCCCGCCGTGCTGGCCGTGGTTGGCATGGCGCCGTTGGTCCGGACGGGGCAGGCCGTCGAGCTGAACGCGCTCTCCTGGGACGGTCCGCTGGCCCTCGTCTTCCATGTGGATGCGCTCAGCGTCCTGTTCGCGCTGATGGGGACGGGCCTGGGCGCCTTTGTGCTCCTCTATTCCATCGGCTACATGGCCCACGACAAATCCGCCACCCGCTTCTACGCCACGATGCTGGTCTTCATCGCCGGCTTCGTCGGACTGGTCTACAGCGCCAACCTCTTTATCTTTTATCTCTGCTGGGAACTGGTCGGCCTATGCTCATTCAGCCTGGTGGGCTTCTGGTACACCAACCCCGAGGCGGTCAGTGGCGCGCGCAAAGTCTTGCTGATGACCCACATTGCTGGATACGGCCTGCTGGCCGCCATCCTGGTCGTCTATCACCGCACAGGCAGCGCGCTGTGGACCGATCCGGCCGTGGCGCGCGCCTTCACGGGCGGAATCTTCGTTCTGATGCTGGTGGCTCTGGTGGCCAAGTCCGTGCAGTTTCCCCTGCACACCTGGATTCCCGAGGCCATGGCCGCGCCCACCCCGGTTAGCGCCCTGCTCCACGCCGCCTGCTACGTCAAGGCCGGCGTTTATCTGGCCGCCCGCATGCACAGCTTTGGCGCTTGGCCGGCGAATGGAGGCTTCGCCTGGGGAAATGAATCCCTGATGTGGGTGGGCACCGTCACCATGGCCGTCGGCGTCATGTACGCCATGGTGCAGACCGATCTGAAGCGCATGCTGGCCTTTTCCACGGTGAGCCAGATCGGCTACATGATGATGGGCCTGGGCATCGGCACGCCGCTGGCCATCGCCGCCGGCCTCCTCCATTGCCTCAATCACGGCTTCTTCAAAGCCGGGCTGTTTTTGACCGCAGGCTCGGTACAGCACGCCTCGGGCACGCGCGACATGAACAAACTGGGCGGCCTGGCGCAGAAGATGCCGCATACCACTCTCTCCTGGCTGATCGGCGTGGGCAGCATGATGGGCATTCCGCTCATGAGCGGCTTCGCCAGCAAGTGGATGCTTTACGCCGCTGCCTTACAGGCCGGATGGGCCGTTCCCGCGATGGTGGCCTGGGCGGCCAGCCTGGGCACTGTCTTTTTCGGCGCCAAGGCCACCAGCGCCGTCTTTCTGGGACCCACGACGGAAGCTACCAAAGACGCTCACGAGTCTCCGCCGACCATGATCTGGGGGATGGGTTTGCTGGCCGCGGGCAGCGTTATCCTGGGCGTCGCGCCGCAATTGGCCGTCAATTATCTGCTCAATCCCATCCTGCTTGCGTTTCGGCTGACCGTGGCGCAGGTCACCTGGTTTGGGCTCTCGGGCGATGCGGGCAGCTTCTCGACCGTCGGCGGCCTGGTGCTGGCCGTGGTTTCGATTGTGCTGGGCGGTCTGATCTACGCCGTTGCCTACGCCGCGCGTCCGGCCACGGTTGCCGTTACGGTCTCCGGGGGCGGGGCTGCGCTGGTTGGCGCGGGCGGAGGAATCTTCACCGGTGGAGAGCCGTTGTCGTCGGAGGACAGGCTTACGGCCAGCGATTTTTCCAGCATCTTCCTGCAAAACTGGCGTGAGTTCTTCCGCTGGACCAATGTAGACGCTGTCTATCTCGGCGTCTGGAGCGGCTTGCAGGCTGTCTCGCGCGGGCTGGGCGTTATCGTCTCCTGGATGGAGCGCAACGCGCTGGCGCTGGTTATCGTGCTGGCGGCGGCGATCCTGGCTGGAGCGCGTTGGCTTGCGCCGGGGATCGACACCGCAACGATTTCGGGCAGGCTGCCAATTTCAGTGACGCTTCCCGCACCTATGCTGCTGGTGTGTGCATGTGCTGTGGCTGGAATTGCATTGGTTCTTGCTGCTCTAGCGCATAAGAATAGTCGTCGCATAGCGTCTCTAATGTTTATTGTCAGTGTTGGCGCAGCCCTGGGCCTCCTCATTACAAGACCAAATCATTGGGTGCGTTTTGGCTGTTTGGAAGTTGCCGCGCTGCTGACAGTGGGGTTGGTGTGGATTACGGCGCGGACCAAAGCGGCCAAGCTGACCTATCTGACTGTGGTTCTTCTCTCTGCCGTCACACTGGTTTCAAGTGATCTACTGATTGAGAACCAACCCCGGTGGTCGAACGCACTGATGCTCACCAGCATCTTCATTAAGCTGGCTGCGGTTCCGCTCTTCTTCTGGCTGCTTGCGCTGGCTGACGAAATTCCAGCATTGGTTCTCGGTGTGATTATCGCGGTTGTCGATATGGCCGCTTTTAGTGAGTTCCTGGTCGCTCCGCTGCCTACTTATTTTATTCACAACTTCCCTCTGCTTGTAATGGCAGCGGCAACCTCCTTCCTGGCTGCTCTTCTGATGCTTACGCAGCGCAGCTTGAAACGGCTATTGGTTCTTTCAACTGTCGAGGATGTAGGTTTCTTGTTGCTGGGAGCTTTTTCCGCCAACATCATCGGAGCAGAAGGCGCGATCTTTGCCGCTGCTACTCACTCCTTGGCCAAAGCTCTGCTCTTCATCTGCCTCAGCGGTCCCGAAGCCGACGGCGCGCTCGAAGGCGAACCCAAGGGCCTGGTTACGCGCTATCCGGTCGCCACTTTCGGCTTCCTCTTTGGAATGTTGGCCATGCTGGGCATTCCGCCGACCATGGGTTACATCGGCCGCTGGAGACTCTACGAGACCGCCGTGCAGATTGGCTGGCCTCTGGCCGCGGTTTTCATCCTCTCGTCCATCTTCGCGCTGATCGCCTATACCTTGGCTTTAACCCGCATCTGGTGGGGTCCGGCGCCTGAGCCGAGTCCGCCGCCGAGTCCAACACCAATGCCGCCGCATCCAATAAGTGAGCCTTTTCTGTTGCAGGCCACCATCGTCGTGCTGACTGTGCTGATTCTGGCTGCCGGCATCTGGCCCCACGCCGTGCAACTGCTGCTTGGGGGTAGACCATGAAGCTCTGGAATCGATTGATGTGTTACTGCCGGCGCCGCAGCCCCTGGCTCTTCCACATGAACTCGGGAAGTTGCAACGGTTGTGATATCGAGCTGGTGGCCAGTCTTACCCCTCGTTACGACGCCGAGCAGTTAGGTGTGCGCCTGGAAGGCTCGCCGCGCCACGCTGACATTCTCTGCATCACCGGCCCTGTCACCCACAATGCCGTCGAGGCCATAAAAACCGTCTACGGGCAAGTCTACGGACCCAAGGCTGTGGTGGCCATCGGCTCCTGTCCGGCGACGACCAATGTCTTCATCGATAGCCGGACGCTGGACGGGCCGCTTAATCGGCACATCCCGGTCGATGTCTTCGTGCCCGGCTGTCCGCCGCGTCCCGACGCCATTGTGCTGGGCATAGCCAAGGCCGCGGAGATTCTGGCCGTGCGAGGCAATAAGCTGCCGGTTGAGTCTGTCATGGTGCCTGTCGTCGAGTCGGCCTCCGCGTGCGAATGCGCCGCCAAAGCCGCAGCCAGTGAGGTGCAGCTATGAATTTGACCACCGCGTTAGCGCGCCTGCTTATCTTTCCCGGGCTGCTCTTCGCCGTGCCCGCCGCGTGGTTCTTCCTGTGGGTGGAACGCAAAGCGGTGGCCCTGATGCAGGGCCGCATCGGGCCTCCCTTCATGCAGCCGTTTTACGATTTCATCAAGCTGCTGGGCAAGCAGATGCCTCCGCGCAGCGGCGTGGGCGGCCTGCTGATGAGGCTATGGCCGCTGCTTGCCGTCTCGGCGGCGGCCGGCGCGGTTGGCCTGCTGCCCGTGCTGCCCGCCTCCGGCGGCTTCCAGGGCGACCTGATCCTGTTGCTGGCGCTGCTGGAACTGCCCTCCATGTGCATCATCGCCGCCGGCTTCTCCTCGCGTTCCATCTTTGGCGAGATCGGCTCGGCGCGCGAGGCCGTCCTCAGCGTCTCCTACAACGTGGTCTTTCTTCTGGCCATCATCTCCATCGCCGCCTCGCAGCATACCTTCCGGCTTGAAGCCCTGGCGCAACTGCCGGTTTCGCCGCTGCAAATCCTGGGCGTGATTGCGATCCTGGTTTGTCTGCCCGCCAAGCTCCATCTCAATCCCTTCTCGCTGCCCAACGCCGAGCAGGAGATTTACTCCGGGCCCATGGTCGAGTACGCCGGTCCCGAGTTGGCTATGTGGGAGCTCTCGCATGGCCTCGAGTGGGTTGCGGCTACTGGCCTGGTGGCCACGCTGATCGCTCCCCATCTCACCCTCTGGTGGCTCGCCGCCCTGGTCTTCGTCGCGCTCTCCTTTGCCATCGTCTTGCTCTTGTCCACGGTCGCGGCAGCCACGGCGCGGTTGCAGATCGATACTACGGTCCGTTTTTACTGGCAATGCACGCTGATCTTCGCGGTTCTGGCCGTTGCCTCCGCGCTCTTCATGAGGTATAGAGCATGAACATTCTCACCATGCTGTGGAAGAACCTGTGGGGCGGCTCGCGGACTTTGCTCTTTCCCGCGCGCCCCCAGGTGAGCGAGCGTTACCGGGGCCTGGTGCGCTTCGATCCCGAGCTCTGCAGCGGCTGCGCAATCTGCAGATTTCGCTGCACCGCGCGCGCCATCGAGTTCAAAGCCGGCAAAGGCGAATTCACCTGGAGCTACGATCCCGGTCATTGCACCTTCTGCGGCCGCTGCGTTGAAGGCTGCAAAACCCACGCGCTCAGCCAGGACTCCGCATGTCCGCCCGTGTACCTGACCATTGGGGCGTTGAAACAGTCCTACACCGTTGCCCGCAAGCAGACCGTCAAGCCGGCCACAGCGGTTCCGGCTGCCGCCGCCGTCGCGCAGGTAACCAACCCCGTCCCGGGAGGCGCGCAATGACGACAAGCACCTTGACTCCGCTCGATAGCGTTTCTGAAAAACTGGGGACCACGGAACCCTGGGTCGAAACGGGTGGCGCGCATTGGCTCGCGACCGGCGCATTGAGTGTGCGCGAACTCGCCAAGGCGATGAACGAACTGCATGCCCGCTTTGTCACCATCACCGCCTATCAGCTTCCCAAGGACGAGGGATTTCGCCTGGAGTACCACTGGGACCTCGATGGGCAGTTGCTGGGTTTTCCCTTTCAGATTGCCGGCAACTCCATTGAAAACGGCAGGATCGAGAGTATTTACGACCTGTGCGAGGCCGCCGACTGGATCGAGCGCGAGATTCACGAAGGCTTCGCCATCGATTTCCTCGGCCGCGAGTATGAACCCCTGCTTCTGCGCCGGGGAGACACGCCGGGAGTGAACCTGCGCGACGCCGTGACCGCGGGTAAGGAGAATAAATGAGCTACAAGATTCCCATGGGTCCCTATCACCCCGGACTGGAAGAACCCTACAAGCTGGATATGATCTGCGAGGGCGAAACCGTTCAGGACGCCAAGCTGCATATCGGGTTCAACTTCCGCGGCATCGAGCACCTGGCCGAAACCCGCAACTACATTCAGGTCATCGCGCTGATGGAGCGGGTCTGCGGCATCTGTTCGAATATCCATACACTCACTCTTTGCCAGGCCATGGAGAAGCTCACCGGTCTTACGCCGCCTCCGCGCGCCTTGTATATTCGCGTCATCATGGCGGAGCTGGAGCGGCTGCACTCGCACGTGCTCTGGGCCGGCATCGCTTCCAAGCTCATGGGCTTCAAGACCATGTTCATGACCTGCTTCGAGATTCGCGAGAAGGTGATGGATGTGCTCGCGGCCATCAGCGGCAACCGCGTCAACTACGCCATGAACTGCATCGGCGGCGTCAATCGCGACATAACCGATCCCCAGTCCATTCTGAAGATGGTCGAGGCGTTGGAACTGGAGATGTCGCGCACCATCATCCCCATCTTCACCACCAGCAAAACGGCTCGCTCGCGTTGCGCGGGCATCGGCGTCCTGACCCTGGAGAAAGCAGTCTCCTGCGGCGTTGTAGGGCCTACGGCAAGAGCCTCCGGGCTGCCCCAGGACCTTCGCCGCGACGCGCCCTACGCGGCCTACGCGGAGATGGAGTTCGACGCGCCGGTCCAACCTGACGGCGACGTGCGCGCCCGTCTGCTGGTCCGCGCCCTCGAAATTATGGAAAGCTGCAAGATTCTAAGGCAGGCGCTCAGCAAGCTGCCGCCCGGCGAGTTCCACACCGCCGACGAGAAGTTTGTCTTCACCACCGGAACGGCCACCAGCCGGGTCGAGGCGCCGCGCGGCGAAGTCATGTACAGCGTCTCCTGGAAGGAGGGTTCCAGGAATCCAGCCAGGGTCCACGTGCGCACGCCCACCTTTGCCAACATGCCGGCCATCCGCTGGATGGTGATGGGAGCCCGCCTGGCGGACACGCCCCTGATTCAGGCCTCCATCGACCCTTGCTACTCCTGCACCGACAGGTAGTCCGGCCAAATCTTCTGGACGCCCACCACCGCGTGACCGCCGCCACCCCAATCGCGCCGCGTATGCCTTATACTGATTTTCGTGATACCGATCTTCGGCGACTGGAAACTCGATGCCGCGCTGGGCTCCTGCCTGCTCCTGGGCCTGCGCCACGGCTTTGACTACGATCACCTGGCCGCCATCTCCGACATCACCGCCGTGCAGCGCAACTGGCGCAGCGGATTGCGTTTGGGCATGACCTACGCCCTGGGCCACGCTTTTACCGTGGTGGTCCTCGGCATCGCCGTCCTCCAGTTGCACCTGGGCCTGCCCGAGGGCCTGGACCACTGGGCCGAGCGCATCATCGGACTCACCCTCATCGTTCTCGGCATCGGCGTGGCCGCGGGAATCCTCCGCAAAGAAGCGCACGGCCACAGCCATAGCCGCATCGAAAGCCGGCTGGCTATCGCCATCAACGGCGTCCTCTGGCTGGCCTGGCAGGTGCGCCGCATGGGTAACCGGCAGGCCCCCAGGCCCAGGCGTTTCCAGTGGCTCTACACCGGAAAATCCGTCTTCGTCATCGGCATCCTGCACGGCGTCGGCGCTGAAACTCCCAGCCAGTTGGCTCTCTTCTTCCTCACCGCCAATCTGGGCGGAACCTCGCGCGGCATGATGGGCCTGGCGGCCTTCTCCTTGGGCCTAGTCGCCATGAATGCCCTCATGACCGCCTCCATGGGCGGCGCCTTTAACGCCAGCGGCCATCACCCCCGCTTCTACCACGCCATCGCCTGGACCGGCGCGGCCTACAGTTTCATCATCGGAATCATCTTCCTCTTCGGCATCTCCGGCCACCTTCCGCCGCTGGGATAGCCAGGCCCCTCTCACCAATCCACGCTCGAGCGGATCCCCGCCTTTCCGTTGCCCCAGCATGAAATAGCCGCCAACCACCAGTGACCCCTATCACCGATGGACGATGCCCCCCGCAGATACCATTTGAGTTAGGCAACGTGCAAGGCGCTAGAGTTCCATCGCCTTGCAACCTGATTGTCTGCATGGGGAAGGGAATTGTGCCGGCTTTCACGCCTCCGCCGCTACCCGGCGGCGGCAAGCGTTGGAAGATCGTGCACGGCACCATGCGCAAGAATGGTTTTGCCCGCCAAGCGCTGATTGAAAGGCCTCCTGCGACCTGATATGCGTGGTCCGCAAAGGCGACGAGAGTGATCCAGGCGCGTTCATGGATCGCAGGGTCATGGAAAGCGATCCGCATCGGGTCATCGAAGGCATGGCCATCGCCAGGCGGGGATGGATGGTTGTCTCCGGTTTCGAGGAGTGCCGCGGTATGAGTCGCGGGAAAAAATGATCTGCGCCGCGAGATGGGTTAACGGTTGCGTCGGACATTGAGGGAGGAATGATGCAGAGTGTCGCCAATGAAGTCCTGAACGCTCAGGAGAAACTGCTGATCGACCAGGCGATTGCCGAGCACGGGGAGCGCCCCGGAGCTCTGCTGGGCATCCTGGAGGCGGTGCAGTCCTCCAATGCGCATAATTACCTGCCCATGGAGTCGTTGCGGTACATCTCGAACAAGACCGGGGTTCCGCCGGCAAGGGTTTACAGCGTCGCAACCTTCTATGCGCTGTTCAACCTCGATCCGCAAGGCGACAACGTGATCTGCGTCTGCCGCGGCACTGCCTGCCACACCCGCGGTTCGCGCGACCTGCTAGAGAAGGTTTGCCTGGACCTGGGGCTGAAGGGAAGTGATATGGGCGATGCGAGCGAGGCGGATAAGCTGGCGCTTACCACTTCCGATCGCCGCTTCACCATTCGCACGGTGGCCTGTTTCGGCCAGTGCGCTTTGGCCCCGGTTGTCGAAGTGAATCACCATATCCTGAGCCGCGTCAATGAGCGTACGCTGCAGCGGGAAGTGAAGGCGTTGATACGGGGGAGGAAATAATGCTGCGAATTCTGGATATTGGCGCCTTTAACGCGGTCCGGGAATCCGGGCTTGCCAAGCTGATACCGGCCGTTCCGCGCCTGGCGGTGGGGATGGGAACCTGCGGTCGCGGCAATGGCGCCGAAGAGGTCTTTCACGCCTTGAACGAAGCGATCCAGAGAAACGGGCTGGATGTGCAACTGACCGGCGTCGGTTGCTTCGGCGGCTGCTATCAGGAGCCTCTGGTGAACGTCCGGCTTCCCGGCTATCCCTTGTTGATGTTGCGGCACGTGCAAGTCAACGATGCGGCGCGCATTCTGGAGGGCATCGCGACGCAGACGATACCTCCCGATCTGGTCTACTGCAAGATCGAGGAATGGGATCACATCACCGCGCACGTGAGCTACGGGCAGGGTTATCCCGATATCCCGTCCTGGAACGCGGTCTCTTTTTACAAAGGGCAAAAGAAGATCGTCTTGCGGAACTGCGGCCTCATCAATCCCGAGGATATTGAGGAGTACATCGCCGTCGGCGGCTACCAGGCGCTCTATAAGGTTCTGATCGACGGGCGCCCCGATAGCGTGATTGAACAGATCAAGGCCTCCAAGCTGCGCGGACGCGGCGGCGCAGGCTTCCTCACCGGCAACAAGTGGGATTTTCTGGCCAAGGCCAAGGCCGACGTCAAGTACATCATCTGCAATGCCGATGAGGGCGATCCCGGCGCTTATATGAATCGCAACGAGATCGAAGGAGATCCGCATTCCCTTCTGGAGGGCATGATCATCGGCGCTTACGCCATGGGCGCCACCGAAGGCATCGTTTATGTGCGTGCCGAGTACCCGCTGGCGGTGCGCCGCCTCAATCGGGCCATCGAGCAGGCGCGGGAGTCCGGTCTGCTGGGCAAGAACATTCTCGATCGCGGCTTCAACTTCGACATTCAACTGGTGCAGGGGGCCGGCGCCTTCGTTTGCGGCGAGGAAACGGCTCTCATTGCCTCCCTGGAAGGCTTCGCCGGCCGTCCTCATCCCCGTCCGCCCTTTCCCGCGCAGAAGGGGCTCTATGGCAAGCCGACCAACATTAACAACGTTGAAACCTGGTGCAATGTGGCCCCCATCGTCACTCGCGGCCCCGCCTGGTTCGCTGAAACGGGCAGCGTGAAGAGCCCGGGAACCAAGGTCATCTCGCTGGTGGGCAAGATACAGAACACCGGGCTGGTGGAGATGCCGCTGGGCACTCCGCTCAAGACTTTCATCTACGACATTGGCGAGGGTGCGGTATCCGGCCGGCGCGTGAAGGCCGTGCAGACCGGCGGGCCCTCCGGCGGGTGCATTCCCGTGGAAATGTTCGAAACGCCGGTGGATTACGAGAGCTTGGCGCAGCTTGGCTCCATCATGGGCTCCGGCGGGATGGTCGTGCTGGACGAAGACAATTGCATGGTCGACGTGGCCCGCTTCTTCGTCGAATTCACTCACTCCGAGTCCTGCGGCAAGTGCGTCCCCTGCCGGGTGGGATTGAACAAGGCGCTGCGCATCCTCAATTCCATCACCGCCGGCGGTGGCACCGCGGAGGATATGGGCCTGCTGGATGAGTTGGGGAGGATGATTCGCGAATCTTCGCTCTGCGGGTTGGGGCAGTCGGCGCCCAATCCGGTGCTCACCACCATTCGCCACTTCCGCAAGGAATATGAAGACCATATTGTGGCCCACCGCTGCCGCGCCGGCGTCTGCCAGGAATTGGCCTTGTCCCCCTGTGAAAACAGTTGCCCGTTGCGCATGAACATTCCACGCTTCCTCCAGCTTTACAAGGAGGGAGGGCTGGAAGAGGCCTTTGTCTCCGTCATCCTCGACAATCCGCTGCCCGCCTCCACGGGAAGGGTCTGCCAGCACCCCTGCGAAAATCGTTGCCGCCGCCAGTCCATCGATGAGCCCGTGAATATGCGCGAGGCGCATCGCCACATTGCGGACGCGATCTATCAGTCGGATCGCTTCGATCCGATGCTGGAGCGCCTGCGCGCCGGCAGGCTGGAGCCTACCGGCCGCAAGGTTGCCGTGGTCGGCTCCGGTCCCACCGGCCTCACGGCGGCATTTTATCTTGCCATGCTCGGCCACGACGTCACCGTCTTCGAAGAGCGGAGCGAGGCGGGCGGGATGCTGCGCTTCGCCATTCCCGAGTATCGGTTGCCTAAGTCGGTGCTGCGGCGGGAGCTGGACTTGATCGAGGGCATGGGCGTCAAGATGGAGTTCAACACCAGGGTTGGAGCCGATCTTTCCTTGGACGAGCTGGCTAGTCGCTTCGATGCCGTTTTTCTCTCCATCGGAACTTGGAAGGAATCCGGGATCCGTCTGCCTGGAACGGAGTTGAGGGGAGTTTATCCGGCGCTGCCGTTTTTGGAAGCGGCGGCCAAACAAGAGAAGATGCCGATAGGCGCCCGGGTTACGGTGATCGGCGGAGGCAATGCGGCCATCGACTCCGCGCGGAGCGCGGTGCGCATGGGCGCCAGCGTCACCATTCTTTACCGCCGCGAGCGCAAGGATATGCCCGCCATCGACGAGGAGATTCAGGCGGCCGAGGAAGAGGGAGTGCGGATTGTCTTTCTTGCCGCCCCGCATCGCATCGTGGGCGACGCAAAGGGCAATGTGAAGGCCATCGAGATCGTCAAGACGCGGCTGGGAGAGTACGACAATTCCGGGCGCAGAAAACCCATCCTCACCGACGAGGTGCGGCGCTTCGATTGCGACAGTGTGATTCTGGCCGTGGGCGAGACCTTCGATAAGGACTTCTGCCGCGCCTCCGGCCTGGAGCTTAAGGAGGAGGGCACGATCGTCGCGGATCGCTTCTCCTACGAGACCAGCCGCCCCAACATCTATGCCGGTGGAGACCTGATCACCGGCGCGTCCAACGTCTCCAGCGCCATGGGTTGCGGCAAGCAGGCGGCGCAAAACATTGACCTGGGCCTGATGGGCGAACAACGCTGGGATCGGCTCTTCCCGGAGTTCGAATACAGCCACCATGCGCCGGCCGAGCCCAGCCTCATCCACCGTCACGTTGGCCGTTACGTCAGCGTGGAGGCTCGCGTTCGCTCCCAGCAGGAGGTCGTCGATGGCCTCAATACCCAGGAGGCGCTGGAGGAATGCCGCCGCTGCCTTCGTTGCGATGTAAAAGTTGCCGTCAGCGCCAGTTGAGAACCAAAGAGAGAGAAAGGAGCGCCGCGTTGTCCATCAAAAAGATTTCCGTCCGAATTGACGGCGAACTCGTGACCGCAGAGGAAGGACAGACGATCCTGGAGGTTGCCCAGGCCGCCGGTAAGCAGATTCCGACGCTTTGCTACCTGAAGGGACTGAGCGCGGTGGGAGCTTGCCGCGTTTGCATGGTCGAACTGGCGGGCACTGACCGGTTGCTGCCCGCCTGCACCACTCCTGTGCAGGAAGGAATGTCGATCAGGACCACCTCGGAGAAACTCACCCACTATCGCCGCATCGCCGTCGAGCTGCTGCTGGTCGAGCGCAATCACATCTGCTCGGTCTGCGTCTCCAACGGCCGTTGCGAGTTGCAGTCTCTGGCCCGCGATCTGGGCGTCACCCACGTGCGCTACTCCTACAACAATCCTCGGCTGCACGTCGATATGTCGCAAGCCCGTTTCGTTCTGGACCATAATCGCTGCATCCTGTGCACGCGCTGCGTCCGGGTTTGCTCCGAGGTGGAGGGCGCCAATGTTTGGCAGGTTGCCTCGCGCGGCATCAATTCGCGCATCGTCAGCGACCTGATGGTCGACTGGGGCCATGCCAGCAGCTGCACCGACTGCGGCAAGTGCGTGCAGGTCTGCCCCACCGGAGCACTCTTCGACAAGAGCAAGGTCGGCGTCGATCATCCCAAGCATCCTGAGTTTCTGCCTTACCTGAACCTGATGAGGGAAGCGCTATGAGCAAACTGAAATTGGCGACGGTCTGGCTGGACGGATGCTCGGGCTGCCACATGTCGTTCCTCGACATAGACGAACGGATCCTCGAATTGGCGAAGTTTGTCGATGTGGTCTACAGCCCCATCGTGGACGCCAAGGAGTTCCCCGACGAGGTGGACATCGCTCTGGTCGAGGGAGCCGTTGCTTCGGTGGACGACGAGAAGAAGATCCAGAAGATTCGCGCCCACTCCAAACTCTTGGTCGCCATGGGAGACTGCGCGGTGGCCGGCAACGTGCCCTCCATGCGCAATCCTATCGGCCCGGAAGCCATCCTGAACCGCGCGTACATCGAGAACGCCAGCTTGCAGCAGCAGATTCCCTGCGTCGTGGTGCCCAAGCTTCTCAAGGTCGTGCGTCCCATCCACGAATTCGTGAAAGTGGATGTCTTCCTGCCCGGCTGTCCGCCCTCGGCCGACACACTTCACACAGCGCTGACCGCGCTGGTAACCGGTGCGCCGCTGGATATTCCGGCCCTCACCCGCTTTGGAGCCTGAGCCCTTGGAGACCGAGTCATGACCCAGACCATCACCATCGATCCCGTAACCCGCCTCGAAGGCCACGGCAAGATCACCATCCAACTCAACGGCCAGGGCGAGGTTGAGGACGCGCACTTCCACGTCACGCAGGTGCGCGGCTTTGAAAGGTTCTCTCAAGGCCGGCCCTTCTACGAGATGCCCAGCCTCACGGCGCGCATCTGCGGCATCTGCCCGGTCTCGCACCTGTTGGCCTCGTCCAAGGCCTGCGAAGCCATCATGTCGGTCCGCATTCCGCATACCGCCGCGCAACTGCGCCGCCTGTTGAATATGGCCCAGCTGGTCCAGTCCCATGCGCTGAGCTTCTTCCATCTCTCCTCGCCCGACCTGCTGCTGGGCATGGAGTCCGATCCCGCGGCGCGCAACATCTTAGGCGTCGCGGCCGCCCGGCCCGACCTGGGCCTGGCAGGCATCAGTCTGCGCCGCTTCGGCCAGCACATCATTGAGCTGCTCGGCACCAAGCGCATCCATACCGGCTGGGTGGTTCCCGGCGGCGTCACCGAGCCGCTGACATCTGCTCACAGGGACGAGATGCTCTCCATGATTCCCCAGGCATACGCCAACCTCAAGCTGGCGCTGACCACCTACAAGCAAATCGCCAGCTCCTTCAAGCAGGAGATCAAGGTCTTCGCTAACTTCCCCTCCAACTACCTCGGCCTTATCAACGAAGACGAGTCCATCGAGTTCACCGGCGGCGCGCTGCGGCTCATCGATCCCAAGGGCGCTGTCATCGAGGACGGCATGACCGCCAGCCGCTTCACCGAGCAGTTCGGCGAAGCCGACGAAAACTACAGCTACACCAAGTTCGTCTACTACAAGCCGCTCGGCTATCCCCAGGGCAGCTATCGCGTGGGTCCGCTGGCGCGGCTCAACATCGTCAAGTCCATGGGAACGCCGCAGGCCGACAAGGAACTGGCCGAGTTCAAGCAGATGGCCGCCGGGCCCATCGAGAGCTCCTTCCACTATCACCACGCGCGGCTGGTCGAGGCCCTCTACGGCATCGAGAATATCGAACGCATCCTCGCCGATCCGCTCATCCTGGACAAGCACGTGCGCGCCACTGCCGGCGTCAACCGGCTCGATGGCGCGGGCCAGATCGAGGCCCCGCGCGGCACCCTGAATCACCACTACAAAGTGGACGAGAACGGCCTCATCACCTGGGCCAACCTGGTCGTCGCCACCGGACACAACAACAATGCCATGAACAAGGGCGTGCTTCAGTCGGCCAGGGCCTACGTTAAGGACGGCAAGTTCACCGCGGGCGCTCTCAACCGCGTCGAGGCCGTGATCCGCACCTTCGATCCCTGCCTGAGCTGCTCCACCCACGCCTTCGGCCAGATGCCCCTGGTTCTCACGCTGGTCAACGCCGATGGCGAGGTCGTCGACCGGGTGGCGCGTGCCTGACGCGCCAGGCTACGATTCGCCGTGCTGTTCCGCGCTCGCTCAGGCACGCGTGGGTGCTCGTAAATCAGGAGAGATGACTCGATGTACGCTGCAGGTGTGCTTTTGTCGATGGTTCTGTTGCCCTCGTCTCGATTGGCTATGAACGCTACTTCCACCATTCGCCTGCGCCGCTGATGTTGCTGGTAGGCAAGTGGTTCGTCTTTTGGAGTGCGGGAGTCAGGATTTTTGGCGCCGGTTTGCGGCAGTTCTTCCAACCCCGGTTTACGTCGGAAGGGATATTCGGCATACGGAGTGACGACCCGTTACCCTTCGTGCGGGAATTGGGAATTGCAAATTTCGCCGCTGGAACCGTGGGAATACTGTCTATCTGGCAGCCCAGTTTTATTCTCCCAGTTGCAATCATCGCGGCCTTGTTCTTCGGGATCGCCGGCATTCGGCACTGGACGGACAAGCACAGGGGCCAGAAACAGAACCTGGTATTGGTAACCAATCTGTTTGTATCCCTCGTCTTGATCGGCTACATTGCTTACGCGGTGGTACTCTGACCGCATGATGTCGCGGTTGAGTCCAACCCGCTGCCTCATCCTCGCCTGCGGCAACACGCTGCGCGGCGATGACGGCGTCGGGCCGTGGTTTGCCGAGTGGGCCGAACGGCGCTTCGCCGGGCAGGCAGGCGTCCGTGTCATCGCCCGTCAGCAATGGACTCCCGATCTGGCCGAAGACGTCGCCCGCGCCCAATCCGTCCTGTTTATCGATTGCTCCCTCGATTCCGCTCCCGGCTCAATCAAGCTGACTCCCGTCGAGCCAGCCCCCGCCGGCCGGGGACACTCGACACACCATCTGGGCGCGGCAGAACTGCTCGCTCTGGCCCGCGAACTCTACGATTCTCAGCCCTTGAATGCTCAGCTTCTCACCATCGGCGCAGCCTCAACGGAGTTGAGCGAGGGGTTCAGCCCCGCCGTAACCGCCGCGCTTCCCGAAGCCTGCCGACTTATCGAAGAGAGTGTAAAACTCTCACAGCGGTGACTCTTGACGATAAAAAGGCCGCAAATTAGCTGGCCTGATAGCGACAGCTTTGACAGACGATTTATCAGCACGGCTTCGCTGTAAAGTTGTGCGTCTCAAGCCACTTTCGTGCGCGTTCCTGCGTTTGCAATCGAACTGCGTTGGTGAGGTGAGAGGCAGCATCATCTTTCAACAATGTATATGCATCTTCTTCTTTGATGCTTCCGAGTTTGCACGATGCAGCAACGTCTAGCCAGAAAAGGGCTTCTGTATAGTCCTGTGGAACTCCCTGCCCATAGTCGTACATGGCCCCCAGATTGATCTGTGCATTCGGATTACCTTGCTCGGCAGCCTTTCGATACCAGAAAGCAGCTTGCGCGAAGTCTTGGGGAACACCTTGTCCTAAATCGTATGAGGCACCAAGGTTGAATTGTGCATTCGCATCTCCTTGTTCTGCTGCCTTACGGGCAGCCACTCCGTAGACTTCACCGTTCGTTGTGCCGCTGGTTCCGTTGGTGCTGGTGGATTTTGTGGAAGAACTTGTAATGTCTGGATGCGTCGAATTCGTAATCATCCTCGCTACTATCTTTGACTGTTCTTCTCCGATCTCCCGGATTCCCAATCCTGAATAGGAGTTCAGTTGATGCTCTACGATGGCCGAAATTCTGTTAATGGCCTTAGCCAAGCCCGGATCGAGAGCGGTTATTGCGTATGTTCCGGACGGCTCTCGCTCAGCGCCGAGAGGCTGCGTTCGTTCTCCGAAGTACGCCGCAACTTCGCCGAACTTCACTGTATGCGACTTGATATCAACGAATACGATCTGCTTCTTGTATCGTGCATAATCAACGCAGTTTGATTGCGCCGAACCTATGTCTGTCTTCAAGCACCGCGCTTTGCCTTTGAAGAATGAATAGAGGTTTATCCAGTACTTCCGCTCTGCTCGGTACTGATCGATGTGCCATTGCGTCCATCCCTCGCCGGTGATATCGGGAATGAATATTTCAACCCGCGAATCCTCATAGACGGTGATCGGGATGGTTAGATTGCCGCCTTCGTCATACACTCCAACAGGCTCGCCGAATGGGCCGCGAACGATAGTGGCTTGTCCAGATGCAGTGCAAGCAAACGCGAAAAGGAGAACGAGGAGACGAATTCCAGATGATCTGAAATGAAACCTCATGGCAATATTCCTTCTCGCCGGGTGCCCAGGTTTCGTTTTTGAGACCTGGGCGATTCGCCGTGTGCGAAGCCCCCTAGAACGCCGCCATCGTCTGCCGCAAACTATACGAGCTCAGCGTCTTGATGTAGTTGCCGCGGTCGAACGGCGAAGTATCCGGCACGGAGCGCCGGCTCAGGCAGCCGCGCGTCTCCCACAGCGAGGCATACTCGCGCTTCTCCAGCCAGTAGCGCATGTCGGCCAACACCCTGCCGATATGCTCGATGCCGTGAATGTGCAGCGCTGAAGCCATCATGATAATGCCGGCGCCCGCCATGATCCCCTTCAGCACATCCTCGGCGGAGTGAACCCCGCCGGTGATCGCCAGGTCGATATTCAGGTGCCCGTAGAGAATCGCTGCCCAGTGCAGCCGGGGCAGCAACTCCGAGGGCTTGGAGAAGTGGAGCATCGGCCGCACCTCCAGCGTCTCGATGTCGAAGTCCGGCTGGTAGAAGCGGTTGAACAGCACCACGCCGCGCGCGCCCGCATCCTCCAGCTGTGCAGCCAGGTGCGGCAGGCTGGTGAACGACTGCGAGAGCTTCACCGCCACCGGAATCTTCACCGCGGCGGTCACGGCGGCCACCAGCTCCAGAAGTTGCGTCTCGAGTTCGGCGGAGGTCTGGCTGCGCTCCGTGGCCAGCGCGTAGGTGTTCAGTTCGATGGCATGAGCGCCGGCCTGTTCCGTGTCCTTGGCAAACCGCACCCAGCCGCCGGTCGTGGCGCCGTTCAGGCTGGCCATGATCGGAATGTTCACTGCTTCCCGGGCGCGCCGGATGTGCTCCAGGTAGACCTCGTGCGTCATCCGGTAGTCGTTCAGATCGGGCAGATAATCGAGCGACTCGGCAAAGGAATCGGTGCCGCGTGAGAGGTCTTCGTCCAGCGCCTTTGATTCAAGCGCCAACTGCTCCTCGAAGAGTGACGTAAGCACAATCGCCGAGGCGCCGGAGTCTTCCATGCGGCGAATGTTGTCGATCGACTCCGAGAGCGGAGTGGACGACACCACGATGGGACCATTCAGCTTCAAACCAAGATACTGCGTTGAAAAATCGATCATTCCGCGCCTCCGTCAACTACGGCTGCCAGCTTTTCACCAGTCTTCTCTTCAGGCTTTTCTTCCGGAGCGATGTGCGGCGTTTCGCCACGGCCCGCCATTGCGGCGCGGCCTGAGTATACGCGCCACTGGCGCTCCACGTCGTCCTGCGCTTCATCGAGCAGCGTTGCGGCCAGCTCCGGATTGCCCCGCGCCAGCATCGTGTAGCGCGCCTCGCGATAAGCGTACTCCTTGAGCCGGATCGACGGCGCCTTCGAGTCGAGCAGAAATGGGTTCTTGCCCTCCGCGCGCAGTGCGGGATTGTAGCGCATCAGCGGCCAGTAGCCCGACTGCACGGCCAGCTTCTGCTGCTCCAGCCCATGCACCAGGTCGTAGCCGTGCGCGATGCAACTGGAGTAGGCGATGATAATCGACGGCCCGTCGTGCGCTTCCGCCTCCTGGAAGGCTTTCACCACGTGGCTGTCGTTGCCGCCCAGCGCCACCTGCGCCACATAGACGTAGCCGTAACTCACCGCCTCCATGGCCAGGTCCTTCCTGCTGTTCGGCTTGCCGCTGGCGGCAAACTTGGCTACCGCGCCGCGTGGCGTGGCCTTTGACATCTGGCCCCCGGTGTTGGAGTAAACCTCGGTGTCCAGCACCAGCACGTTCACGTTCTTGCCCGAGCCGAGCACGTGGTCCAGTCCGCCGAAACCGATGTCGAAAGCCCAGCCGTCGCCGCCCAGAATCCACACGCTCTTGCGCACCAGCACATCGGCAATGGCCAGCAGGTTGCGCGCGTCGGAGGAGTCGTTGCTCGCCAGCTTTTTCTTGAGCGCCTTCACGCGCTCCCGCTGCTGGTCGATCTCGGTCTCCGTCTTCTGCGAGGCCCCCAGCAGCGCCGTCGCCAGCTCGTCGCCAATCGCCGGAGCCAGCCGCTTGACCAGCATCTCGGCAAACTCCTTCTGCTGGTCGAGGGCGATTCTCATGCCGAAGCCGAACTCCGCGTTGTCCTCGAACAGCGAGTTGGCCCACGTCGGCCCGCGTCCCTGCGCGTTGCTGGCGTAGGGCGTGGTGGGCAGGTTGCCGCCGTAGATGGACGAGCAACCCGTCGCGTTCGCAATATACAGCCGGTCGCCGAAGAGCTGCGTAAGCAGTTTGATGTACGCCGTCTCTCCGCAGCCCGCGCAGGCGCCCGAGAACTCGAACAGCGGCCGCAGAAGCTGGATGTCCTTCACCTGCGTATGCGACAGCTTGGCGCGGTCCGCCTCGGGCAGCCCCAGGAAGAACTCCCAGTTGTCGCGCTCGGCCTCGCGCAGCGCCGCCTGCGGCGCCATATTGATGGCCTTGTGGCTGGCGTCGCTCTTGCTCTTCACCGGGCACACATCCACGCACACCGCGCAGCCCGTGCAATCCTCGGGAGACACCTGCAGCGTGTAACGCTCCTGCTCCATCCCCTTCCACTTGGGCTTGGCCCATTGGAAGGTCGCCGGCGCCTTGTCCCCCAGCTCCGCGCCGTACACCTTGGCGCGAATCACCGCGTGCGGGCAAACCATCACGCACTTGCCGCACTGGATGCACAGGTCCTTGTCCCATACGGGAATGAACTGCGCGATGTTCCGCTTCTCCCACTGCGCCGTCCCCGTGGGAAACGCCCCCCCGGCCGGGATTGCGCTCACCGGCAGCAGGTCGCCGTGACCCGCGGCAATCTGGCCCAGCACGTCGCGCACAAACTCCGGCGCCTGGCCGGAAATGGACGGAATCAGATCGAATTTCGATGACGCGGCAGCGGGAAGTTCAACCTTCTCCAGATGCGCCAGCGCGTGATCCACGGCGGCATAGTTTTTAGCCACTACGGCCTCGCCGCGCTTGCCATACGTCTTGTAAATGGCCTTCTTGATCTGCTTGATCGCCTCCTCGCGCGGCAGAACGCCGCTGATGGCGAAGAAGCAGGTCTGCATGATGGTGTTGATGCGCGTCCCCATCCCCGCCTCGCGCGCCACCTTGTAGCCGTCGATCACATAAAACTCGATCTTCTTGCGCAGCATCTCCTGCTGCGTGGTCCGGGGCAGATGCTCCCAGACCTCGGCCGCCGGGTAGGGCGAGTTGAGCAGGAACACCGCGCCGGGCATGGCCGCCTCCACCACGTTCATCTTCTCCAGGAAGCTGAAGTTGTGGCAGGCCACAAAGCTGGCGCGCGTGATCAGGTAACTCGACCGGATCGGATTGGGTCCGAAGCGCAGGTGCGACGTCGTCATCGAACCGGACTTCTTCGAGTCGTAGACGAAGTAGCCCTGCGCAAAGTTCGGCGTCTGCTCGCCGATGATCTTGATCGAATTCTTGTTGGCGCCCACCGTGCCGTCGGAACCAAGGCCGTAAAACAGCGCGCGCACCGTCTTCCCGTCTTCGGTCGAAAACGCTGGATCGTAGCTCAGGCTGGTGTGGCTTACATCATCGTCGATGCCGATGGTGAAGTGATTTTTCGGCGACGGCTTGGCCAGTTCGTCGAAGACGCCCTTCACCATCGCCGGAGTAAACTCCTTCGATGAAAGCCCGTAGCGCCCGCCAATCACCGCCGGCTTGGCGGCGAACGGCAGGCTGGCCGCATTCTCAGCCAACACGGTCACCACGTCTTTGTAGAGCGGCTCGCCGTTGGCGCCCGGCTCCTTGCAGCGGTCGAGAACCGCAATCGACTTCACCGTTGCGGGCAGCGCGGCCAGAAAAGCGCTGGCGTCGAAGGGCCGGTAGAGGCGAACCTTCACCATTCCTAGCTTCTCGCCCTGCTGGTTCAACGCGTCCACGGCCTCTTCGGCAGCCTCGGCGCCGGAGCCCATCAGCACGATCACCCGCTCCGCATCCGGCGCGCCGTAGTAGTCGAACAGATGATAGGCGCGGCCGGTCTCGGCGGCCAAGCGGTCCATCACCGACTGCACGATGCCCGGAACCGCCGCATGGAACGGCGTGCAAGCCTCGCGGGCCTGGAAGAAGACGTCGGGATTCTGCGCCGAGCCGCGGATCATCGGCCGATCCGGGCTGAGCGCTCTCTGCCGGAACTCAATGATGTGCTTGTCGTTCAGCATCGCGCGTATCGTATCGTCGCTGATGGGCAGAATCTTGCCCACCTCATGCGAGGTGCGGAAGCCGTCGAAGAAATGCATGAACGGAATGCGCGATTCCAGCGTCGCAATCTGCGCCACCAGCGCCAGGTCGGCCACCTCCTGCACCGAGTTCGAGGCCAGCATCGCCCAGCCCGTCGACCGGCAGGCCATCACATCGGAGTGGTCGCCGAAGATCGACAGCGCGTGCGTCGCCAGCGTCCGGGCCGTCACGTGCATCGTCGCCGGGGTCAGTTCGCCGGCAATCTTGAACATGTTGGGAATCATCAGCAACAGGCCCTGCGACGCCGTGAAGGTGGTTCCGAAGGCCCCCGCCTGCAATGCGCCGTGCAACGCGCCCGCCGCCCCGCCCTCGCTCTGAAGCTCTTCCACAATGGGCAACGCGCCCCAGATATTCTTTTTTCCCTCCGAGCGCCACTGATCGGCCCACTCCGCCATCGGCGACGAGGGGGTAATGGGGTAGATGGCGACGACTTCGGTGAGACGATAGGCAACCGAGGCAGCCGCCTCGTTCCCATCCAAGATAATCATTTTCTGTTCACTCATTCGCTTATGCCTCATAGCGCGGCCGGACGCAACACAGCCGCAAGTTCGAGTCTCTTCCATGGGGGGCAGACCCGCTGTGATGCAAAGCACATTGCGGGGAGCAAATCCCATATTGTGCGATTAAATCCTTAGAATGCAGCCAGTTCCCGCTTCTTCCGCCTTCGGGATAAGCAGCCGTCCCTATTGCTTTCGCTCGCGTTGTCTCCTATGCTCGACGTATGGAATTACTCACCCATGATGAGCTTGTGCGTCTGACCCCGCCGGAGCGCCTTGCGTTAATCTCCCAGCTTTGGGACAGCTTGGAAGACGACCGCCTTCCCCTGACAGCCGCGCAGCGGGGGGAGCTTGACCGCCGCCTTGCAACGCTAGACAATGACCGGCGCGAGGGCATCACTTGGGCGGCCTTGAAGACCGAGCTTGAGCAGCGTTGCCCGTAGTGCATCCGGTTATCTTTACCCCTCGCGCCCGCGCCGAGTTGATCGACGCGCAGGACTGGTATGAAAACGAGGCTCACGGTTTGGGCCGGCGTTTCCGCGCGGCGGTTGATGCAGTGGTTCAGCGCATAAGCGCCGCCCCCCGCCAATTCCCCGTAATCTACAGGAACGTGCATCGCGCCCTACTTCGCCGTTTTCCGTACGCGTTGATGTTCGTCATCGAGGCTGATGAAACGCTCACTGTCATCGCCTGCTTCCACGGCAGCCGCGATCCGGCGCACTGGCAAAAACGGACCTGAAGCACGAGCAGAGCTTGAGTGTCGTCGCATCTGTCGCGTTCATTAGTTCTCTCCATGAACTCATGCTCGACCCCTTCATCTCAACTATGCACAGCGGAAGCGATAGCTTCGTGCAGGCTGTTGATAGCGTTTCGTAGTACGGTTGAAGTTGAGGTTTATGCGCCAAAGGTTCGGTGAAATAAACGAAGTCATGGATCTGACACTCCAAGATTCGTCTCGAAACTTCTTCGACAAGCTCCGGTAAGGTGACCATGAGGAGAGGCAATGGCGGCACGCATTCGCAAGGCAAAGCCTGAGGATGGCGAGGCGATCGCGGAGATTCTTCGCTCCCTCGGCTGGTTCGAGCACATCAACGCGGAGCCTGTCGCGGCGACCGCCGCGCGCGTGGCCAGGCATCTTGAGATGTGCCTTCGCGGCGAGAGCCATTCGGTCAATATCGCCGAAGACGAGCATGGTCGCGTGGTGGGCTATGCCGCCGTGCACTGGCTGCCCTACCTCATGCTCGCCGGGCCTGAAGGCTACCTTTCGGAGTTGTTCCTGCTCGAAGATGCCCGCGGTCGAGGCGCCGGGACCGCCCTTCTCGATGCGGTGAAGGCCGAGGCGCGCCAGAGAGGTTGCTCGCGCCTGATGCTCGTCAACAAGCGCAACCGCGAGTCGTATCTCCGGGAGTTTTACGGCAAGCGCTGCTGGATCGAACGGCCGGCCGCGGCCAATTTCATCCTGCCGCTTGCCTGATGCGACCTCAGACGATCCTGAGGCCGAAGCCCTTCGTACCGAATCCAGAGCGTATCCTTTTTACTTCAGATGTTCGGATTTGATGTTCTTCTTCGCCGGCTCGCTCGCCAGCGATGTTGCGGCGGCAGTTGCCGCCATCGCGAGCCGCTGAATCCTCCTGAATTCGGACAGAAGCCGGCTTGGAACTCATCTCTGTATAATTCCCGAGAGTTTCAAAAACAGTTACGGCTCTGCATTTGAAGAAGCTATCGAAAAAAGGAATTCCGCGACAGATGCAGGAGAGCTTCGGCTTGCCGGCAGAAGATATGCGCGCTTTGCGAGCGCTGAAAACGCCGGCGCAAATCCAGAAGTTTATTGACGGGCTGACCTACCAGTATGCGAACACGGCGTGGTCTCCGCACCGCGTGCTGCGTGAGCGTAAAGGACACTGCCTGGAGGGTGCACTGCTGGCCGCTGCCGCCCTGCGTGTCAACGGCCATCCGCCATTGCTCATGGATCTGGAGGCCGTGCATGACGACGATCACGTGGTGGCCATCTATCGTGAAGGTAGCCTATGGGGAGGCATTGCCAAGTCCAACTTCGCCGGGCTGCGTTTCCGCGCGCCCATCTACCGCACGCTCCGCGAACTGGCGCTCAGCTACTTTGAGGACTACTACAACCTGCGCGGCGAGCGCACCTTGCGTTCCTACTCCAGACCGGTGAACCTGAAGCGCTTGGATGGCTTGCACTGGATGACCTCGGAAGAAGACGTATGGTGCGTCCCGGAGCGGCTCATCGCGGCGAAGCATTACCCGCTCTTCCCCCACAAAGTGGCGCGCGCATTGCCGCGGCTTGACCACCGCAGCTTCAAAGCAGGAATGCACGGATGGACGAAGCACTGAGGCAGAGATTAGGCTCAATTTGCCGCTTCCCGCTCACGCCAGCAGCGCGGTGACCTTCGGCATCCACTCGCTGATCGCGATCTTCTGCGGGCACTGTTCTTCGCAGATGCCGCAAGCGATGCAGGAGACGGAGCGCTGCTCCTCTTCGAGAAAGACCTGGTACTTGAAGCGCGCGCCCGCCACGTCGTCGTACAGGTGCGCGTAGTTGAAGAACTCGAAGTTGGCCGGAATGTATATGCCGTTGGGGCAGGGCATGCAGTAATTACACTTGCTGCACGGAATCGCCGTGCGCGCTGCATAGATCTCTCGAACCTTGGCGATCAGCGCCTGGTCCGCCGCGGTGAAAGCCCCTATGCGCGAGTGATCGGCGCAGCGCAGGTTCTCTTCCACCTGCGCCATGGCGCTCATGCCGCTCAGGACCACCGAGACCTCCGGCTGATCCCAGAGCCACTCGAGAGCCCACTCGGCGGGAGAGCGCTTCACGGGATAACTCGCCATAACTTCGAGAATGTCTTTGGGCGGATCGGCCAGCCTGCCGCCCATCAGCGGCTCCATGATCACCACGGCCAGGCCCTTGCTTGCCGCCAGTTTCAGGCCGCGCGTCCCGGCCTGGTTTTCCGTGTCCATGTAGTTATATTGAATCTGGCAAAAGCTCCACAGGTTCGTGCCGTTGACGATCTCCTCGAAGCCCTCGTACTCGTCGTGAAAGGAGAAGCCGAGATGCCGGATGCGCCCATCGGCCAGCGCGGCCTCGGCCCGATCCAACAGTTTGTGCTTCAGAACAATATCCTGCCACCGGCCGTGACTCAGCGCGTGCAGCAGGTAAAAGTCGATGTGGTCTGTTTGCAGCTTTGTGAGTTGCTCGTTGAGCAATCTGTCGAAGTCCGCCGGACTCTCCACCAGCCAGACCGGCAGCTTAGTGGCCAGCCTGATCCTTTCCCGATAGCCGCCCTTGAGCGCCTTGCCCACCACGACCTCGCTTTGCCCTCCGTGGTATGCGTATGCCGTGTCGAGATAATTAACTCCGTTGTCGATGGCGTGACGAACCATGCCGATCGCTTCGGCCTCTTCGATGTTGGGACTGAGACGCTCCCCATCCGAAGTGGGAAAACGCATGCAGCCAAAACCCAGCGCCGAAACCTTCCAATCGAGTTTTCCAAAACTGCGATATTGCATGTTTCTCCCTCCGCTTTTCCAAGCTGGATTCTACTCCGGAGTTGGGAACTCCATCCTTTCGCCCTTTTTCTTGCGAAAGGGCGGGTGGCCACAGACTTCAATTCAGGAGGTTTTGTAAGGGCGCGGCTTGAGCAAGCGCCGCCACTCATCCCAGCAGCCCCTCCACCAGCGCCTGCCACTCATCCTCCAGCGTTGCCCGGTGAAACTTCCGCCCCGCCCGCTCATACCAGTAGGTTGCGTTTGAGGTTGCGCCCTCCTTGCGGTGCAGGTAGGCGTGGACGGACATGCCCTCCTTGCTCTCAAGCTCGTCCACCAGCCCGTGCGCCTGGACCCAATCCCCTTTTGCGTCCCACCACAGAGCAGCCAGCGGAGCCGGCAGCCCCTCCGGCGGGATTTCGTGTGTCACCGATGCGCGGAACTCCTCCACATGCATAGAGTTCTTCTATCATTCAGTTCTTCTGCATCGCAAGGGGTACAAATGTCCCCTATTTGTGTGATTTGCATCACACCCCGGATTCATTTCTCCTGATAAAAGTAGGGCATCGCTCCGATGAATGAAGCAGAGAACTCCGCCAGGGGGGCTTGGAAGAGGTTGGCGGCTTTGCGCCAGCCGCCCCCTTCCCGGAGGCCGAAAATCTGCGCGTGCGCCTTGCGGCAGATCTCGAAACCAGTGTTTGCGGCCCACAGCAGATGGTCGTATACTGAAAGTACGACCATTCCGGTCGTAGTTTTAGGCTGACGGCTTTTCGCCAGCCCATCGGAGTCCGGCGGTTGAGCGTGTTGAGCGATTTGAATGTGGGCGAGAGCGGGGTGCTGGTGGCCCTCGACCTGCCCGAATCCGTGCAGAACCACCTGATGCATATGGGCTTTGTCCCCGATGCGCTGGTGACCGTTCTGCGCCGCGCGCCGGCCGGCGACCCCACTGTGTACGGCGTGGACGGCATGGAGATTGCCCTGCGCCACGAAACCGCGGAGGCCATTCGCGTCCGGGCTGTCGACGCTGAAGGCGCCAACGCTCCTGAATCCCCCTACAGACCTTACGCGGAAGTTCCCAGGTTGATCGAGGTCGCCCGATGAGCGCCTGCTGCGAAACCCCGGCCTATTCGCCACCCGCCGTTCCGCCGCCCGCCGGAGCGCTCAGGACCGTCGTATTGATCGGACCGCCGAACTCCGGCAAGTCCACTCTTTTCAACCGGTTGACCGGCCTCCGCCAGAAGGTCGCCAACTACCCCGGCGTCACCGTCGAGCAGCGCATGGGCCTCATGGCCGGCGTGGGCCGCCCCGACCTCACCCTCATCGATTTGCCCGGCATCTACTCGCTCACCCCGTACTCTGAGGACGCCCGCGTCGCCGTGGACGTCCTCCGCGGCAAAATGCCCGGCACGCCCAAGCCCGACGCGGTGCTCCTGGTCCTCGACTCCCTCCACCTCACCCGCCAGTTGATGCTCGCCGCGCCGGTTCTCGCGCTCGGCCTGCCCACTCTAGTGCTGCTCAATATGAGCGACCTGATGGAGTCCCGCGGCGGACAGGTGGATTCGCTCAAGCTGGCCCGCGAACTGGGCGCGGCTGTGGCCCAGATCAGCGCCACGCGCGCCACCGGCCTCGATGCCGTTCCGCTCTTCCTCAACCGGCTAAACGGCCGCGACGCCCACAAGCCGGACGCCAAGCCTCTCACTCTGCCCGTGCTGGGCAACGCGGCCAGCGCCCACACCTGGGCCGCGCAGGTCAGCAGCCGCACCGGCTATCAGGCTCCACTCTCCGTCGAGGGCACGCGCAAAATCGACAATATCCTCCTGCACCGCATCTGGGGACCGCTGCTCTTTCTCGTCGTGGTGGTGGGCGTTTTCGAGGTGGTCTTCTCCATCGGCCAGCCGCTTTCCGACGGTTTTGGCGACATCCTTGCCCGCATCGGCGGCCTGGTGCGCCCGCTGTTGCCCGCCGGATGGCTCCAGTCGCTCCTCCTCGACGGCGCATGGAAGGGCATCTCCTCCGTGCTCGTCTTTCTGCCCCAGATCCTTCTGCTTTTTCTCTTTATCGGCATTCTCGAGGACTCCGGCTACCTCTCCCGCGCCGCCCTCATCGCCGACCGCGTCATGCGCACCACCGGCCTCAACGGCAAGGCCTTCATCCCGCTGCTCTCCGCCTACGCCTGCGCCGTGCCGGCCATCATGGCCACGCGCACCATCGAGAACAAGCGTGACCGGATGGCGACCATTCTGGTCGCGCCTTTCATGACCTGCTCCGCGCGCCTGCCGGTTTACATGCTGATGATCGCCGCCTTCATCCCCAACATCGTCTACCTGCACGGCATTCTCGGCCTGCGCACCATCGTCATGCTGAGCCTCTATCTGGCCGGCTTTGTCGGCGCCATGACCACTGCTTGGCTGCTGAAAAGCTCCATCCTCAAGTCCAGCGAAACGCCGTTCATCCTCGAGTTGCCGCAGTACCGCATGCCCACCCTGCGCTCCCTGTCTCTGCGCCTCGTTGACCGCGCCCGCATCTTCCTGCGCCAGGCCGGCACCATCATTCTCTGCGTCACGCTCGCCCTCTGGGTCCTGGCTCACATGCCGGTCATCCAAATGCCGGGTGGCTCATTGTCCGCGCCCGATCTCGCCGACTCGCTCATCGGCCGTCTCGGCCATTTCATTGAGCCCGTCATTGCCCCTCTCGGCTTCAACTGGAAGATCGGCATCGGCCTCCTCTCCAGCGTCCTGGCCCGCGAGGTCATGGTCAGCACCATGGGAACCCTCTACGGCGCCGACCCCGCCACCCAGTCCATGCACCTGCAAACCGCTCTCCACCACGACATGACCCTGGGCGGCGCGCTGGCCCTCATGATCTTCTTCGCCTTCGCCATGCAGTGCACCTCCACCATGGCCGTCGTCCGCCGCGAAACCAACAGTTGGAAGTGGCCCGCACTCCAGTTCCTCTACATGCTCGTGCTGGCCTACGGCGCAGCCTTCGTCGTCAACCGCGCCGTCACCGCCATCTTCGGATAGCAAATCGGAACACATCCAAGGCGTTCATTCCAGAAGTTGTCTTGAATGAGTGCTTCTGCCCCACAGCCCTCGAACTGCAAACCGTTCACACAGCACTCGGATACGTCCACAACCCCCAAAAGGAGTTTTTACGATGTCGATTCCAAGAATCCTGACTTGCCTCGTAATTCTGGCTGTCTCACCGCTCTTGCAGGCGCAAACGCCGCCGCCAACCGCTTACACCATCGTTGAGGCCCTACCCGGCTCTAATGCCGGAACCATGACCGTCTATCGCAGCGGCAGCCAGGCCGTGACCGACATTAACCATCCTGCCCAGCCAGACGGTACTCCTGCCCATCGCATTCTGACTCTCTACGATCTGAAAGCGGGCGTTTCGCATACCTGGGACCCGGCCGCCTCGCCCATCGCCTGCAGCGCCGGCGCCTTCTCCGGAGATTGGGGCGATCCATACGAAAGCACCACCGAACTCTCCGCCAGCATCGCCAAAGGTGACTTGAAGCCCGTCGGCATGGAGACCGTCAACGGAATCCCCGCCAAGGTCTATGCGGGCGTCACTCAGGGAGCCAACCTCAAGGCCTGGATCGATCAGAAAGATGGCCTGGTCATCAAGGCTGCAGTCGGAGCTCCCGGCGGCCCCATGCAGACCATGGTCGACATCCGCAGAATCTCCTTCGCCCCGCCCCCGGCATCGCTCTTCACCCTGCCCGCCGCCTGCGCCTCCGTCCATCCCCCTCCCACCGCGGCCGAGCTCATCGCCGCCGAAACCGGCGACAGCGGCGCCAACTTCGTCAACGCCATCTACGGCCCCGGTTCCAAAGCATCCTGTTCCATCGTCATCCGCCCCGTTGCCGCCAAGACCATGGCGCCCATCAACCGCAGGTATCAGGTCGCCATCGACACTACCTACAACCAGGACGCCCCAACACCGCCCCACTACGAATTTGGAGTGGGCAACGATGGCACTTCTACGTTTTCAGGAGGCGGCCTGCACGAGATCACCAATCAGATCCGCAACGGCATGCTCCGCATTGACAATCCGCCCCCCTACTTCAACTTGAGCATGAACATTGTGCAGCCCGGCCACGGCGCCGGCCTCAGCCTCATCTACCGCCAGTGCTTCGCGCCTACAACCATGCTCTACTACGTGGTCAAGGACCCCGGCAACCCCGGCGAGGGCGGCGACTGGCTCTACGCCAAAGCCGGCAAATACGCCGCCGCGCCAACGCACTGACAAGCCATTCGAATCGCTGCCCGGCAGAACGCCGGACGCCCCGGGCTCGGCACTCTGCGGCTGCATGCCGCTAACCTCGTATTTGAGAAACCTTGTATGCAGAATGTTGACCGGCCGGGAGCGCCAGACCGGGGATTCATCCCCGGCAATCCGCCGCCATTCCGGGAGCGGGGTTTTCAACCCCTGAGGGTTGCTGGACGCCGATGCCCCATCCTTCCGCGGTCTTGCCGGCGACGAACGGGCCGCCCGCCAAAACTCCGGACCTACTTCTTCACAACCTCCACCCGCCGGTTCTGCGAGCGGCCCAGAGCGGTGTCGTTGCTGGCCACCGGATGGCTCGCCCCGAATCCCTGGGTCGTCAGCCGTTTCGCATCCACGCCCGCGTTCACCAGATAGGCTTTCACGGAGAGTGCGCGCTTTTCTGAGAGCGTCTGGTTGTGGGCGTCGCCGCCTACGTTGTCGGTGTATCCCTCGATCGCAAAGTTCCACGACGGCTGGGTACGGGCGGCGGCAACCAGAGAATCCAGGGTGGGCTTGGATTCGTCCTTCAGGTGGTCTGAGTCGGTATCGAAGAGAATCCCGTAGAGCCGGGCGCGCCCTTCACTCTGGAGTTGCTGAACCACACCGTTGCCGCTCCCCGGCTTCCAGTGCGGGCAGGAGCCGACAGCCCGCGAGATTCGCTTCCCGCGCCAGTCTCCGGCGGGACCCCCGCTCGTGCTGCCTTCGTTCCACCAATAGCCGGTGAACGACTGGCCGTCGTCCGCGAAGACTAGCATGGCCGGGCCGCCATGGCGTTCGTCGGCTCCATTGCTTTCGGTCCAGGTGAACCGGAGCACCCTGCCTTCAAATCCGCCGTTTTCTATCAGCCCGTCCTTCCACTCATAACAGCCGTTCACCGTTGCGCCGGTTTGCTGCATGTGGAAGTTCCCGTAGCTGGAGGAGAACGTACCGGAATTATCCGGCAGCACGTGCTTGACGAGTGGTTTGCCATAGGCGTAGATGTCCATCACTTCCATGTACTTGTCATCGCCCCAATTGTTGAGCACCGTCAGCCTCAGGTATCGGCCGGTCGCAGGCGTCTTCAGCGCAAACTTCTGGTGGTCTTTGACCGGCGCCAGAGACGGACTGGCAATCTCCGTGAAGCCTCCGTCCTTGCGATCCGAGATCTCCACCTTCACATCCTTGGCTCCGCGCCCCCGGTTCTCGACCTGGGCGGTATCAAAGGCCAGGCTGGTGATCTCGCTCTTATCCTCCAACTCAAATACGAAGACCTTGGGCGTCAGATCACCTGACTTGGTGGCCCAGCCCGTGCCTGGAAGCTCGTCCAGGAGCGCCTCGGGCGACCAATTGCCGCTGTCGGAGTAGGACGGCGGCGCTTCCACAACAAGCGCACCAGCGCCCCAGGACAGCAGGTTGACCGCTTCCGTGCCGCCCTGGGCCCGAACCAGCGGTGTTGGCAGAAGCAACAAGGTGGCCCAAATGAGCGCAATGCAAGCGGACATCTTGGTTATTCTCATGGAATCCTCCTGAGCAGGTGAGTTTAGTTTCCTTGATCTCTCAGGTCAAGCCGCATCCGGCCGCCCCATCCATGAATCGGCGGGTGCCCCAGGCCCTAGCCGCAAGCAAAACACAAATCTGGGTGCCCCAGGTCTCGCCTTTGGGACCTGGGATTCAGCTATCCCGCCACGTACGGGAGCGGTAGGCCGGGTTTTCAACCCCGGCAATCCGCCGCCATTCCGGGAACGGGGCTTTCCTGAGGCAGGCCTTTCGTTCGCATCCATACTCGCCAACAGCCCAAGGCACTTGTCCAGCCCATCGGAGAGGGCCGTGCTGTTGTAGATTCGGCTTCTGAGATGATCTGTCGGAAAAATGAGCAATTCTGAACATCCACGACGCCGGGAAATGTCTTAGATTCGCCTATGGATTTCTCCCAGGCAGCCACTGAAATCGTTTTCTGCATCCTCGTCAAGTCCCTGGCGAAGATGGAAACCGTAACCCTGCCTAAGCTTTAAGAACTGGAGCAATGATGAAGATCGCCGGAATACTACTGATCATTTTCGGGGTTGCAGCGCTTATCTACGGGGGATTCACTTATACGAGCCAAAAGAAAGTTGTGGATATTGGCGTAATGCAAATCAACAGAACAGAAAGCCATACGCTCCCTGTTCCTCCTATTCTGGGCATGGTTGCGATAGCAGGCGGCGCCGGATTGATCTATTTTGGGGCCAAAAAGGGCCGTTGAGTACCTGTGACTTTTTCGGCGGGTAGCCCATGCCTGACAATCCATAAAGTTGGGTGGCCCAGGTCCCCTTGCGACTTAAAACACAAATCTGGGTGCCCCAGGTCCGGATTCTCGGACCTGGGATAAAGGGATGTTGGTCGGCCCGTGAGCGATAGGCCGTGCTTTCAACCCCGGCAATCCGCCGCAATTCCGGGAACGGGGCTTTAACCCCTGAGGGTCGCTTTTCGTTCGCCTCCGTACTCGAAGTCGAGGTATGATGAGATGAATATCGCAGGGGGTTCAAACAGCATGAAGGAACTCGTCTTTGAAGTCGTACAAGAGGCAGACGGCGGCTTCACCGCCGAAGCGCTCGGCGAAAGCATCTTCACCCAGGCCGATAGCTGGGAAGAGCTGAAAGCCAACGTCAGGGAGGCCGTAAAAGCCTACTATTTCGACTCTGCTGCGCCTGCTTCCGTCCGCCTTCATCTGATCCGCGATGAGGTGCTTGCGGTCGCATGAAACTCCCACGCGATCTGAGCGGAGACGATCTGGTTAAGCACCTCTGCAAGCGCTGGGAATACGCGAAAATCCATCAGGTCGGCAGCCACGTCATCCTTCAAACCGAGCATCCGACACCCCACCGAATCGCAGTTCCGGCGCATAATCCCCTCAGAATCGGAACCCTGAACGGGATTCTCTCCAGCATTGCTGCCCACAAGAACGTGCCCAAGGAAGCCATTCTCAAGGATATCTAACAGGGATGTGACCGGTCTGTACCGCAGTCTTTCGCAGAAAACTGCTGCCTTCGGGTATTGAAGCGCTGGAATTGCGCGATCGCACACCCTACTTGCGAACCGCCGCCCGCGCCCGAGCCACAAACTCGCGCACCTTATCCGGGTCTTTCTTGCCTGGCGCTGCCTCCACGCCGGAGGCCACATCCACGCCCCATGGCCGCAGCGCGGCGATGGCTTCGGCCACGTTGGCCGGATTCAACCCGCCCGCGGCTATGCGTTTGCACGCTTTTGGGTTCCGGAAGGCCGTCTTCCGGGCGGCAGTCCAGTCGAAGGCCGCGCCGGTGCCGCCCACCGCCGTGGCCGTGCGCGAGTCCACCAGCACCGCATCCACGTGCGGGTTCCGGGCGTGCTCGGCAATCTGTTTCTTCATCAGCTTCCCAGTCCCGGCGTCAAAATGCACCACGCGCAGAATCCGCAGCCCCGGCCCCAGCAGCTTGCGCAGCTTAGCAGGCAACTCCGGCCCGGCCTCCGAGTGTATTTGCACTCCGGTCAGCCCGCACTCCCGCACGGTCGAGTAAATCTCCTCCAGCTCGGCATCGACAAAGACGCCTATCTTCTCCACCGTAGCCGGCAGATGCTGCGCAATGGCAGCCGCTTCTGACGCCGTAACCCGCCGCGGACTGGGCGCAAACACAAACCCCACCGCGTCGGCCCCGGCTTCCACGGCCAGACGCGCGTCCTCCAGCGTCGTGTTGCCGCAAATCTTGATCCACACGCTCATAGCGCAGCCGCTCCCGCCAGCAACCCCGCCAGCGCCGCGCCGGGGTCCGTCTGCCGCATCAGGCTTTCGCCGATCAGAAACGCGTCAAAGCCCGCCCTCCGCAGCCGCGCAAGCTCCTCCGCGGTCGAAATCCCGCTCTCTGCCACACGCGCCACGCCGGCCGGAATCCGCTCCACCAGTTCGAGCGAGGTTTCCAGGCGAACTTCAAAGCTCTTCAGGTCGCGGTTGTTCACGCCGATTGCCTCCGCCCCTGTCTCGCCCAGCGTGTCCAGAACCCGCTCAAGCTCCTCGCCCGTATGCACTTCGACCAGTACATCCAACTCCAGTCCGCGGGCCGCCTGAGCAAAGCGCCTGAGTTCGTCGTCCCTCAGCGCCGCGGCAATCAGCAGGATCGCGTCTCCCCGGTGGGCGCGTGCCTCCACGATCTGGTACTCGTCCACCATAAAATCCTTGCGCAGGCACGGCAGAGCCGCCGCCGCCGAAGCCACTTCCAGGTTACGCAGGCTGCCCTGGAAATACGGTTCATCGGTGAGCACTGAAAGCGCCGCCGCGCCGCCCGCCTGGCAGCGCCCGGCCAGCCACGCCACGTCGAAATCCCCGCGAATCAACCCCTTGGAGGGCGAAGCCTTCTTGATCTCGGCAATGACCGCAGGCCCCAGCGCCGCCCGCCGCCGCAACGCGCGGGCCCAGCCCCGCGGCTGGTGCGCAGCCGCCCGCCGCTCCAGCTCGACCGCTGGCACTCGCGCCTTCGCCGCGGCCACCGTGGCCCGTGTCGTGGCCAGAATCGTCTCCAGGTGGGTAGACATACTCTGGGTCGAGTATACGAGGATATGGATTTGAATGCCTCCCGCTCGCCACAAAGCGTATTCTCGGATTGACCCATGGAAAACATCTGACCCGCCACCGGGAAACGGTGAGATTGTTAGTCTCCGTTCCGATGGGTGCCCCCATCAGCTTGCGTCTTTGCCGAGGAGTGGGAAACCACCCCCACCGCTCAATCATGGGAGAATGAAGCTGTATACCATCATGGCCAACGACAGCCTTCCAGAATCCGCCCCCGCAATCCCTCCTGAGCCCAATCGGGACCCTGCAGAAGAACCCGTTGCGGAACCCGCCGAATCCTTCGCCGATCTCCTCTCCGCCTTCGAGAAGACCCACTCCCACCAGGCCGCGACCGGCGCAACACAGTTGCAGGGCACGGTCGTCTCCCTCTCCGCCGACCAGGTCTTTTTCGACATCGGCTACAAAACTGAAGGCGTTCTTCCCCGCGCAGCCTTCCCCAACAACGCTGAATCCGTAAAAGCCGGCGACACCTTCCCCGTCTCCGTCACCGGCCGCAACGAGGAGCGCTACTACCAGCTCTCCCGCTTCAAAGTCGCGCAGCCCCGCGACTGGTCCGCCCTGGAAGCCGCCTTCGCTCAAAAGCTGGCCGTCGTCGGCACCGTCACTGAAGTTATCAAGGGCGGCCTCTCGGTCGACATCGGCGTCCGCGCCTTCATGCCCGCCAGCCGCAGCGGCGCCAAGGACGCAGCCGAACTAGAAAAGCTGGTCGGAACCGAGATCACCTGCCGCATCACCAAACTCGACGTCACCGACGAAAACGTGGTTGTCGATCGCCGCGTCGTTCTTGAAGAGCAAGCCCGCGCCCTCACCCAGGCCAGCCATGACGCCCTTCAGGCCTCTATCAAGGAAGGCGACACGGTCACCGGAACGGTCCGCACCCTCATGCCCTACGGCGCATTCATTGACCTCGGCGGCATCGACGGCCTGCTTCACGTCAGCGACATTTCCTACGCCCGCGTCAGCAAGCCTGATGACGTTCTCTCCGTAGGCCAGGAACTCCAGGTCAAAATCCTCAAAATCGACCCGGAAACTAAAAAACTCTCCCTCGGCCTCAAGCAGCTCCAACCCGGGCCCTGGGACAAAGTCCCCGAACGCCTGCTCGCCGGTCAGCGCGTCACCGGCACGGTCACCCGCCTCGCCGACTTCGGCGCATTTGTCGAAATCGAACCCGGCATCGAAGGCCTCATCCACATCTCAGAGATGGCCTGGGGCAAAAAACTCCGTCACCCCAGCGACATCCTCAAGAAGGGTGATACAGTCGACGCCGTCATCCTCTCCGTCAAGCCTGAAGAGCGCCGCATCTCCCTCGGTCTCAAGCAGACCCTCACCGACCCCTGGTCCACCGCGCAGCAAAAATTCCCCATCGGCTCGCAAATCGAAGGCCCCGTCACCAGGCTCATGAACTTCGGCGCCTTCGTGCAGCTCGTCGACGGCATCGAAGGCCTGGTCCACGTCAGCGAAATCAGCGCCGAAAAGCGCATCAATCATCCCCAGGATGTTCTCCGCGCCGGCCAGGTGGTCAAGGCGCAAGTCCTCGCCATCGACGTTGAAAAACGTCAGATCAAACTCTCCATGAAGCAGCTCGTCCCCACCAGCATCGACGAGTACATCGCCGAGCACAAACCCGGCGACACTGTCTCCGGACGCGTAGTCGAGCAATCCCCAACCCTCGCCCATGTCGAGTTAGGCGACGGCATCCGCGCCATCTGCCGCATTGTCGCCGGTCCCGGCCCCGAGGCTCCGGCCCCAGTTCAACCCTCCGCGCCAACCGGCTCATCGAAACCGAAGTCCAAAGCCAAAGCCGAACCCAAACCAGACTTATCCAGCCTCTCGTCCATGCTCAAAGCCCGCTGGCAAGGCAATGCCCCGGCAGCCGAATCCAAACCCGAACCCCTGGCTCAAGGCCAGATCCGCGCCTTCAAAATCGTCACCCTGGACCCCGAATCCAAAAAGATCGAAGTGGAGTTAGCCTAGCTCGCCGCTCCGCCCGCGCAGCGGCGGACTATGGAAGGCCGATTGAACTCTTGTTCATAGTTGTGCGCGTATAATTTCACATATCCAGAGAGCGGTCCGAGGGAATCTGAATGTTTCGCCATTCTGTCACTGTAGCCGCGATTCTATTGTCGAGCACATTCGCGTCGTCCGTAGCCTACGGCCAGCAGGCCGCCGCCCCTGCCGAGCCGCAGTCGATCGGTGTGGTCAACTACCTTGACCCCGTCAACAACACACTTAAGCCTCTTCCAAGGCAACCCACGCAGGCCGTCGTTCATACCGGCATCGTTCATGCGTCAGGCAGCGTTCAGATTCCAGGCCCCCATTCGGTCTTTCGGCTCAAGCTCGCCGAAACCATGGAGTTCGTGGTCACCCCTGCTTCGGGTGCAGGCCCGGACAGGTACAAGCTTTACGCCTTCACAACCAAGAAGAAGGTTCGCGCGGTCAAGGTCGCCGATGTCGCGGTTTGGAGAAGCAATCAAACGATTCCGAGGGTGGATATACACCGGGATACATCCAGGTACGGCGATTCCTCTTACAAGTTCACTTATAAGGGGTTGGGGCCGGGCGAATATGCCTTCTTGGTACATCACCATGCGTTCTCCTTCGGCATTGACCCCCAATGACTCCCGCCTTGCGCCCAAGTCCTGCTCTTGAATGGCGATTTGCCCTTTCCGAGGAGTTACTAGTGAAAGGATTCATTGCACTAACGCCGTTCATGATTTTCGTCGCAGTCCAATGTGCAGATGCACAAACGATGCTGTATTCTGTGCGTCTGCAGGATTACGGATATGTCCGGAACAATGCTCATTTTAACAAAGTTGAGCCGGACAGTGCGTTGACCAAGAAGATTGGTATCGACGGCTCTGGAAGAGTTTATGTGGGATTTTCTGTTCGGGGTGAACCGAAGCTCCACGAGCGCGGAGAAGCCAGTAATATCTTCAGGGTGTTATCTGTTAATCCTTTGAAACAACGTGTGGAGCGCACATTGGATTTTCCGACTCAATCTATGAAAAGGGTTGGAGTTTATGTGACGGCAACTGATGCTCTACTGGTGGCGGCAAACGACAGATTGCAACTTCTAGGTGAAAGTGGGACCGCAACGGCTACATATGATGCGCCCCCGATTCTGAGTAAGTATGTGAATACCTGGATCGTCGAGCAGTCGCCATCTGGCAAGACATTGCTGTTCAGACCGGACGATCACACCCTCTCCTTCATAAGTACGGAGTCACTATCGCCCATTGCAAGATGCAAACTTACTGATCCGCGTAACGACTATGACACCTTCAATGACAGCATGATGGTTAAGGTTTATCAGATTGATTATGCTCCTTCAAACGAACTAGTCAAAGCAGAACTCTGCGGAACGTCAGAGCGTCTTTGGTATCTTGGCGGACAGCTCTATTATCCGTTCTTTCTTGATGAAACAACCTTGCTTGAAACAGAATTTACTCCGTCACCTGGATGGGATATAGCAGTTCAAAAGACAGATGGAAAAATTCTATGGACAGACAGGATGCCGGGACCATTCGAGGTTGTAAGTTACGGCGGTTTTTTTACGTCCGCGCGAGATGGGAGTCGATTTGCAATTACAGTAAACGAAATCCAGCGTGGTAACAGTGCCTTAATGATCAATTCGAAGATTGTCTCTGTCTCGGTTGTCATTTACGATGCTCAAACCGGACAGAAAAAAGGTCAGGTCAAATTTCAAAAGCCTAACAGCTTCATCGGTTACGAATTAGCACTGAGTCCGACAGGAGATATGTTGGCGATTCTGAAGGATGATATGCTGGAGGTCTGGAAGGTACAGGAGGGTGGTCCGGGTTTGTCTGCACTACAATGATTGGATGGCTTAGGTCTCGCAAATGTGAGCGTGAGGGCCGGTCACAGAAGCGGTCAGCCTAAGTCTCGCGCGGCGATAACCCTCACCCCGCCCGATACGGCCCCCACCTCGCCAAACTCCCTCACTCGCTCCAGCCCTTGGCCCGCTCGACAGCCCGCTGCCAGCGTCCACGCCGCTCCGCCCGCTCACTCGCATCCATTCCCGGCTCAAACCGCGCATCGTTCTGCCGCTTCGCCCGCAACTCCTCCGGTCCCGCCCAGAAACCCGTCGCCAA
>Ga0187852_1000485_pt1 | contig 42754 bp, 37 predicted proteins | sample June2016WEW_6_40_FD_134511 | JGI IMG/M metagenome (GOLD analysis project Ga0187852, IMG submission 134511) | Peatland microbial communities from SPRUCE experiment site at the Marcell Experimental Forest, Minnesota, USA - June2016WEW_6_40 | ecosystem: Environmental > Terrestrial > Soil > Wetlands...
CTTCTATATTATCAGACGCGCGCCTGATTTGCCCACCTCTTTGTAGACGTGTGCGTATGGGCGGCCCTTGTGGCCGCCCGAAAGCGCTCTCAACGATTGCCCGGACTATGCTTCATATTAGGGCACCGATCGTTCGTGTGTCGAGTTACAATACCAGCATGAGAAAACAACCGCTTTATCACCGCATTACTGCTTCTTTGATCTTCGCGCTGCTGGCGGGCCTGGCAATGTTCACCTCCTGCCAACGGAAAAGCGCCTCGGACCGCGAAATAGTGGCGAAAGTCGACGGCCAACCTATCTACCGCGACCAGGTCGAAAGGGTATACCGAAGCCGCCAGGGTGCTTCGCCCGACGCCAACAGCCCCGAAGAAGCCATGAGCTTCAAGCTCAACGTCCTGGATGAGCTGATCAACAATCAGATCCTGGTCGAGCACGCTTCGCACGCCGGCATTACGGTTTCAGAAGCCGAGGTGGATACCGAGGTGGCCAAGCTTCAGACCCCTTATTCGGCGGAAGAGTTCAGGAAGCGGCTTCACGATCAGGGCCTGGAAATGGACGACTTACGAAAAGAGTTACGACGCAATCTTACTATCACAAAACTTATTAATAAGGAAATTGTGTCGAGCATCAAAATCACCGACGCCGACATCGCGGACTATTACCAGCGCAACAAGGCCAACTTCAATGTCCCTGAAACCGCCTACCACCTGGCTCAGATCGAGGTCACTCCCGTCGCGGACCCCGAGGTGCGCAACCTCAAGAACGACGATGCCAAGACTCCCGCCGCCGCGGAGCGCAAAATCCAGGCGCTGTACGCCCGCCTGCGCGCCGGGGATGACTTCGCCACGGTGGCGCAGGAGTACTCGGAAGATGCCCGCACCGCTTCGGGCGGCGGCGACATGGGCTTCATCCCCGTCTCGGCGCTAGCTTCCACACCGCAACTGAAGCAGGCGGTGGAGGCGCTCCAGGTTAACCAGTATACGGGGATCATCCGCAGTTCGTCCGGGTACCACATCATCAAATTGCTTGGCATCGAACCGGCCGGAACCCATACCCTTTCCGAGTTGCGAGTTCAGAATGCCATACGGCAGACGCTGAGGAACGAAAGAGAGCAGCTCCTGAAAGCGGCGTACATCGAGACGCTGCGCGACCGGGCAAAGGTCGAGAACTACACGGCTGAGCAGATCGTCAAAGGACAGGTTAGTCCGCCGGCCGCCAAATAGACCCGCCGGGTGAGTCATCTGTCATCCTGAGCGCAGATTCCATGATCCTTCGGCTCACCACTTGGCATGAAAATGATTCCCCTCCTTCGTAAGGAGGGGTCAGGGGTGGTTGTCGTTCGCTGACCGTCCCACCCACCACCCTTGCCCCTCCTCCCGCTGAGGAGCGGAGTCATTTTCACCGCAGCGAAGGATTTCCGCAGTTGCTTTTGTCGTCCGCGGTCCGCGACGAACTGCTGAGATCCTTCGCTGCGCTCAGGATGACACTGAATCGGTCTCCGTCACACGATTCGAATCAGCCTAACCCCCGCCTCCACGCCGGTTCCTTCCCGAGCATAAATGCGCTCGACGCGCCCTGCTCGCGGGGCGCGAATTTCGTTTTGCATCTTCATCGCTTCGATGACCAGCAGCCCTTGCCCTTGAATCACCTCCTGATTTTCAGTTACCAACACTCGAACGATCTTCCCCGGCATGGGGGCCACGATCTCCCTCGGGCCGTCGTCGAGAACCCCGGCTCGACCGCGCATCCAACGCCGGGGGTCACGGATTTCCACCAGGTAATTTCGAAGCCCCACGGTAACCACGTAGGGGCTCGAGGAGCCTTCGGAATCGCCCGCCTGCTTGCTGACCTGAGCTTCATAAGACCGCCCGTCGATCAGGATTGAGTAAACCCCCGGCGCGATCTCTTCCCGATCGGCGAGCAGCGTCTCGCCATCGAAGGTAATCCTTGAGGTGGAAGGTGCGCGTCCCGCAGCCACAGACGTGTCCTCCGTCGCCTCAAACTCATGGTCCGACGTTTTCGAGCCTGAGTGAATTTTGATTGCGAGTTTCATGGTCTCTCGTGTTCCCTTAACTCCCCTCCTTAAATAAGGAGGGGAACCCCTCTCATGCTCTGCGCCAGGCCCCTCGCGGCGGCCAGCGATTAAGTGCAGCGTCTCTGCCGGCGCTTTTCCAGGCGCTCGCGCGCGCGGGCTCGGAAACCTTCTGCGCCTGTCGCCCGCGCACATAGAGGGCCGCCGCCAGTGCCGCGACTCGCTCTTCCTCAGGTGAAGGCGGCTCTTCTTCCATCAGGCCTGCGGCCAGCACGCGATCAATCAAGCCGGTATCCAGGTGTCCCGCCGTAAAATCCGGGTGCACGAGCAGCCGGCGGAAGAAGGGGATGTTGGTTTTGATGCCGAAGACCTCGTACTCGCCGAGCGCCCGGCGCATGCGCGCTATGGCATCCGCGCGCGCCGTCCCCCACACCGAGATCTTGGATAGAAGCGGATCGTATTCGAGAGGCACGGTCCAGCCTTCGTAGACGCCGCTATCCCGGCGCACGCCCGGCCCTGCCGGCACCTGGAGCCTGGTTATGTAACCCGGAGAAGGGAAGAAATTGTTCGTGGGGTCTTCCGCATAAACTCGGCACTCGATCGCCGCGCCCCTCAGACGCACGTCTTCCTGCCGCCACTCGAGCCTTTCCCCCGCCGCAATCCGAATCTGCTCTTTCACGAGGTCAATGCCCAGCACCAGTTCCGTTACCGGGTGCTCGACTTGCAGGCGCGCGTTCACCTCAAGAAAATAAAAGTTGCGACCCTGGTCCACAAGGAACTCCACGGTTCCGGCATTCCAGTATCCTGCCAGCTTTCCGATGCGCACCGCGGTTTCTCCCATGCGCTGGCGCAATTCCTCGTCCGCAAACGGCGAGGGGCATTCTTCCAGCAGTTTCTGGTGCCGCCGCTGCAGCGAGCACTCCCGCTCGCCCAGATGAACGAGGCGCCCGTGCTGGTCGCCGAGAATCTGGATTTCAATGTGCCTGGGGCGGTCGAGATATTTCTCGAGGTAAACCGCGGGGTTGCCGAAAGCGTTTTGAGCCTCTGAGCGCGCCGTGTGGTAGGCGGATTCGAGTTCTGCAGCCGAACGCACCAGACGCAATCCCTTGCCGCCCCCTCCCGCCGAAGCCTTGAGCATGACGGGGTAGCCGGTTCCCTCCGCGACACGATGCGTTTCCTCGAGGCTCTCGAGGTGGCGGTCAGTCCCGGGGACCACCGGTAGCCCAGCTTGGATCAGAGCGTGCCGCGCGCTGGTCTTCGACCCCATCAACTCCATCGCGGCGGCCGGCGGCCCGATGAAGACCAGGCCCGCCTCCGCGCAAGCGCGAGCAAATTCCGGGTTCTCCGCCAGAAAGCCGTAGCCGGGGTGAACCGCTTCCGTGTTGCTGCGTTTGGCGGCGTCAAGAATGCGCTCGATGTGCAGGTAACTCTCGGTCGAAGGCGCAGGCCCAATGCAGTAAGCCTCGTCAGCGTAGCGGACGTGCAACGACTTGCGGTCTACCTCGGAATAAACGGCTACCGTGCCGATTCCCATTTCACGGCAGGTGCGCATTACCCGCACCGCAATCTCACCCCGATTGGCAATCAGGATCTTACGAAACATGGCGTTCCCTCAGTTTTCAACAACATTCTCGGTACGTTCCGGTGATTTTGCTTCGAGGCCCGGAGGGCCGACAGAAAATAGCCGACGGCGTCAGCCGTGGGACGTCAGGAGATTGAATGCCTTGGAAGCCCTGTAAGGGCGGCAGAGGCTGTCGAGGAAACTTCGCGTAATAATCTGTCGCCCCCCCCGGGGCTGGGGCAACATGACTCGACCTAGAAACCCACGGCTTGCGCCGTGGGCTACTCTCTGGCGCCGCTCCGCGGCTGTCATTGTCTGGCAGTTCACTTTGGACCCCAGGGAGATCCCCCCCGCACCGGTTGCTAAGCTTCCGCCTGCTCGAGGATGGCGAAATCGCCCGGGTTCCACGCCTGCGCGATGATGTAGAACTTTCCATTGATTCTGCGCAGGGCGGCATTGTGGACGTGGACGAAGTTCTCGAGTCCCAGGTCCTCCTTGGGCATGATGGTTGAAATCAACTTCTCATCCTGAAGAATGTAAATGGGGGCGCCTTTCTTCTTGTCGGGGCCATCCAAGGCGGGAACGACACTGTAGTGCTGGTCCAGGTAGTTGATGTCGCAGGGCAACGAGCCGGACGGCATTTTCAGGCTGGAGAGGTAATGGCCGTAGCGGGTAAAACGGTCCAGGCGGGAATGCGGCCGGTCGGCGATGTCGAGCCGCACTTTGCCGGGCGGTACCGTGATGCCATGAGCGGTTCCGAACTGGCCCACGCCCTCGCCTTTTCCGCCGAAAGCCAGATCGCTCCAGGCGATTTCGAAGCGGTTCTCACGATTGATCCGCGCCGTCAAAACGTAATCAAGGTTGCAATACCCCGTGGTGACGTAATACAAGCCGTTCAAGAATTCAACCGCGGTGGGAGCGAAATTCCCTCCGCCAAGAAAATAGTCACGAATTTCCTGATGCTCGAAGTCGATAGCGGCGGTCGGAGCATCAAGCGCATTGACCAGTTTTCCATCCAGAGTGGTGGTGAAAATCCTGCCGGCATCATTCGCGGGAAAGGTCAGATACGGGGTTCCGTCCGCGTCGTACCAAATGGTGGTGTCGTGCAGATTAACCTTCCGCATTTCGTCCGGAGTGTCGATCATGTTGATCGTCTTCAGGTCGGAACTGATCTGGAGAATCCCGGCTCCGGGGAACGCGAAGTAGGTCTCCTCTTTGCCGGTGCGGCGGTCGACAGCAAAGCCTCCGTGGGCGTTCACCAGCACCTTGCGGGCCTCCGGGGGCAGGCGTTCCGGCGTATAAAGAACTCGAAACTTCATCTCCCCCTGGCCGCTGATGCCCGGCGCTCGATCCGCTCTCGCCCCGGGCGGCGTAGCCGATGATGACGGCGATCCTCCTCCCGGATGCGGAACATGCGGGTGTGCATGAAGCGCGCTCAGACTCGGTCCGACGCCGGCTGAGGCGAGCAAACCGTAGAGCACGTTTCTTCTCAAGATTCGCATTGGGCTCCTCAAAGGGTATGGCGTTCGAAATCAGAAGCATAACCCTCTCCCTTGGGGAGAGGGTGTCCGGCGACGGCGCTTTCTCCAGTCGTCGCCGGACGGGTGAGGGGTCACTTCCCTCTCTAGCATATACCGAACGGCCGACCTCAAATGGCAAATGTTCATCATCTGCCATGGTCTCAAATCCCAAACCATCTGCCATTTGAGCTTTGGCGCTTGTCGTTGGAATTGCTTTTGCGATTAGCGTTTTTACGCGTTGCTAGTTCTCTTAAGCGTGCAATTGACCCCTCACCCGTCTCGCTTCGGCTGATGAAGACGCCGAATCGAGACACCCTCTCCCCACGGGCGAGGGCTGTTCAATCGTAAATGCCACGGACGCCATCGCGGCAATCATCGCCGCGCCGCGATGTTCGTCCCTTCTGCTTTCCCTTCCACGCGCAGCATGATGGGCGGCGAGGGGTGTTGGGTGGTGGAGTTGGACTCAACATTGGCCACCACGTAAATCGGCTGCGTAATCGGCTTGGCCCAATCCGCGGCGCGCAGCTTGAAGGTTGCGTCGTTCTGATTCTCCGGCACCAGGATCCCGTTCAGGCCCAGGTTGACCACCCGAACGCCGGGGGGCAGGTTCACAACGTCGCACGGCACGCGGCCCTTGAATCCGTTTTTTCGCTCCACGTGCAGGGATACGCTCACTTCTTTATCCGGCGCAACCGCCACCTGGACGGGTTGCGTGCGCACCGCGACGTCCGGCGGAGGGATTATCGAAGCCACTTGCAGAACCTTGTCGGCATTCGCGAGGCGCGCAATGGCGCGGCCGTTCACGATGGCGTGCCCCACAATCTCTAAATGCGCCGGGGCGGAGTCAAGATGCGAGCCCGGCGCGGCGCTCAAAACGACCACGGTCGAATCCTCTCCCGCAGCGATCTCCGCTTTGCTTGCCGTGAGACCCTCGGGCAGGCCCTTAACTTCGATTTCGATCGGCCCTTCGTAACCCTGGAGCCGATTGACGGAGACGGTCACCGGCGTCGAGCCGCCCTGGGGAATGTTCGGGTTGTCGGGGTCGGCTATGAGCGTGAAGTCGGGCGTGGCATCTCGAATCGTCAACCGGTAGGCATAATCTGCGCCGCCCATGTTGCGGACGTCCTTGAGGTGAACAAGATAGTCCCCGTCCGCGGGCGAATCGAAATCCAGTCGCGAATCCGCACCGTAACCCGGCCCGCCATCGTCGTTTCGTTCGGTCAGATGGAACACCGGCAGCCCGTTGGAAGGGAACTGGGCGTCCGAAGGGAGAATTTGCACCTTGTAGACGGTTGTATTCAGCGGGTGGAGACTTGGAGAAGTGCCCAGCCAGGTGAAGCGCTGCCCCTCGAACCCCTTCAGAATAACGTCGGCATCGGGTTGGTCGGGGATGTAAGCAATCTGGTCCAGTTCGTCGCCGACCATCAGGTAGTCATTCTCGTGGAGGCCGGTAGTGGAGACCAACCTTATCCCTTCGGTCCTCGAATCCCGGTCCGAGAGCGTGGTTTGAGTCTGGTAAAGGCAGCGGACCGTGGCGCGCGGCGCGGCGTTGCCCCTCGAGTCGAGCACTTCTACAACGGAATCCAGAGACGAACCCAACCGGGCCGCCGCCACCTCGATCACCAGGTGCTGTCCCTTGCGGGCGTGGATACGGAAGTAATCATCGTCGGCGTGGTTCGCATTACCCGGATTATCAATATGGCCGTTAATGGTAACTGGAATTGAAACTGCCTCGGCTTGCGATGGCGTATCGTTGGGCTCTTTCTCGAAAACCTCCGGCACGTCACTCACGCCGATGCGGGGTTTATTGAGAAGCGGGCCAACCGGCATTGCAACCGTCAGCGGAAGAGTCGTCCAACCATCGATGCGCGCGGGCGGCCGGACTTCGATTTGCTTAATGCCGCCAAGGTTGACCCCCTGAATTGACACCGTCGCCGGCTTGCCCGCGAGGACGCCAAGCGGGAACCAGCCAGTGACATACGGCAGTGGTCCGGCGTTGAGCCGATAGAAGTAATCCCAGCCGCCTTTTTCTTCGCGATCGGAAATCGAGATCGTGTACTTGCCTTCCTTCGGCAGCTTGGCAACCAGGATCGCATCGGGCTCGCGCAGGTATTCTCCGGCGCGGGCAATCTCCTGCCCGGAAGAGTCGCGCAGGACCAACAACGATTCGAGTTGCGAGTCCAATCGTGACGCCACCACCTGGAAGACCATCTCCTGCCCGGCCTTGCCCTCAAAGCTGTAGCTATTCACTTCTCCCACTGTGGAAACGGCGCCCACCATCGTGGCCGGCAGTTCGACTCGCTGCGGGTCAGAAGAATTGCGCTGCTGCTGGACTTCCTTGAGCGATCCGACAGCCAGCGGCAGCATGTTCGACGTCCCGTTGGGCGTCTGGATGCGGAACCAATGGATACCGGGCTCGACATCTTTGGAGGCGGTGAGTTCCACTTGGGCTTCGGACTTTACCCCCAGGGGCACGGCTGCCGCCAAGTCGACGCCCGCTCGCGCTGCCTTGATTTCTTCATGCAGCGCGGTGACGTTTAGTATCTTCGCCGTGAAGCCCGGAGCATCAAAAAGCAAAGCGCGCGCGGCAATGAGGCCTCGACCTTCGAGTTTGAAAGTGGCGGTCGTGCCACCCTCCATTCCCGCCGGCGAGATACGAGAAAGGGTGGGCGGGATGACGGGCTCGTCGGCGAACAGAAGTAGTCCGCTCCCCAGAAATGTCCCCACTATCAGAACCACCTTGAGACCACTTGTTTGCATGCGTGAACTCCGAAGCGCCTTGCAACCTCTATCTGAGATTTGAAATCTCAGATTTCAGATCCCCTGCCTACTGCCCACCGGCAATTGCCTTCTTCAATTGCTCGGCCATCAGCGGGCCGAGCCTGGGCTTGTGCGATCTCGTGTCATATACGCTCATAGTTCCGTCGTATCGTCCTGCAGCCAGCCACTTGCCATCCGGGCTGATGGCCAGGGCATCCACCCAATCAGATTGGTCAGGGAGCACCCCCAACGGATCGAGGGTTGCCGCATCGCGAAAGCGGATGGAGCCGTCGGAGGAACTCGTGATCAGGGTTTTCCCCTCCGGCGACCAGACGAGTTGAAGAATGCTGTCTTCGTCGGCGATGAGCGATTGAACCAGGCTGCCTTCCTTCTCACTGATCCTCCATACATGAATGGAGTTGTCGTAACCGGCGCCCGCCAGGTATTCCCCGGATGGCGAAAACGCAATGCCGGTTATTCCATCCAGCGCATCGCTCAACGTATACAGGCGTTCGCCGGACGCCACATTCCAGATCTTGACGGTACGATCCTGCGATCCCGACGCCAGGAGTTTTCCGTCCGGACTGAATGCCACGGCGAACACGGCGTCAATGTGGTCGAGCAGATTCTTCAGTTCCTTTCCGGTTTGAGCGTTCCAAATCTCAATGGATTTGTCATAGCTCCCCGAAGCGACCAGCTTTCCATCCGGACTGACCGCAAGCGAATAGATGCAGTCCTTGTGGCCTCGCATCGTCCGCAGCAACGCGCCGGTGGCCACATCCCAGACTTTGATTTCGCCCCATTGCTGCGGCGGACCTCCGCCGGCCAGCAATTGCTTGCCGTCGGGACTGAAGACAATCGACCTCACGTAGTCGGCGTGGCCATCGAGCGTGCGGATGACTTTGCCGGTCGAGGCATCCATCAGCCGAACTTCTTTATAACCGCCGACAGCAAGAACTCGTCCGTCAGGCGAGAACTTCAGGGAAACCACCGGAGAAACCACCGGCGCTTTCGGCTTTATATCAGGAATAGCCAAAGGCGCGAGCGTCTGGGCAGCTTCGCCCGCCGCTGGCCCTTTGGCCCCAGCGTCAATCCACGCCTTCAGAGCGGCAATGTCCGCGGACGGCAGCGGGTCGGTCCCGAACGGCATGCGAGGCTGGACTTTCCCATCGAGCATCTGAATGAGCCTGCTCTGCTCGCTCTTGCCCGAAACAATTACGGCCCCGTCTTTGCCGCCTTTCATCAGCAGGTCGTAGCTCTCCATCACAAATCCGCCCATCTTGGCGGCGCTGGAGTGGCAGACCAGGCAGTTTTTCTGAAGAATCGGTGCGACGTCGGTGGTGAAAGATGGCCCCGAGGCGGCGCGGACAGTCTGCGGTCTTATCGCAGGCCATAGCATGAGCCACGTTAAAACAACGGCAATACAAAGAGGTGTTGGATACGAAGCCCTCTCCTGATTAATGGGGACTGCCCTCTCCCTTGGGGAGAGGGTGGCCCGCGATGGCGCTTTCACCAGTCGTCGCGGGCCGGGTGAGGGGTCACTTCCGTTCGCAATCCGACTTGTCCCACCAAAGGCTTGCATTGGTCCGTATCGCCGCGGCACTCGCTCTGAACCTGCCAAACGACCCCTCACCCGTCGCGCTCGGGCTGATGAAAACACCGGAGCACGACACCCTCTCCCCATGGGAGAGGGCTTTGTTAGAAATTAGATTAGTGGTTAAAGACAAACTCCTCGCTCGTCAGCAAAGCCCACGCCATGTCGGACAGTGCAGCGCGCCGAGGGTCAGAAATCCCCTGCACCTTCGAGCTCTCGGCCTCGCGAAGCGCATTCAATAGTGCGGCGCGTTCTGCGTCGGCCGGATAGCGGCTGAGCGATGCCAGGTAAAGGTATTTCACGATCTCTTCATCAGAAAAACCCAGCTTGATGAGCATATCGATCGAATTCCCGGCGTCGCGCAGCTTGTAGTTCAAAGTATCGCCGTTGATGATGTGCAACGCCTGGGTCACGGTCGGAACTGACGTGCGCTCGCTCTCGCGTGTCTGCTGGCGCGCCGGGCGCCCGAAGGCGGTGAGGAAGTAAGAACGAACCGCCGCATCGGGCAACTGCAACGCCCGAGTCCCGGGCGGGTAGCCTTCAAACTTTTCCGATTCCTGGGTCACCTGCGAATAGGCATCCAACAGTACTTCCGCAGGAAGCCTGCGAATCAAATAGTGCGAGTAATACTGCTCGTCCTGGGCGTTCTGCTCGTTCGGGCGAGAGGAAGCCTGATAGGTGGCGGACTCCAGGACAGTCTCAATGAGGTAGTTAATATCATAGTTGTGTTTAATGAAATCCTTAACCAGTGCATTGAGCAGCTCGGCGTTGGTGGCCGGATTCGTATCCCGCATGTCGTCCGCCGGTTCCACCAGGCCGCGGCCCATCAGGCTTCGCCACACGCGGTTCACAATGGCTCGGGCAAAGAAAGGATTCTCAGGCGAAGTTAGCCACTGGGCGAAATAGAGGCGCGGGTCCTGGGGCGAATCCACAGGCAAGGCTGCGGCGGCCAGGGGCTTGGGCGGCAGCGGCTTCGTGTAACGGTCGTCGGTAAACTGCCCCCAGGGATTCGAGTAGACCGTCACATCCTCGAAGACCGGGCCAACGCCCACTCGCAAGATGGTGCGGCCCGAGGTCTTTAGCCGCACTCGCGCGAAGAGGTTGGCCATACCGTAGTAATCCTTCTGCGTCCACTTCGCGAGCGGGTGATTGTGGCAATGGGCGCAGGTGATGGTGATGCCGAGAAACGCCTGTGCCATGTTCTCTGAAATGTCGAGCGGGTCGCGGTGAATGGCCCAGTAATTCGCGGCGCCGTTCTCGCGCGCATTGCCCGAAGCCGTGACGATTTCGTTGACGAACTGATTCCAAGGCTTGTCGGCGGCCACGCTTTCTCGAATCCAATTGTAGTAGCTCCACATCCCTTCGTCCGAGAGATGGTTGCTCGACACCAGCAGCAGGTCAGACCACTTATAAGCCCAGTAGTCGACGAACTCCGATCGGCGCATTAACTGCTCGATCAACACTTTGCGCTTATCGGGCGCAGTATCTTTCAGGTACCGCTCGACCTCGGCGGGGTTAGGAAGAACGCCTGCCGCATCCAGGTAGAGTCGCCGGATGAACTCGGCATCGCCGGCCGGCGGAGAAGGGGGAATGTGGAGCACCTGGAGGTGTTTCAAAACGTAATCGTCGATGTAATTGTGTCGCGGCGCATTCTTGTAAACGTCGGCGCTGATATTGTAGGCGTAGGGAATACGCAGGCGCGCGAAGGTGACGTGACTCTGGTACCAGACGGTGACCGGCGCCTCGCCGTAGCCGTGCATCTTCACGTGCCCGTCCTGATCCACGGCCGCGACACCCTCGTCGCCGCTGTCGTACTTCGCCCAACGCGTGACGTCCTCGCGGTGGCCATCGGTGAAAACGGCGGTGACCACGAGTTGCTGCTCAGCTTCGGGCCGCAGCGAAGCCTCGCTGGGCAACACCTCGATGCTCGCCACGCGCGGGTCGGACTCCTGCGGTCTAGGCATGCCGTCCGCGATCCAGCCGGAAATGACCTGATACTCCGCTGAGCCGACCGCGAAGCGCTTGCCACCGCCGTGCGGAATGGTCAGCGTGGGCTTGAGAAGAATCAGACTCTTGCCGGGTTCGATCCGCTCGGTGCGGCGCGCCAGCGCCTGGTGGGTGAGCGTGTAATAATCCGTTTCCGGATCGTATCCGCGCAGCGTAAGCTTAAACCCGTTCTTTCCCGCCGCGGCCCCGTGGCAGGCGCCCTGGTTGCACCCCACTTTGGTCATGACGGGGATAACGTCGTTGCGGAAGCTCCACTCGAACGGCGCGGCGAACTTTGAGACCTCAACATTCGCGGCGCCGCGCTGGCCTCGGAAGGAGGCTGTGAGGGTAGTACGCCCGTCGGACTGCGGCCAAACCAATCCCTCCTGATCCACGCGAGTGATCCGTGGATCAGCAGACGTAATTGGGGCCTCAGCCGTCACGTCTTCCTGGTGCCCATCCACGAAAGTCGCCTCCACCACCACGCGTTGTGTGTAGCGTGGGCCGGTGATGGCGATGAAGCTTGGCAGAACTTCCAGCTTGCTAAGGGCGACGTCCTTGAACGTTGTGTGCGCAGCGACGGGATGCACCGCGTTGACGGGGAGTTTCGCAGGGCCGCTCGAGGCGCTGGCTGGCCCGCTCATGTCCATTGGGTGGTAAGGCTGGTCGGCTGGTTGATGGGTCTGCGCCCGAAATATAGTACTGCTCACAGCGACCAGGAAGGCCAAGAGAACGGAACTAATGACGCGAACCTTACACATACTGTTTATCTTCTCCGTGTCCTCTGTGACCGTGAAAAAGCCCAACACAGAGGACACTGAGAAATCCGTCGAGTGAGGGTAGGGGCGGTTCGCGAACCGCCCCTACGCGAGCAATTCCGTAATCGGATCGAAGCCGTGATCGACGACCCGGACCTCGCGCCCTTGCGGCGTCTTCATGATGAAGTCGAGGGGTATGCCCAGCGCCGTGTAAACTGTGGCTGCGACGTGGGACGGCATGACGGCGCGGTCCTTGGGCGCGGCTCCGATCGTGTCCGAGGAGCCCACAATCTGGCCGCCCTTGATGCCTCCGCCTGCAAGCACAACGGTCCAGCATTGCGGCCAATGGTCGCGCCCGCCGGCAGGATTGATGCGCGGCGTGCGGCCGAATTCCCCGGTGGCCAGGACGAGCGTGGCGCCAAGCAGCCCTCGGTCGCTCAAATCCTCAAGCAGAGAGCTATAAGCATTGTCGAACATCGGGCCAATTTGATCGCGGTAGCAACTGATGGGGCTGAAAGGCGCCGAACCGTGGATGTCCCAGGTGATTTCATTGAAGACGGTTTCGAACATGTTCACGGTTACGAAGCGGACGCCGCGCTCCACCAGTCGCCGCGCCAACAGGCAGCCCTGGCCAAAGCGATTCATGCCGTAGCGCTTGCGAACGTCCTCGGGCTCCTGCGCCAGATTGAAAGCCTCACGCGCTGTGGCCGAGGTCATCAGCGTGTACGCTTGATGGAAAGTTGAATCCATCAGCTTCGCGTCCTGATCGGTTTTCTCAAAGTAGCTGACCGACTGATCGATCACCTGCCGCCAATCGCGGCGCCGATCAACACGGGCGGCGGAAATGTAATCCGGCGGAAGCATGTCCGGCACTTTGAAGTTCGGGTCGGAAGGGTCGGCGTTCAGGACGAAGGGGTCGTAAGCCTTACCGAGGAAACCCGCCGTGTCGCCATGCGGCAGATTGCCGCCCAACGCGCCGATCGTGACGGGGATTAAGACATTGGGCGGCATGTCGCCCTTGGGCCCCTTTTCGAGCCGCAGCACGCAACCGTAGTTGGGGGATTCGAGTCCGCCTTGGAAAAGCCGCCCGGTTTGCATCATCTGGCAGCCGGTGTCGTGGACTGCCGCCGCAGTGTGATAAACAGACCGCAGCAGGGCGAACTTATCCGCGTGTTTGGCCATGCGCGGAAAAATCTCCGAAATCTCAATTCCCGGCACGTTGGTCTTGATGGGCTTGTAGGGACCGCGGATTTCGGCGGGGGCCTCGGGCTTCATATCCCAAGTGTCAAGCTGGCTGGGACCGCCGACCAGCATAAGCTGGATACAATTGATGTCCTTGTCGGACTTCACAGCGCCCCGAGCCTTCAGGCTGAAAAACTCGGGCATGGTTAATCCCAGGAAGGCAATCGTGCCGGCGTGAAGGAAGTCACGCCGCGTAACGCCGTCGCAGAAGTGGACTTTCTTATCAGCATCGAGCCTGAACATAAACCCGGCTCCCAGAAGCTCTCGATATGACAGGCGCAGCCCTGCACCTGCCCTTATCGTAGAGTAACGCTCTGCCATGTGTCAATCGAAAGGGCGACGCAGCGCGGGCGTTTCGCCCGCTTTACCGCTGAGCTTGAATTGACACCCCCTTTCTTTGCGGCTATTCTGAGCCATGGCTCGCTTACGCGCATCTAATCATTGAGCGGCCTGCCGCGCATCGAGAGCGCTTATCCAAAGGTTGGACCAGCCTCCACACTACTTGTCCGAAATGGCGGAAGATGCGGCGGGGCGAGGAGCCGGAAGGTTTATGAGACTGTTTTCGACGAACGCGAAGTATTGGTTGCGCAGCTTGCCCCGCCTGATCGTGCTGCCGATTCTCCAGGCGCCGGAAGAGGCGTTGATGGGAGGCCAGGCAGTCATCGAGGGCGTCATGATGCGCTCGCCGCACAGCTATGCAGTGGCGGTGCGCCAGCCCGGGGGCGCGATTGCGGTAGCCAAAGACTACCTGGAAAAGCCGTCGGAAAAGCATCCCTGGCTGAAGTATCCGCTGCTTCGCGGGCTCGGGACGCTAGGCCAGGCGATGGCGCTCGGCATCCGGGCGTTGCGTTATTCCGCCGAACAAGCGCTCGAAGAACCGGGAAAACCCGCCCAAGCCGAAAAGAAGGTGGAGCTGAGCAACTGGCTCCTGACAGCGAATCTCGCGCTTTCGCTGGGGTTCTTTGTTTTTTTCTACAAGTATGTGCCGCTTTCGCTGGCCACGCTGATCAGCCGGCGTTACCCGGTGGCCGGCAACCTGCTGATATTCAACTTCCTGGACGGGATAATTCGCATCCTGCTGTTCCTGGGTTTCCTTTTCTTCATTTCGCAATGGAAGGAAATCCGGCGGATCTTTGAATACCACGGGGCCGAGCACAAGGTGGTGTGGGCGTTCGAAAAACGCGGCGCCATCGACCTCGAGACGGCGCGCGCCTGCACGCGCTTCCACCCGCGCTGTGGAACCAGTTTCCTGCTGGTAGTGATGGCCATCGCCATGGTGTTCTATATGTTCTTGCCCTTTCGCTCCTTTGCCATGCGATTCGTGGGCCGCCTGGCGCTGCTGCCGGTGATTGCGGGCGTCTCCTACGAATTCATCCGCTACGCGGCGAAATCACAAGGGAAGCTGTGGCGTTGGGCTGCGCAGCCGGGACTGTGGCTGCAACGAGTAACCACGCGCGAGCCGGACGACAGCCAGCTCGAGACCGCTATCAAAGCCATCGACACTGCTATGGAGCTCGAGAAAGAGCGGGGCGGAGAGTTAATTGTAGCCTAATTAGAAGCGCCGGTATGAGCGGTTCGGGAACCGCCCCTGGCTTCGTGGTGAACGATGCACTTTGTGGATAAGCTCGCAGAAATCGAACGAAAATACGAGGCGCTGACGGCGCAACTCGGAGACGCCGGAGTGTTGGCGGAGCAGTCCCTCTACCAGAAGACCGCCAAAGCTCACTCGGAGCTTAGCGAGGTAGTCGAGAAGTACCGCGAGTGGAAGGGGATCCGCAAAGGGCTGGAAGAAGCCAAGGCGATGTTCGAGGAAGCCTCAACCGACGCCGAGATGAAAGCGCTGGCGCACGAGGAGCTTGTCGACCTTGAGAAGCGGCAGGCGAATGTGGAAGAGGAACTCAGAGTTCTGCTGCTTCCCAAAGATCCGAACGACGAGAAAAACGTGGTGCTGGAAATCCGCGCCGGCACCGGCGGAGATGAAGCGTCGCTGTTCGCGCAGGAAATCTTCCGCATGTACAACCGCTATGCGGAGTCGCAGAATTGGCGGGTGGAAGTTCTCTCCACCAGCCTTTCGGGAATCGGCGGCATTAAAGAGGTCATTGCCCTGATCGAGGGAGAGAAGGTTTACAGCAAGCTCAAATATGAAAGCGGCGTGCACCGCGTGCAGCGCGTACCCGCTACCGAGCAGCAGGGCCGTATCCACACCTCCGCCATTACCGTCGCGGTGCTCCCGGAGGCCGACGAAGTCGAAATCGAGATTGACCCCAAGGATATCCGCATCGACACCTTCTGCTCCTCCGGGCCGGGCGGCCAATCGGTGAACACCACTTATTCAGCGGTGCGCCTCACGCACCTGCCCACAGGAATGGTGGTCTCCTGCCAAGATGAAAAGTCGCAGATCAAGAACCGCGCCAAGGGGCTTCGCGTGCTGCGCTCGCGGCTGTACGAGATGAAACTCCAGGAACAGCAGAAGCAGATCACGGAAGAACGCCGCTCCATGGTCGGCACGGGCGACCGAAGTGAGAAGATCCGGACCTACAATTTTCCTCAGAATCGCCTCACCGATCACCGCATCGGACTTACCATTCACCAGCTCGACCGCGTGATGGATGGCAAGATCGAAGACATCATTGAGGCGCTGATCGCATATTTTCAGGCGGAGAAGTTGAAGCAAGCGACGGTGGCAGCGTGAAAGGGAGTCAACAGTAGTCAGTTGTCAGTTCTCAGTTCAGGCATTAACTGAAAACTGACGACTGAAAACTGAGAACTGCGCTTCCGCCATGCAGCTCCGTACTGCGCTCAAGACCGGCCTCGAGACCCTCCTCCAAAACCAGGTTCCTTCCGCGCAACTCGCCGCCGAACTGCTGTTGATGCACGTTCTTGGTTGCGACCGCGCTTTTCTCCACTCGAACGCGGAGATGGAACTGCTGTCACAGAAAGTCCAATGCTACTTCGAGCTGATTGACGAGCGATGTACCGGTAAGCCGACGCAATACATCACCGGTCACCAGGAATTCTGGGGACTTGACTTTGAGGTCAACTCGGACGTCCTGATTCCTCGGCCTGAAACTGAACACAGCGTGGAAAAGGTTCTCGAACTGGCGCGCCGCAGCCGATGGCCAAAGGACACCCGGCTGCGCATTGTTGACGCGGGGACCGGTTCCGGGTGCATCGCCCTGGCGCTGGCCTCCGAGTTGCCCCGCGCTATCCTTTTCGGCGCCGACATCTCCAGGCCGGCGCTGGTGGTGGCTTCGCGAAACGCGGTCCGGCTCCACATGCCGGAGCGCGTCAAATTCCTCGAAAGCGATCTCCTGGCCCGCTTTTTCGATAAAGACTTCAAGGGCGCCTTTGATTTTGTGGTTTCGAATCCGCCCTACGTAGGTAAGGGCGACCTCGACAGGGTGCAGCGGGAAGTGCGGGATTTCGAACCCCGCCTCGCCTGGGGAAACCTCGAAAGCGGCGACGAAATCTACGCTCGCCTCTTCCCGCAAGCTTTGGAGGTGCTTAAACCCGGCGGATACGTGGTGGTCGAGATTGGTTACAATATGCGCGAACAGGTGCTTGACCTGCTCGGCCCGGGCTGGGCGGAAATCGAAGTCACGCCGGATTTGGCGGGGATTCCAAGAGTGGTGAGCGCCCGAAAACAGGGGCTAGGGACTAGGGGCTAGGGACTAGGGGTGGAGGCGCGCTGGTCGACAAGAACTGTGAAAGGATCAGGTCTTACCGCGATCTGGAAGTCTGGCGGAGAGCGATGGAGCTTGCTCGGCTGTGCTACGAAGCAACGGCCGAATTCCCCAAAAGAGAGGTTTATGGATGGGCTAGTCAAATTCGGCGGGCGGCTGTTTCGATTCCTTCAAACATCGCGGAAGGCCACAGCCGTCGCAGTCGGCTGGCTTATTTGAACCACCTCTCTATTGCTTTAGGTTCGCAGTCAGAGGTCGAAACACAGATCGATTTATCTTATCTTCTCGGTTTTATTCCAAAGCAGTCAGCAGACGAACTACAATCGATGGCTGGTGAAGTGGGACGAATGCTCCATGGCTTGATAGCATCGTTGGATCGGCAGCGCAGTTAGCAGCGTCCTTGCTGCCGGAGGAAAGAAAGGACGCAGTAACAATTGAGGTGTGGAAAGGCGAGCCCGGGTGCTGGGGGCGCGGGGCAATCCGAAGTCTAAAGACGCCCTAGCCCCTAGCCCCCAGTCCCTAGCCCCTTTGTGATGCTCACTCAAATCTTGCATGTCGATATGGACGCATTTTTCGTCTCGGTGGAGGAGCTTGAGGATCCTTCCCTGAGGGGTAGGGCTGTAATTGTGGGCGCGGATCCTGATGGGCGCGGGGTGGTAGCTGCGGCGAGCTATGAAGCGCGGAAGTTCGGGGTTCACTCCGCTATGCCGATCCGGCAGGCCAAGCAACTCTGCCCGCACGCCATATTCTTGCGCGGCCATCATGAAAAATACGGCAACTACTCGCACAGACTCTACAAGATCTTCGGCGAATTCACACCGGTGGTCGAGATGATGTCCATTGACGAAGCCTACCTCGACCTCACGGGTTGCGAGCGCCTGCATGGCTCGGCGTTTCGAGCGGCGGATAAGCTGATTCGCACCGTGAAGGAGCGCACCGGCCTTAACTGCTCGATTGGCCTCTCGACCTCGCACTTGGTTTCCAAGATAGCGTCTGACCAGGCCAAGCCGCACGGCCTGCTTTACGTCCTTCCGGGTTGCGAAGCCGAGTTTTTGGCTCCACTCCCTATTCGTCGCATGCCGGGGATAGGGAAAGTGACGGAGCCGGAACTGCGCTCTGTCGGCATCACCACCATCGGAGACCTTCGCCAGATTGGCGAAGAGAAGTTGCGGGCGCAGTTCGGCAAGTTCGGCGAATGGCTTTACACCAAGTCGTGCGGCCGGGATATCGAAGCCTACGGGTATTCCGAGGAGCCCAAATCGATCAGCCACGAAACCACTTTTGACCGCGACATCGACGACCTCGAGGAACTGGAGCGCACGCTTTCTTATCTCGCCCAACTCGTGGCCCGCCGTCTGCGCGATCACGGTTTGTTTGCGCACACGCTGGGATTGAAGCTTCGCTATGCGCCCTTCAACACCCTTACCCGCGACGTCACCGTCGACGAACCGACCAACCTCGATTCGGTCATTTTTGAGAACGTGCTGCATCTTTTTGAAACCGCATACGACGCAAAGAAGAAAGTCCGACTGGTAGGCGTGCGCGCATCAAACCTTGAGCGCAAGGTGTTTCAGCGCAACCTGCTGGAAGCTCCGCAGCACGACAAACTTGGTAAGATTCTTGAGGCCGCCGATAAGCTGCGCGAACGATTTGGTTTCGAAGCCGTCCAGTTGGCGCGCTCGCTCGAACCCGGCAAACAGCCAAAGCCGCGCAAGCGCCGGGAGTTCCTGGGAAGGGAGAGTGATTAAGCGTGAAGACAGCCTACCTCGACATCGAAACGAACTACGTTGGAACCTATACTGACCAGCGCCTTTTCCGGGACTGCAAGAACCACAAGATCACGGTGATCGGGCTGAGGATTGTGGAGGGCGAAAAAGACGCCTTCATCCAACTCATCGGCGAGGAAGCCACTCGCGAAGCTCTGCTCTTGGTGCTCGCGGGCGTGGAGCGCATTGTCACTTACAACGGGCGCTCGATCCCCGACAAGATCAAGGGTTATACGGGGTTCGACTTCCCGGTGATTGCCGCTCAATTAGGCGTAGTCCTGGACACGACCTTCGAGCACTTCGATCTCTGCCCGGCGTGCTGGAGCGCGGGCCTGTGGGGAGGGCAGAAGGCCATCGAGGCGATACTGGGTCTAGAGCGGGAACTTCCCGGCAAAGACGGGAAATGGGCCGACGGAGCGTGGAAGAATTATGAGGCCACCCGCGACGAGCGCCTCCTTCAGGACCTGCTGACCTACAACCGGGAAGACGTCTTCATGCTGCGCAGGATTGAACAGGCGCTGCAGGCGCGAAGCCGGCGCGCTCCGCACGCGTGAATTCACGAACTCGGCCAAAACGACGAACAATCTGTTTTAGTTTTAGTGTGAATCACGGCATAATGAACGGGATTCTTTGGGGAGGACTCTTAACCTATGCTTTCACGTACCCTGTTCTTGATGGCGCTGATCCCGGCGCTGCTTGCGACCTCGAACGCGGCGCGCGGGGCTGATATCACCGTCGAAGGCGCCCCGGCTGACACTGGCTTCAACATCGGCTCGGTGGCGACTATTCGCGCCTCGGTGAAAGGTCTGGGGAGCGATCCGAGTCGTTACAGCGCCTTTGCAGAAATCCAGTATGCTGGGACAACGTCCACCACCAGCGTCCAGATGGACCGTGTGGCAGACTCGAAACCGGGAGAGGCAGAATACGAAATCGGCTGGCCGATTCCCGCTCAAGCGCCTACGGGGCTGTACACGGTTGCCGTGCGCGTCGAGGATCGCACCACCCGGCGGGCCGTCGCGCTGCAATCATTGAGGCCCTTCGTCGCCTACAAAAAGCTTGTTCAGATTTCGCACTTAAGCCTGGACAAGACCTTCTACACCGTCGGCGAGCCGCTCGAATGCGAGTTGACGCTCGAAAACCTGACCGATACTGAGCTTGACAACCTTACCGTCGAGTTCTCGAATTCAAATTATCCCTGGATAGCGCTCTACTCGGCGGAGGCGGGCGGAAATCCTGACCTCGCGTTGAAAGTCATGCGAAACCATTTGAAGCTCACGGCCCGCGGGACGGCGACTATTCCCATGATGAGGGCGGGGGTTGCCGCCTTTTTGCAGGGCAAGCAGAAAGAGGTGATGGGTTCCGGCCTCCCCGAGCGCCACGACAAGACGCCGCCGCCGGAAGTGGATAACTATACCGTGGCCGTTTGGAACGCTGACCACACCGTCCTTTACGACATGAAGTTCACGGACTATGCGATTGTGCGTCCCTGGGACCAGGAACTTCCCATTCCTTACAGCAGGGACTTCACGCACCCGTACAACTCGGACATCGACTTTCAAAAGTACCGGCACTTTTACGCGCCTGGGCAACTCTCGCCCTTCATCACCGTGGACCATTCGCGCACACTCTATCGGCCGGGCGATCAAGTCAAAATCGTGTGCACGCTTAAGAACTCGGGAGAGAAACCCTGGCAGGGCGCGGATTTCCGGGACACCATCTTGGATGCCGCGGGGACGGCCGTCCAGAATGCGGCGCTGCGCTCGGGAATTAGTCTTGCTCCCGGCGAGACCCTCGCCGTTGACTCAGACGCCTGGGCGATTCCTCCCAACCAGGCCCCCGGCACATATCGCGTGAGGCTGGAATTAGCAGGAGAAGGCGGCAGAACGCTGGCGGAAACCACAACCGAAATTGCGATCAACACGCTGCCGACCTCGCTCATGATCATCAACCCGCATGAAGATGATGAAGCCGCTTACGGCGGACTCATCCGCGCCGCAGTCGAAGCGGGCATTCCGGTGCGCGCGGTGATCCTGACGGGCGGTGATGTGGGCGAGTGCGAGCGCTATTACAATAAGCCCTGCGGGCCGAACGAAGCGCGTGGATTTGGCCTGGTGCGCATGGAGGAAAGCCGCGAAGCTTACGAACGCCTCGGCCTCGGCCGCGACAAGGTGGATATCCTGGGCTTGCCCGATGGCGGCTCGGGAGCCATCTGGTCGCAGCACATCGAGGTCTCAAACCCGTTCTTATCGGTTTACCTTGCGGTCGACCACTCGCCGTACGAACATGTGCTGAAGCCGAATTTGCCTTACGCGCGCGACGCGGTTATCAGCACGCTTCAACAGCTCATCACGGACTTTCATCCCGCCATGATCGTGCTGCCCCATCCCGATGAGCGCCACGTGGATCACCGTACGACGAACTGGTTCGCCGTCAAGGCTTGCCAGGGTTTGCTGCGTGAGCACAGAATCGATCCGCAGACGATCATCTGGGGCGATAAAGCCTACGGCGCGGGCGGGTTTAAGCCTGCCCCTTATAAATACGAAAAGGTTGTTGTCTACCTGAGCGGAGAAGCGGCAGCTCTGAAGCAAGAGATGAGCTGGCTTTACCAGTCGCAGGACGGAAATCTGGACGAAGGAATGAAGAAGACCTTTTCGGAACTCTCCCGCCAGGAAGAGCACGTGCGCATCGTGGATTGGCAGGAACACGAAGGGTGGAACGAGTAGGGGCTTAAAGACTAGGGGCTAGGGGTCTGTGTGACAACCTCATTCAGGCTGTCATTCCGAGTCCCTCGCTATCATCCTGAGCGAAGCGAAGAGCCTGTCTTGAACGAAGTGAAGGAATCTCGCTCTGGCCGCTCAGGGTAAACTCCGCGAGGAATCTCGCTCTGAGTGTTTTCGCGGCGGTCGCTCATGTGCGTCGGGTTACGGGCACCCAGAAACCAAGAAAATCGCCCGATCGCGGACGGAGGTAGAGCGGGCGTCCCGCCCGCTGTGGCGGGAGCCTCCCGCTCCCGCGCGCCGGCAGGATGCCCGTGCCCCCGCGGGCGAGACGCCCGCGCTACGATTTTAAAGGCAGTGCGAGATTCCTCGTCGCCTGCGGCTCCGCGGAATGACACTCGCCAGCCTTTAGCCCCTAGCCGCCAACCCCTGGTGGTTGGCATCTTCGGGTGAGTCGTCGGCATCCAATTGCTAAGTTCCGGACTCGAACGGAAATGATGGTGAGGTGACCCGTGAGAAGAAACATCCTCCTGATCGCAGCCACTGTGCTTTTGAGCGCCGCCATGCTGACCGGCGCGTCAGTCCAGCGTTGGATTCACATTCGCGTGGAGAGCGCGAAGGGGGCAAGCGGAGATGTGAGTTTCAACGTGCCAATTGAGATGGCGTCGGCGGTCTTGCCTGCGATCCCGTCCGATCATGAACACCATGGAAAATTCAATATCCAGGCTTCGATCAATGGCGCCGACGTACGGGCCTTGCTCGACTCGGTTCGTAATTCGCCCGACAACGTTTTTATTACCATGGAGCGGCACGATGCGGAAGTGAGCGTGGCAAAGTCGGGGCGGTTCTTACTGATCAAAATCGTCAACAAGCCGACCCCCGAACATCGTTCCGGTAAAACCATTGCGATCAAGGTGCCGACCTCGGTGGTTCGCGCCATGGTCTCCGGCAATTCTAACGAAATCGATGTAAACGCCGGCATTCATGCCTTAGCCCTCGAGGGCGAAGTCGACGTAACGGTGAACAGTGATAAGGAAACCGTACGAGTCTGGACGGACACGCGGACCACAACGGACTAGGAGCAGGAGCGTCCACGCTTATGACACGACCAGCCACGCAGGGGATTTCACCATGCTTTATCGTCAGCAACGTCGATCAAACCATCGCTTTCTACTGCGATAAGCTTGGTTTTGAGACGAGATTCCGGGCGCCGGAGCGGGATCCTTTTTTCGCCATCATCGGCCGCGACGGAGCACAACTCTTCGTCAAATCGGACAAGGACGTGTCGCCGCTGCCGAACCACAAGCGTCATCATTTCATGAGGTTGGACGCCTTTGTCTATGCCCCAGATCCCGATGCGCTTGCCACCGAATTTGCCGATCATGGCGCAGCATTCAGCGCACCACTTAAGGATACAGGCGACGGTCTGCGCGGCTTCGAGATTTGCGATCCTGACGGCTACGTCTTGTTCTTCGGGCGACCACGGTAGCCCGGGGCCCGATCAAGAGGGGGATTTGCCGTTTGCCATTTGAAATGTTCTTCCCGCCCTTCGACGCCACTTGAAACCTGCTACCCTCTCACTGCTAACCGCAGCGCTTCCTGCCGCGCCCGCCTGAGGCTTTCGACGGGATCGCCAATGGGAATAAACTCCATGGCCACGTAGCGGTCGTATTTGAGCGCTGCGAGTTTCTTATAGATATTGGCGTAGTTGATCTCGCCGGTACCGGGCTCATGCCGCCCCGGAACATCAGCCACATGCACCAATCCCAGCTTATCGATGTTCTTTTCCAGCTTCTCAATCAGGTTGCCTTCGGAAATCTGTTCGTGGAAGAAGTCGTCGAGGAACTTGACGCGCGGGTGGCCGACGCGACTGATGATCTCGAAGCTTTCCTCGACCGACCAGAGGTAGTAATGAGAATTTTCCTCCAGGTCGATATTCTCCAGCAGAATCGTGATGTTATTCTTCTCCGCGATGTCTGCCGCTCGTTTGAGCCCCTCGATGCAGCTCTGGTGCTGTGCAGCGCGCGGCATCCCCGGCACGACGTCGCCCGACATGACGATAATGGCGCGGCACTCGATCTTGTCCATGGCCGGGAGCGCCTGTCGCAAGTCGGTAAGAAAAGCATCCCGCGCTCTCGGGTCCCCAACGCCATGCGCAAGTCCGGCCGTCACATCGAAAGTGATCCCGAGCTCACGCCGTTTGCGGTTGGCCCTGCGGAACTCCTCTTCAGACCAGGCTTTGTATTCACCCACCAACTCCACGGCGTGATAGCCGGCTTCTCGGACCTTTTCAAGCCGTTGTTCAAACGGCAGCTTTTCAAATACGGTCCAGAGCATCACAGAGATTTTGAACGGCACTCCGGGGCCTTCACCCTCCGGCATCGCGGTTGAGGTACGAATCGGCAGGGCTGCCAGAGCAGGCGCGGCTAAGGCGGTGCAGGCAAGAGTACGGCCGAATTGACGTCGATTCATAGTAGTGACCTCAGCTCCATGCACGGGTTGTATTTCTCGATACAAGACAATACCATCGTTGTGCCACAATTTCAGCTCTAACGTAGGGGTGGCCCTCGGGCAATCACGAGGTTCGCTCCGCTAGCGTCATGTGATGAGGAAAGGAGCTTCATGGAAAACGATCTGCCTCTAGCCGGACAAGTGGCCATCGTCACAGGCTCAACTCAGGGAATCGGGGCTGGGATCGCACGACGGTTTGCCAAAGCGGGGGCCCGGGTGGTCGTGCACGGCTTGGAACGCCACCTGCCACAGGGTGAAAAACTGGTGAAGGAATTCGAGGCTTCCGGGAACGAAGCGCTGCTCATCGTCGGCGACTTGAAACAGGAAGGCCACTGCCGCGACCTCATCCGTCAGGCCCTGGGGCGTTTCGGCCAACTCGACATCCTTGTAAATAATGCCGGAGTGTACACGCGCGGCAACCTGGAGACTACTTCAGTGGAGCTCTGGGATAAGATTTTTGCCACCGACCTTCGCGCCCCTTTCATCCTTTGCCAGGAGGCCTGCGCGCATATGAAGCAACGCTCCCGCGGCTGCATTATCAATATCGGGTCCGTGGTCGCTTATATGGGCTTCTCGAACATCCTGGCTTATTCCGTTGCGAAGGGCGGCCTGATGACCTTCACCAAGAATCTTGCCGACGCCCTCAAGAAATACCGGATTCGAGTCAATCAGATTAATCCCGGCTGGGTTCTGACCGAAGGCGAGCATCACACGCGAGCGGTCGAGGAAGGACTCGGCGAAGGTTGGATTGAGGAGGCCGTCAAAACCCGGCCCTTCGGCCGTCTGCTTTTGCCCGCGGATATTGCCAACGCCGCCCTCTTCTTCGCCAGCAATGAATTACTCAGCGGCGCCATCCTCGACTATGATCAAATGCCGGCCGGCGCGCCCAGCGTCGCCGGGACAATTCAAGTGCCGAAGAAATAAGTGCGCGGGAAGTCAAAAGGCAAAGCGCAAAAGGCAAAATGCAAAACCGCACCCCGGGCGGACGACCGACATACCTTTGCCCTTTGCCTTTTGCGCTTTGCCTTTTGACTTGTCCTTCTCGCAAGTGCAGCTCAGCGTCTGGCGCCATCAACCGCCTGGAGGTATACTTCCACCATCTTGGTGAAGTTACGGACCAGCGGCGGTAGTTCCTGGACTGCAAAGGCCGCCGCCTGTTTGATGGTCTCTGCGTTCCCCAGGAGGTCGGTGATAGAATCAAGCGATTGGGCGATGGGATATTCAACCCCGACGAGGCGCGTGGGATTGAAGCGCACGAAGTTCTTCAACTCGCGCTCGACTTTGTCGACGGTGGCCAGCACGCCACGTTGCTTCTCACGAAACTGGTCCCAGGACTGTCCTGATTCGGGGAAGCCTTCCAGCGCGTGTTTGTGGCCGACGTATTCGAGTTCACATCCCAGCCATTCGAGGTCTTGTGCAAGTTGGAGGAGTTTCGCTTCAGGCATATTAATTCATTGTAGTACCGTCCGTCGTCCGTTGTCAGTTGACAGTTGTACGGCGTCGGTTGGCAGCTCTGCGAAGAACGCAGGAACCAAGTATGACAGGCTGCGCAGCGGGAAGAAGGATTTCAAATGCACAGCCACTTTCCGCTTGGGCTCCGGCCGAGGAACAACGGACAACTGACAAAGGACAACGGACAACAACGCGCACCGGAGGACAATATGGAATATCGAACTCTGTCTTCAACTGACTTAAAGGTCTCCCGGCTCAGCTTCGGCACTCTAACCTTCGGCTCGTCGATGGACGAGGCGGCGGCCTGCCGTACAATCGACAAGTGCCTTGCCGAGGGCATCAACTTCTTTGATACAGCTAATGTTTACAACAAAGGTATGGCCGAAACGATGCTTGGCAAGGCGCTTGCCGGAAGACGCCAGACGGTGTTTGTGGCCACGAAAGTGGGTTTCAAGACCGGCGTGCCCGACGATGAAGTGGGGCTCTCCGGCGCTGCCATTCGGAAATCGCTCGACTCAAGCCTCAAGCGACTGCAAACCGATTATGTGGACCTCTTTTATCTCCACCTGCCGGATTATGCGGTGCCGATCGAGGAAACGCTCGCTGCCATGGATGAGGCAGTCCGCGCCGGCAAGGTGCGATACCCGGCGATCTCGAACTACGCGGCATGGCAGGTGTGCGAGATTCGCTGGATTGCGGAAAAAAGCGGCTTCAAGCCTTTCTGCGTCTCACAGCCGATGTACAACATCCTGGCCCGCGGAATCGAGGATGAGTACCTTGCTTTTTGCAAACGGTTCAACATCGCCGTGGTGCCGTACAATCCTCTGGCCGGCGGCCTGCTGACGGGAAAGCAGTCGAAGCAGCGGGGACCGATTCCGGGAACACGCTTCGATGGAAACAAGCTCTATCTGGACCGTTATTGGCACGACGACTACTTTGCCGCCGTCGAAGAGTTGGCAGGCATTGCGCGCGACGCCGGGAAGACTCTGGTTGAACTTGCGTTCCAATGGCTGCTCAGCCATGCTCAGGTGGACTCGATTATCGTGGGCGCCTCGAGCGCGGAGCAGCTCCAAGAAAATCTCGACGCGTGCCAGGGCGGCCCGCTTGACGAATCTCTCCTTGCCCGCTGTGATGCAGTTTGGAGGAGACTAAGAGGAATCACGCCAAAGTACAACCGATAATCGGGTGATCGGGAGATCGGGCGATCGGGTGAACTACAACCTCGTGCGGCTTTCGCGCCGCGTGTTAGGCTGCGAAGCGTAGACATGCCAAAGAACGGCACGTCTGGTGAGCCATGCACTTTGTAGGTCTCTGCTTACCCGATCTCCCGATCTCCCGATCATCTTGACTTGACACCGACAAAGCTTGCGGTATCCTCTAGCGCAAAGGACGGAATGCTACATGCTCCGTGATGTAGTCACCGAAGTCCACAATTCCAGAGTCCTAAGCCTAGGGTGGAAGGCACGACCGTTTTGGCCTCGTTCTGTTTTACTCGGTCTCGTGGTGGCCGGCGCTATAGCAACAGGCGCTGGAGGCCAAGCCGCGACTAAGAGAGCAGTCAAAACCGAAGCGCAGGCCAATCACGCCCTGTCGACGCGCGTGGTCGCTTACCAGATCGAAGCGCGTCTCGATCCCGATAAGAAGACGGTTGATGCAACGGAGACCCTGACCTACCACAACCTCACGGGCCGACCTCTCGACACTTTCCCTTTCCATCTTTATTTGAACGCCTTTCAACCCGCTTCCACTTTCATGCGTGAGGTCCGCCTGTACGGGACGCGGGGGACGGGCCCCGAATCAGGCTGGGACCCCAAGCACTACGGCACCAGCGAAGTGAAATCTCTCGAGGTAGCAGGGCAAGGCGACTTCGCGAAGCGCATCGAGTTCATTCAGCCTGACGACGGCAATCCGGACGACCACACGGTTTTCCAGGTGAAGCTCGCAAAGCCGGTCGCGCCAGGCGCGGACGTCGTTTTCAAAATCGCATTTCACGACCAGCTTCCGGAAGTGGTGGAGCGCACCGGCTACAAGCGGAATTTCTTTATGGTGGCGCAGTGGTTCCCGAAAGTGGGCGTGTGGTGGCATGACGCGTGGAATTGCCATCAGTTTCATGCTAACTCGGAGTTCTTCGCCGACTTCGGTACCTTTGACGTGAAAGTTACGATGCCGGAGAACTATACCCCGGGGTCAACGGGCGATCTGGTCTCGTCTGTTTCTAATCCCGATCATACCAAGACGGTTACGTGGCACGCCGAAGATATTCACGATTTCACCTGGACAGCCTCGCCGGACTACAAGTTGCTTGAAGACTCCTGGACGGGGTCGGCGGGTATGGTGCATATCCACCTGCTCCTTTCGCCCGGGCATGAGAGTTCAATCCGCCGCTACCTTACCGTAATCAAGGGCGCCTTGGACCGCTTCGACAAGTGGTACGGACCGTACCCTTACGACCGCATCACGCTGGTGGATCCACCCCAAGGTGCGCTGGATGCCGGCGGGATGGAGTATCCCACCCTCATCACCTGCGGAACAACCTGGTGGATGCCCGAGGGCTTGCTTGGCGTGGAACTGGTCACCGAGCACGAATTCGGTCACCAGTACTGGTATGGCATGGTGGCCACGAACGAATTCGAAGAAGCTTGGATGGACGAGGGCATCAACAGCTACACCGAAGCCAAGGTGCTGGAGTCGCTCTACGGCAAGGGCACCTCGATGCTCAACCTCTGGGGCATGACGGCCGACGATGCCGACTCGATGCGAACGGAGTACCTCGCCATGCCGGATACTGACCCGCTGAGCCACTTTGCGTGGAAGTTCATGAACAGCGACGCCTACGGCGGGATCACCTATGGCAAGACGGCTACGATGTTGTTGACGCTCGAGGGCATCATAGGCAAAGACACGATGCGAAAAGCGATGCATACCTATTTCATGCGCTACCGCTTTACGCATCCCACCGGCACGGACTTCACTAAGACCATTGAAGAGGTCTCCGGCCAGAAGCTGGATTGGTTTTTCGATCAAGCGCTCCATGGTACGAATGTGCTCGACTACGAGGTGCTCTCGATCGGCTCCGACCCTCTCAATTGGTTCGAACATTACTCTCCGAAGTCCAAGAAAGGCGTAACAGCGTACCGCGACACGGTGCTCGTGCATCGCAAGGGCGATTTCATCATGCCGGTCGATGTGCGCATCGTTTTCTATAATGGCGAACAAGTGCTGGAGAAGTGGGACGGGCGCGACCGGTGGGTGCGCTTCAGTTACGACAGGAAAGCCAGGGTGACGTCAGCTGAGGTCGATCCGCAGCACACGGTGCGGCTGGACAAGAACTTCTTCAACAACAGCCGTACGGAGGGAATCGACCGGCGCGCCACGCGTAAGCTGACGACGTACTGGCTCTTTGCCTCTCAGTACCTGGCACAATTGCTCGCTTGGCTGGCGTGACGTAATCGGGAGATCGGGTGATCGGGAGATCGGGTGACCAGACGAGCTCATAGACAGGTTACCCGATAACGGTCTGACCCGATATCGATACTGAGGACGCTCCGTAGGGGTGGTATTTGTTCTCCCGATCACCCGATCACCGGATCACCCGATTCCGATATGGGGACGTAACGTGACCGATCTGAACAAGAGTCCATTCACTGCGGGCCTAGGTTTGGTCTGGCGCCGCCAGAGTGTACTGTGGTGGATCTTCCTGGTCAACTTCCTGCTGGCCGGCATGGGCGCCATCACGTTTAGGCAGCAGGTCAGCCCCGTGCTCGATCAGAGTCTTGAACGCCTGGCGTTTGTGCATGGTTTTAATCCCTTCGTTTTTTCGGACCTGGTGACGGAAGCGCACGGGACATCAACGGCGCGAGTGGCCTCAGCCTGCCTCATGCTGGTCTTTTTCGTTTTCACGCTGTTTGTCGAAGGCGGCCTGCTCGAAACTTACCGGCTGGACCGCGGGCTGACCAAGGGAGAGTTTTTCGAGGCCAGCGGCCGTTTTTTCTGGCGATTTGTGCGCCTGCTGATGGTGTTGCTGATCGCCCTGGTTCCCGTGGGCGCCGTTTACAGATTATCGACGGGCGCCACGCACCAGTTGGATGAACGATCTCCCAGCCCCATGCCGGGCGTCTGGTGCCGGTTCATCGGACTGCTCGTGGTGCTCTTTTTATTGCAGGCGGTTCGCCTCTGGTTCGACATGGCGCAGGTTCGCGCTGTGGCCCAAGACGAACGGGCCATTCGCCGCGCTTTGGGCCGCGCCTTCAAAATCACCTTTGGGAATTTCGGCTCGCTTTATTGGCTCTACCTGCGAATCAGCCTCGTGGCTTGGCTGGCGATGGTTTTTCTCGGATGGATTTGGATCAGGCTTGTGCGCCCGGAACGGATCGGCGCGTCCTTCCTTATCACCCAACTGATGCTGTTGAGTTGGCTGGGAACTCGGCTGTGGCAACGCACCAGCGAGACGATCTGGTATCAGCAGCGAATACCGGCGGCCGCCAAGGAACCCGAACCGTCACCTGCGCTCCCACCCGCCCCAAGCGTGGAACCCACGGCTCCTGACTTCAGCATCTAACCGCGACGCTCGTAGCGGAGGCATCCGCTCTGCTCCGGCACGAGTGCCTTTCCCGGAACCGGCTAGACGTCAACGCTCCATCACTGAAAGGGAGAGGCCCTCCCGCGTTTGTGTTGGGGATTATTCTCTACTCAATGTCGGCGGCGTCGCGGGATTTCCTCGTACAGAGCGAGCGGGAAGCGCGATAAACCCAGTAATAAGGGTTATCGCGCCACAGGTATTGGCGGTCAGCCAGGAAGAAACGCCGCATGGCGAGGGTGAAGCGGCGGCGTTGAAGTTTTTGCATTTCTGAATCCGCGAGTTGGGGCCCACCGCAGTCATTCAGGAAGAGTAATGCCGCATCGCCATCCGTTACGCTCGGTTTGCCGCTGCCGGGAATCCGGACAGCCTTGGGCCGCGGCACCAATCCGATTCCCGCCACGCAACCAGCGCTCGTGAGGTCGTTCACAACCATACTTCGCTCCCGATCAACAAACTTATCGATGCGATGGGTCAAGGTCAGATGCTTTTCGTCCAGAGTAATGGTTGTATCGTGCGTGGCCGCCGCAAGCCAGACCTGGGTGTCTTCGCCTGGGACGGAAGCGGGCCAGATGCGGATGTGATGCCGCTTGGCTACGGTGTTGAGCGTCTTCTGAAAAGAGAGAGAGTCTGTCTTTCCGCGGTAAACGAGTGGAGCGATGGGGGCGGTAGGGTCCGCTTTCATCGCCAGGAGTGCCGAGTACATTTGGACAAAGGAGCGTCGCGTCAGCGGCTGCACCGTTGTCCATCCGGCGGCGAGAAATGCGTGGTCGACCTGCTCGCGTGAACCTACGAACACCAGGTGGATAATATCCCCCGCTAAACTCTTATCTGGACGATAAACATCCTCAGGCTGCTCCGCCACCCAATCGGAGAGCTCTGCGGGCAGCGGGACAAGCCTCTCAGACGACGGCGCGAGGTCGCTCCGCACCTCGACGCGCACCTGCAAATCCGTTCCGGCGGGGAACTCGATTTCCGGGTCCGGCAAATGGTAGAGCAGCATCTCCGAGGTAATAAGCGCCACCGCTCCCAAAGGAGTGGTCGCCAAATGTGTGTAGATCTCCCCTCCGGCTCCAGTCAACCCGAAGGCGGAGCGTGTGACCAGTAAAGCTCCCGGCCGGTACCAGAGACCGTTGAGCCAACTATACGGGTGACTTGCCGCGAGCACCCCTTGGATTCGATTCTCGCTGACCTTCTCGCGCGCGTTGTCAACGCCTTCGAGCGCCACTGCGCACTCAATGACGGTCCCGTCGGGCAGTTGACACTCGTCAAACTGCACTTCGAGCATCGCTCGCTCGCGCAGGACCCCGAATCGCACCGAGGCCGATTTCGTGACTTTGCCGCTGATGACGCTGCCGCTCGGAAGGAGATCGACACCTGCGCGAACCACTGGCCCGATGACCTTTGCCTCGAAGCGCGTGCCGGCGTGCGAATAACTCGCGATCGGCGTCAACAGGCGGACTACCATCTCCTGCCTGTGCTCCCCCGCCGACGCGCATCTTATCCCCAGTAGTGCCAGGACAAGCCAGACGGTCACTGAAAAAAGTCCGCATCGCGGCTTGAAATCTGTCGACTGTGTCGAGGCTGCGCTTCGTTCCGAGCGACGTATGTGCGCTTCTCCAGAGTGCGAGATGAAATCGCCGGGTTTTGGGGCCGAGACTGGCTGCGCTCTCATAGGTCTAGGGCACGATAGGTCCGGGACACGATGGGGCAGACCGCGCATACTACCACAACACTGATCAGGCCATCAACAGCATAATGATAGCGGCAGTAAATGGTGGCCAAGTAAACCAGGGCGGCCAAACCTAACACGCACCACCCGAAGATGGGCCGGCGTGGCAAGGCGGCAAACATTCCCAGGGCCGAAGATAGCGCCACGGCAACGTGACCGCTGGGGAGAACGCTGGGCGAGATATCGAAGCGGTCCAACAGCCAAATCGTGAGACGCTGTGAGATTCCGCTGTAGTGGGGCAAATCCGCGCCTGGGAATGCAAGACGCGGAGCAATCACGGGGACGTAAGGCAGCAGAGCATAGGTGGCGAAGGTGCCTGCAAACACCACCAACAGGAAGCGCGGAGCCCGTGAGTGTGCTCCGCAAGCGTACAGGATACCGAGACACGCGGGCGGGATCGCGTACAACAGCAGATAGACCGTTCCCAGAATTGCCGGCCCCAATGCCCCGGCTGCTTCAATCAGAGCTTGCAGGTGCGCATCATACAGGAGCAACCGGTCCATTCGTACCAGTTGGGCTTGCAAAGCTTCCCGGGGAGGAGTGGCGAACCATCCCATCGCCCAATACCCAGCCAGGATCAAGCCCAGCGGCCACCAATCCCGCGCGATCTCGACGGGCCGCCACGCCGACCGCGATTGCACCCTCCAAAGCACCCACAGCGCTGCGGGGATGGACGCCAAGAGCAATAGAGCGCCAATGCCTAGCCGCCGTATCAAGCCTAAGCAGGGCAGGTAGATGAAATAAGCCAGCGCAACCTTCTCGTAACCTCGCAGGTGGGAGGGCTGTTTCGTTCGACGGAGCGCCGCATTCGGCGTTTCCAGGGCAGAATCCATTGTTGTTCAAGACCGAGCAGTTCCCCCTTGCGGCGGGAGCATCCTGTTGGCCAGGATACCGGCGCTTGCCAGGTGTCTCTCCGAGCCCCTGCCGCAACTGCTCGTAATAGGCCAGACCAGGATTTCAGGCTTGCCTCCCTAGCCTCCGCACATTATACACGTAACGCCGGCCAACCTGTCATCTCGTAGCTGGATTTTCTGAAGGTACGCGGCTACGGCCGCATCATAGTGGAGTTCCTGGGCGATCTTCTCGCGGAGCGACTCGGCGGACTTGGGTTCGCCGTGGACCAGAAACGTCTTGCCGGGAGGCGTGTGGGACGCGGAATGTAACCCGTGTGATCGAGATGCGCGTGCGTGAGCACCAGCCAATGAATGCTCGAGGCAGGAATCGGCAAAGGGTTCCAGTTGCGCAGGCGAAGCTCTTTCTCGCCCTGGAAGAGCCCGCAATCGATCAGCAGCCGTTCGCCGCCCGCTTCCAGCAAGTACTTCGACCCGGTAACCGTGCCGGTGGCGCCTAGAAACGTGAGAGTTGACATATTGATAAGACTACTGCGTAAACTGTGTCATGCTGAGCGCAGCGAAGCACCCCTGCAGCTCGCCGTCGGACTCCAGGCGCGATTGTGTCGTACTTTCCTCAACCTGACACCGGCAAAAGAGTGCATTCACCGCCCCTTTAGCCGGCCGCGTTGAGGTTCACGCAATCGGTAGATCTCTTCCAGCAGTTCATCGATGTCTTCATTTTCAGGAAAGCCCCCGGCAAACACAGAGATGTCCTTCACTGGACCCACGCCCTGCTCCATTGCCAGTTCTCGAAGCGTCCTTGACTGAAAAAAGCTCCGATCCTGGAGCGGTGCCGCGCGGTGACGCTTTCTCTCACGGGGCTTTTTCATTGGTCATACCTCTCGACCGGAGCCTAAATTACCACCGACTTGTGCCATTCGCCAAGTACTCGCGGCGGGGCGTCAGAGATTTCGCCCATGGCGACATGGCCGTTCACGCCGGCAGGTGAGACGTTGTGCCGTTCGACGTCTGCGGATTCCGCCACCCTCCATCGTTGAAAGCCGCAGACCTTCAAGAAACACAGGTCCGCGTTACACGGTTATCCGCTGAATCCATTATGTAGTCGGATCAAGTCTGGAGCTTTGACGTGACAAAACTCTTGAATGGGTCGAAGCAATCCTTACGCAGATCCAGATAAACCGAAACGGAAATTACCGCCGTTTCATAGCGCGCTTGGCGCGATGAATCCTTCAGGTGGCGGTACCACTGGAGCGCTTGCGAAGTGAGGATTCCGGTACCCCGGATGGCATCATCTTCATCTCTATAATTCTTAACTTGGTAACCCTGCTGCGCCAACAAGGCACGCAGCCAGTGCAACGCGCAATAAAATAGCACGGTCACGGCCCAATCCACGAACTGATTTTCCGACAATCTGTGGGATTCAAGGAAGTCCCAATTGTGGGTGGCCTTGGATTTATGCTCTTGAATCGTTGCCATGCTTATCGTTTGAAAACGAAGGCAGCTTTGTCACCTTCGAAGTCCTCGCTCCCAGCCGGGGCTAACTCAACGTTAAAGTCAAACGGGGTCTTCGGGTATCGGATCAACATTTCCCACTCTGCCTCATAAACGGGCGAGCGGTCCCTCCAGTTGGTAGAATCGACAAAAGTCCAGACGTGAACAACAGGGTTGTCAAACCTAATGTAGACTGCCCACACCTTGGGAATGCCCTCGACCAACCTGACAAAGTCCTCGAAGATAGCCTTGGTTAGCTGTGCTGAGTTCGACTCGCGGTTCTCGAGCACAGGTCCGTGGACCGGCAAAGGGGCACCGCGTGGCCGCGACGCCTGTGCCATTACATGGCCAAGCGGGCGAACCAACGGGGCGCTGTCTCTCGTTAGAACTTCTGTACTCATCGGGAGCTACCCACCCTCCTCTTCGACGATCAATAGCATATGGGCCAACGGGAGCGCCATGAGATCACCGGAATCCTGCCTCAGCTCAAGTAAGTAGCGTCCTGGCTGCATAAAGCGGCTGCTATCGAGCGCCCATACGGCCTGCATAAGCCCTATCTGTGACAGTGGATCACGCCAACTTCCAGCGATTTCGTTGCCCGCCGGGTCAACAACTCGCAGTATAACGGTGCACGGTTCTTTCACATCGACCTTATAGTAAACGAAGAAATCCTTAGGGGGCGCGGAGCCCTGCGGCAAAATGATTCTGTCAAATAGACCATGCAGGCTCACCTTTCCGTCAGAGTCCTGTGTCGCAGAGTCGCATAGTAGGAACGCAAGCAGCTCACACTTCCGCATAGCAGAACATTAGCAGAAACGAGACGTGGCATCAAATCACCACCGACTCCCGGTATTCTCCAAACACGCGGCGCAGCGCGTCGGAGATTTCGCCGACGGTGGCGTACGCTTTGACGGCCTCGAGGATGGCGGGCATCAGGTTTTCTTGCGAGTGCGCAGTCTCTTCGACGCGGCGCAAAGCCGAGTTGACGCGCGCGGCGTCCCGGCGGGCGCGAAGGTTCCGCAATCGCTCCACCTGGGCGCGTTCCACTTCCGGATCGATGCGCAGGATGGCCAGCGGCGCGGCTCGCTCGCCCTGGTAGCGGTTTACGCCGACTACCACACGATCCCCACCCTCGATGGATTTCTGATACTCATAGGCGGCTTGTTGAATTTCCCGCTGCACGTAGCCATTGGCGACGGCGCGCAGCATGCCTCCCATGGCATCGATCTTGCGCAGATATTCCTGGGCGCCCTCCTCGACCTGGGATGTGAGCTTCTCGACGGCGTAGGAGCCAGCCAGCGGATCAACGGTATTCGTCACCCCGCTCTCGGCGGCGACGATTTGCTGGGTGCGCAGCGCGACGAGCGCGGAAGCCTCCGTCGGCAACGCCAGAGCCTCATCGCGAGAGTTGGTGTGAAGCGATTGCGTCCCGCCCAGCACTGCCGCCAGCGCCTGAAGCGTGACGCGCACGATATTGACGTCGGGCTGCTGAGCGGTCAACGTTGAACCCGCCGTCTGAGTGTGAAATCGGAATGCCCAGGAGCGCGGATTCTGTGCCTTGAAGCGTTCGCGCATCAGGCGCGCCCAGAGGCGGCGCGCGGCGCGGAATTTGGCGACTTCCTCGAGCAGATCGTTGTGCGCGTTCAGGAAGAACGAAAGACGCGGCGCGAAGTCATCCACAGCCAGGCCGCGCCGGATGGCTGCCTCGACGTAGGTCACCGCGTTGGCCAGTGTGAACGCCACTTCCTGGACCGCCGTCGAGCCCGCCTCCCGCATGTGATAACCGCTGATCGAGATGGTATTCCATTCCGGGGCGCAAGCATGACAGAAGGCGAAGATATCGGTCACAATTCGCAGGGCAGGCTCAAGCGGAAAGATGTACGTCCCACGCGCAATATATTCCTTCAGGATATCGTTCTGGACGGTCCCCGAAAGCTTGTCGAGCCCCACGCCCTGCTTTTCCGCCACCGCGAAGTAGAGCGCCAGGAGGATTGACGCAGTGGCGTTGATCGTCATCGAGGTCGATACTCGTTCCACAGGAATACCCGTGAAAAGTGCTTCCATATCCTCGAGAGAATCGATGGCGACGCCCACGCGGCCCACTTCGCCGCAGGAAAGCGGATGGTCCGAGTCCAGGCCGATTTGGGTGGGAAGGTCGAAAGCTACCGAGAGTCCCGTCTGCCCCTGGCTCAGTAGATACCTGAAACGCGCGTTCGACTCCGAGGCCGTCCCGTAACCCGCGTATTGACGCATGGTCCAAAGCCGGCTGCGGTAGAGGCTGGGATGGACTCCACGCGTAAAAGGATACTGGCCCGGATAACCTGCATCACGTTCATAGCCCCAATCAGCGAGGTCCGCAGGCGTGTAGGCGCTCTTCAGGGCCACCCCGGAAGCGGTGGTGAACTTTCTCTTCAACTCCTGACCGTCGCTCGAACCCATGGTGGCCTCGCGTCAGCAATCATATAACCGAAATTCGAAACTCGAAATTGGACGCCGCTGAATTTCGAGCTCCGATCTCGGAATTTCCGAACCAAGCCCTCGAATTTCGACTTTCGACTTTCGAATCTCGGCGCTACCGGATGTTTCGCGCCTTCACAAACGAGTAAAGGCAGAGAATAACCAGGAATACAGTAAAGCTTGCATAGAGGATGACAGCAACCAACCCCTGGGCGGGAGTCTTGAGGTAGTTCTGCCATTCCGCGAAAGAAACGGTTGCCCCAGCGGCTGCCAAAACCAAAAACGTCAGGCCCACCAGCAAGTGGAAAAGCCGCTGCGCATTGCGAAACAATTGTCTAAACAGGTATCCCAGTCTGCTCAATTCGTTTTCCTACAACCTCCCACGGCAGCGCGGGAATCACACAGGCTATCGTACCTCAAATTTTGCGCCTTGACACCCTTTTGGCGTGAATCTTACAATGGGGGCGTTGGAAGGTAAGGTGACTCTTGGAGCTGGACGATAACTTCAAACGGTTGATCAAAGAGTTAGGCGACGCAATCAACGAATCCTTATCTGAGTCCGACAACATTGCCGAAGTTCTGGGGCGCATTCGCTCTTCGGGCTACGATCTTTTCCTTGTCCTCGAGGTGACCATCGGATTTAATAAGCGGGGCGAGGCCAACCTCATTCACCGCCAGAAGCTCAACGCCGACTTGCGCCAGGAACCGGCTTTCCACCTGACCAGTCAGGATGCTCAATTCCTTAGGGCCCTCAGGATCAGCGTTGAAAAAGACGATTCGTAAGCAACTCCCTTGACATCGATTGAAATCCGGGAATAGGATGCATCCATGCCTTCCCCTGCCTTACGCCCACCAGCGGTTGCGGGGAGATTTTACCCTGGCCGGCCTGAGTCGCTGACCCGTCAACTCGACCAGTATCTGGGTAACGATGCTGAGAAGATCAATGATGCACTAGGATGCGTCGTTCCGCATGCCGGCTACATGTATTCGGGGCACGTGGCGGGAGCGGTCTTCGGCAAACTACCTAAACGCAAGACCTACATTATGCTCTGCCCCAACCACACAGGCCGCGGGGCGCCGTTCGCAATCATGTCCAGCGGAGAATGGTTGACACCCTTGGGGCGCGCGCAGGTTAATCCGGCGCTGGCGAAACTGCTGCGTCAAGCCTGCCACCTGCTCATGGAGGATTCTGAAGCCCACGAAGACGAGCACTCGCTCGAGGTCCAACTTCCCTTCCTGCAGCGCAGTGTGGGAGAATTTAGTTTCGTCCCCATCGCCATCGGGTCAATAGGATATTCCGGACTCGAATCGCTCGGCCACGGAATCGCCCACGTCGTGAAACCTGACGCAGGCGACACCCTGGTCATCGCCTCAAGCGATATGAACCATTACGAACCGGACGGATTGACCCGCGAGAAGGATCATAAAGCCATTGATAAGATCCTGACTCTCGATCCGCAGGGCCTTTATGAAGTAGTGCGCCGAGAGGACATCTCGATGTGCGGCTACGGTCCGGCAATCGTCATGCTCACGGCGGCCAAAGACCTTGGCGGCGGTCACGCCCAACTCATCAAGTACGCCACCTCCGCCGACACCACCGGCGACCGCGATGCCGTCGTCGGTTATGCCGGAATCATCGTTTCGCTCTGATGCGCTGTCCTTTGTAGTTAGCTGCCATCGACACTCCATCACCACCCCTAACCCTCCTCAGAGAGGATCGGAATTATCGGGTTAACTCCCCTTCTTGATAAGGAGGGGGGAAGGGGGTGGTTGTTGAAGAGATTTGGTTGGGACCGCAAACTAGCGCGACCGCACCTTCACCCCGGCCAACTCCTCCAGGAATGTGACCACGGCGGCATAGTCAAGCTCGCCCTTTCCTTGAGCTTTCGAAGCGCCATACACTTCTTTCACTGCCGCCAGGGTGGGCATAGGCACTCCGTGTGCGAACCCGGCTTCCATGGCCAACTCCAGGTCCTTGTGCATCAGCTTGAGTGGAAAGTAGGGAGTAAAATCGCCCTTGAAGATAAACGGGGCCTTGAAGTCTGTGAGTGCCGCGCGCGCCAGGCTGGACTGAAGTATCTCGAGCATAGTCTCCGGCGCCACACCAGCTTTGGCAGCCAGAACCAAGCCCTCGCAAAAAATCTCGAGGGTGGTGGCCTGGATCGTGTTCTGCGCCAACTTGGCGGAGAGCCCCAGGCCATTTTGGCCGCAATAGATGTGCTTCTTTCCCAAAACCCGAAGAACCGGCAAGGCGCGTTCAAATGTCTGCCGGTCCCCGCCCACCATAAACGTCAGCTCACCTTTTTCCGCGCCGTGCTTGCTGCCGGTTACGGCGGCATCCAGCCAACTGGCGCCTTTCCCCGCAACGTGGCAGGCCATCTTGCGGCTAACCACGGGGCTGATGGTGCTCGAATCGATCACCGTAGCGCCGGAGGCGATGGTCTCAAGGATGCCGTCTTTGCCAAGCACCACCTCCTCCACCGCCGCGCTGTCCGTCACGATGATGATGACGAACTCGGCGCCTTTCGCCGCCGCGGCGGGTGTCAAGGCAACTTGCGCGCTGGCCGCCTTCAGAGGTTCCGCCTTTCCAGCGGTTCGGTTGTAGACCGTGAGCCTGTGTCCAGCCTTGAGCAGGTTCAGAGCCATTGGCTGGCCCATGATCCCGAGCCCGATGAAACCAATCGTATTCGGCATATTCTGCCTCCTGAGAAAGGGGTTAGGAGTTAGGCGTTAGGGATTAGGGGCAAAAAATCCGGGGTCGGGCCAGGGCTTGAGGTTCGCTAATCCCTAGTCCCTAATCCCTAGCCCCCAATCCCTAGCCCCTGGTCCCTAATCCCTAGTCCCTAGCTGAAGTACCATCCCCCATTCACGTTAATCGTCTGCCCGGTGATGTAGCCGTTGCGGGCCAGCATTACCGCGATCTCCGCTACTTCCTCGACTGCACCGAACCGCCCCACCGGAATCAGGTCCGCGCGCGCTTTCGGATTGACCGCCACCATTTCGGTATAGATAAGGGCAGGTGCAATGGCGTTCACCGTAATGCCCTCTTTCGAAAGTAGCGTCGCGTAGGAGTGGGTGAGGCCTAGAATGCCGGCCTTCGACGCGGCATAGTGCGGACCGACCACTCCACCGGTTTGCGCCGCGACGGAAGAGAGATTAATGATCCGTCCCCAATGACGCGCCCGCATACCCGGCAAGGCCAGTTGCGTCACCAGGAACACGGATTTGAGATTCGTATTCAGAAGCTCGTCCCAGTCTTTTTCCGTGATCTCGTGGAGCGGCTGAGGGCGTGTGATTCCGGCATTGTTGACCAGGATCTCGACCGGCCCCAGACCTTCTTCCACTGTTTTCACCAGGCGCGCAACTTCCGCTGCTCGCGAAACGTCGGCCTGGATCGCAAGGGCGCGGCGTCCTAGACTTCTGATTCGCTCACAAGTTTCCTGGGCGGCGGCCTCTTGAGCGTAGTAGCTTACGGCCACATCAACGCCGGCCTCTGCGAGCGCCAAAGCGACGGCCTTGCCGATGCCGCGGCTGGCGCCCGTCACCAGCGCCACTTTCCCGGAGATACCATCGGACGGCATCCGTTCATCCTCGCATAAGAAGCCTCAGCAAAACCGACCTGGCATGAAAGTGATTCCCCTCCTTGGCAAGGAGGGGCCAGGGGTGGTTGCCGATCGCTGAGGATACCACCCAGCACCCCCTGCCCCTCCTCCCGCTGAGGAGGGGAGTTATTTTCACGGCGGCGAAGGATCTCCGCAGTTGTTCGTGGGCTGCGTAAAAGAGAATCAAATCCAGAGATCCTTCGCTACGCTCAGGATGACGGAGGTCGAACATTACCCACCTGCCCACCTGCCCATCTGCCTACCTGCCCGCTGCCTAGACTTTCCGGCCAAAATCCAGCCAGACCCGTACATCGCGGAGGTTGTTGTCCATATAACCGATGTCCACCGTGTCTCCGAGCGTGCGGAAAAACGAGTAGGAGTCGCTCTCCGCCAGGTAGTGTGCGGGGTCCAGCCCCAGAGCCAGGGCGCGGGAGATGGACTGGCCGTCGGCAACGGCGCCGCTGGTTGGGCTGTTTCCGTCGCGCCCGTCGGTGCCGGCGCTCAAAACCACGCGCGACTGCCCGGCGATGGACTGCGCGGCGTAGAGCGTGTAGGCCTGGTTCCGGCCTCCGACCCCAGGTCCGGTGACGGGGCAAATGACCTCGCCGCCCGCAATCAGGCAAACCGGCTTCCCCTCGTGCGCCTCAGACAGGGCCTTGACCGAGGCGAGATGGGAACGCGCCACCTGCTGATAGTCCTCGTCCCAGGAATTCGAGTCAATCGCGCTTTCGAATCCCAGCTTCTCGCCAGCCGCCTTCGCCGCCTCGACGGCGTTGCGGTTGGAAAGCAGGCAAACGCTCTGGGGATACTTGAAGCGTTTATCGCCAGGCTTGGGCGTCTCCTCCAGCGTGTGTTCCTGGAAGCGTTTGCGAATGCTGGGCGGAAAACGGGGCACTAACCCGTTTTGCTCAGCAATTGCGTAGGCCTGCTCCGCCGTTGACTCGTCTGGAAGCGTGGGACCTGAGGCGACCATGGAGAAAAGTAGCTCGGGCACGTCGGAAATGTAAATCGTCAATTGCTGCGCGGGGTAGGTCCGAACACCCAGGCGCCCACCTTTCACTGCCGAGGTGTGCTTGCGCAGCACATTGATCTGCTCGATGGGAAGGCCGCAGGTGACGAGGACGCGGTTGAATTCATGCAGATCGGAAAGCGAGACATCGGAATCAAAGGGCTGCTCGAAGATGGCTGAACCACCGCCCGAAACGAGAAAAATGACGGCGTCCTCGGCAGTAAGATCAGAAACCAGCTCGAGCGCGGCACGCGCTCCTTCGAGGGTTCCGGCTTTCGGATAAGGATGGCCTCCCACAAAGTAGCGGAAATGGTCCAGTTTTCTAGCCGGCTCACCCGGCGAGACGCAAACGCCGGCCTCGACCCGGCCGCCCAGGATTTCAACGAGGACGGCCGCCATGCGATTGGCGGCTTTTCCGAAGGCGACGACGCGTGGAGGCCGCCTTAGGGAAAGCGAAGTGTCTCCGGCCTTAAGAAGCTCACCTTCCAGTTTCAGCTTGGCGAGCATCGCGGTGCGCAAATCCAAGGTCGCCATGGCGCCGAGAAGAACCTGGATGGCTAGTTCTTTCCCGTGGGAGTAATCAAGCTTGGAACGCCAGGCGGATTGGGTAGCCTGAGTCATGAGAATTTGGCCAGAGCCTCCACGCCTGCCTGTGCTACGTCGACGTCCTGTTCCTCGGTGCCTGCACTCACTCCGATGCCACCCACGCATTGGCCGTCCACGGTCAGCGGCAAGCCTCCGCGAATGCACGTGAGCTTCCCGCCGGTCGCCAGCGGCAAACCCAGGGAAAGCAGGACGCTGGGCTCCGCATGAGATGGCGAGGGACCAGTGGGCGCGCGGCGCAGGGCTGCAGCACGCGCCTTGGTGAGCGCCACCTCGACCGAAGAGAGTTTCGCCCCATCCATGCGGGCAAAGACCAGCAGGTGTCCGCCCTCGTCGACAATGGCAATATTCTGAGGAACCTTTATCTCTCGAGCTTTGCTTTCAGCAGCGGCCAGAATGGCCCGTGCTCCTTCCAACGTCAAACGGATATTGTTGCGTGTCAGCATGTCTCCATTATTGGGAAGTGAGACAAGAAAAACAAGGGGCAGGGAAAAGCAGCAGCAGTAGGCAGTTGACAGTGGGAGCCAAGCACCAGGCGTTTGGACCGGCAATCCCCAGCAGGCTGCGGAAAAATGTGGCGAAACCTTCAGCCTTCATCCCCGCAGGGGATGGCTTGAGTAGCAGGGGGCAACGCCCCCGGAAGACGCCCCGGCGACGAGTCGACCCTGAAAGGGTCGATTCTCCGCGCTTCGAGCGGCCCCGCGCCATGTGACCCTTTCAGGGTCAGGATCCTAAGGGTTTCGCTTTCCGGGGGCGTTGCCCCCGGCTAGTGCGCCTGAGAGCGCACACGATCAGTGAGGTGGAAGTCCTCACCGAGCTAACGTAACTCGTAATCAGCCTGCAACTGC
>Ga0187852_1000489_pt1 | contig 42677 bp, 42 predicted proteins | sample June2016WEW_6_40_FD_134511 | JGI IMG/M metagenome (GOLD analysis project Ga0187852, IMG submission 134511) | Peatland microbial communities from SPRUCE experiment site at the Marcell Experimental Forest, Minnesota, USA - June2016WEW_6_40 | ecosystem: Environmental > Terrestrial > Soil > Wetlands...
CAAGGAAAAGGCTGGCGATTGTTCCCAGAAGGCCCAGCAGAAACCTGCCTCACCTGTCAAGGAAGAGGCAAAGACTACCGATTCAACCGCAGCGGCGCCGTGTGCCAGGACTGCGACGGCTTCGGCGAAATTAAGCAGCTTTAATTTAAGAGCATTTCTTAAGATTATTTAGCGAGCAAACCCGCAATTAACAGCCAAAACTAAATCATCAAGGAAAGTCGCGATAACTTGCTAACTTTATGGGTGCGTGGATTTGTAGCGCCAAAAACCCATGTAAGGCGCTTCCAAACCCATCTGCCAAAACGCAGCCGACAATTCGCCGTAGTGAATCATGTCCTCGATAACCATGTGGGTCAACGCAGTTTCCACGGTGATTTTTGAGCCTGGCTTGTCGCCCCACGGAACAACGACTTCCGTGCTTAATTCCTCCGCGGTAAGATTAGACAGATAGTTTTCCGTGTTCCTCGCTGTCTTCTGCATGTAATTCTTCAACGAATCGAAATCCTTGAAAACATCAAAATCCATCCCAACTATTTCTCCGGGTCGACCAGGAATAATGCAGTTTATCCACCTGTCTTCAACGAAGGTTAAATGCAGAAAAACGTCACGCATCGAATCAAAACTCAAGCCCCGAGGCTCAACGACCTGCGCCCAAGGCAACTTCGCCAATGTATCAAAATACAAACCGCGAACAACATGATTGTAACGGATCAAATCGGCAACTTGCATAGGGCTTACTAGCTTAGGATAATTAATTAAAATTTTCTATTTCTAGAAAGAGCAATTCCTAAAACTTTGAGAAAAGCCTAAATTATCTGATGCTTCTAACTATTAAGCTATGAAAGATGAACTGACTTTTTACGTTGCAGAAGCGGATGAAATTAACAAAAAGTACAGTGGCAAGCATATAGCCATTGTTGATGATCAAGTGGTTGCAAGTGGGGATGACCCGAAAGTAGTTTGGGAGCAAGCCAAAAAGAAATACCCAAGAAAACGCCCAGTACTAGCTTTTGTTCCCAAGGAAGATACTTTGGTGCTTACTGTTGGTTGAGTTTTTATATAGGAAGGAAAAATCAGGGCTCTTAGGGGAAATCTTAAGACCAATTGCGCAGTTAGAAATTAAATCAGAAAAAAGTGACTGGTACCCTGTTATAATGTACGTTGACTCTGGCGCAGACATATCGCTGGTTCCTAGAAATTTCGGATTATTGCTTGGGTTAGATCTAACACAAAATTTGGGTCAAATAAGAGGAATCGGTGAGGCAATTGTTCCGCTATCGCTTCAAGACATTATATTGCGGATAGAAGAACAAGAGATGCAGGTAAGGATTGCTGTAGCTTTAATAAATGAAGTGCCTTACGTATTGGGAAGATACGACTTTTTCAAGTTGTTTAATATATCCTTCCAAGAGTGCAAGAGCAAGGTAGTTATTGAAAAAGCATAGTCATTTTTCCTAAATCGAAAAAATCATGTCGGCGGTCTTTTTTGGGCGTACTGATACCTGCGCGGTTTGCCGATGCGCGTTAAGATGTTGTCTTTGACGAGGTCAACTAGCGCGTGTGCTACGGCTGTTCGGTCGTAGTGGAATCCTCTGCGCGCGAGTTCGCTGTGGACGTCGTCCAAGCCTCTTGGCTCGCCAAACCAGTTTTCTTCCCAGAGTTTCTGAATGACGCCTCTGCATGTTTCGGCTCGGGGCGGTGGGGCTGGGCGTTCGGCGACTTGGGCGAGGTTGGTGTTTTTTAGGTGTTCGGTGACGGTTTGGAGTATTTTGTCGACGGTGTTTTGGATTTGGTCTTCTTGGGATTCGATTTCGAATTCTATGTCGCCGATTTTCATTTTTACTTTGATTGGCGGTTTTTGCTGTTTTTCTGTCAAGTTCTCACTTGTTGCATATTGTATTGTGCAAGATGCACATGCACAATATTTAAATATTTCACCAACATGTTGTTGAATATTGGTGAATCAAGGTGATTGAACAATATACAATTACTAACAAATATAACTTTCCACAACCCAACATCGACACAGCCCTCCCCCAACGCTTTTTGGAGCAAAGCCTAAACTCGCTCAGGCAAGTCCAGCACCAAGACCTCCAGCTAAACCACCAAACCTTCCCACTGCTAAGCGTCGCCGATCAATGCCCATCCAGCCTACAGCTAAAAACTGAGCCGATCCAGCTCAAACCAGACCGCCAAGAAACCCTCGTCGCCGCCGTCGACACGTCAACCATCAAAATCGGCGAAACCGCCACCGGCATCATAATCGCGGTCAGAGGAGCAATCACCTGGCGCCAGAACCACTCGTACAAGTACACGCGGCTTGGCCCATTCATCTTCCACATCACGGAAGACAACAAGAACGCCGTCTTCAACACGCTTGAACACGCTTATTTCTGCACAACCTACGGCAGCATGCATCAATCAGCGCCCAACATGATGCAGATGCCTATGCGCCTCGCCAGTCTTTTGGAGCGGTGGATGCAAACGATGCTCGCGAAAACCGTAGGCAACGGCGTAATCCTCTTCGACGGCTCACTCACCTCAGGCACCATCGACACGCCGACCCAACGCCTAAGAGAAATCCTCAGCCACGCAAGAAGAAACGGCAGCACAGTCCTCGCTTTTTCAAAAGCCACCACGCTTAGAGCCAACGGCATCCTGATAACTGAGCAGCTTCCAAACCATGAACCGCCATACCTGCTTGAAACATTGGGTTTGCATTTCAAGCCGCCGACAACCCTGCTGGGCGACGTTTACGTTGCGCGGCTTAACAAAGCGAACTTTGCTTTTCGTTTAGACATCGACAGGGAAGCCTCTGAGGAGCAGCGAATAGGCGCCGTTCAGAAGCTGCTGGGCAACGACCTGTACAAGCAAAGCTACCCAGAAACCCTGCGGCTCTCTCATATCCTGTGCACGTTCACGGCCAACGAAGTCTTAGCCATCAAACACTTCATCACGCGCAAGCACGGGATACAAATCGTGAACCGCCCCGACATGCACCGCCTGCTTTTTGGCCCATTTGGCTCGGGGGAAATCTACTCATGAAACTCTACAAGAAAGAAGGCAACATCCTGCAAGTCATCAGTTTCCCAACTGAAAGCGCCGAAAAAGGCGACTACCTCTTGGTTGAGGATCAAGAAGCGGGAAAAGCCTTGATCGCCCAAGTCATCGACGTACAGTTCGCGGCTGTCCCAGGCGTTTTGGAGGAGCTTTTGCGTACGCTTCCCGACGGAGGCGAACCCTTGCAGGGCGAAGACATCGACCCGATGGAAATAGCGCCACACATCACGTACATCCAGGATGCCAGCCTGCTGATCTGCAAGATAAGGGCAACGTTGGAGAACGACACGTTGAGCCCAAGCAGCAGCTGGCTGCCCAGCCGTTCCCAATCCACCATCAAGAAACTGTCCGTGCCGATGCTGATGAAGCTGGCGAAAATCGACGGCAAACTCCCCATCGTACTGGGCGGCACCAAAGACTCCTCGCTTCTAACCATCGACGCCTCCGCAATAGATGGCACATTGAACATTATCACGGGCAAGAAGGGCTGCGGCAAAAGCCACCTCTCCAAGCTCCTGATGGTCAACCTGGTCGGGTACAAAGCCACCGTCGTCGTCTTCGACCTAAACGGCGAATACACAAGCCTGGGCATGAGCAACGACGGCAAAAGAAACATGTACTACGACAAAATCCACACCCTAACCCCAGGGCAAAACTTCAAAGTCGCCCTCGAACAACTCCACCTGAACACCGTGATGGGCATACTTGTAAACGCGTTGCATCTGCCGGGAACTTCAGCCCGCGAGTTCCGCCGAATCTGGAAAATGCTCAAAGAAAAAGGAAAATTGAACATGCAGGAACTGGGCGAGGAAATCCGCAACTTGAACTGCAACCAGCACGTACGCGACGCTTTAGCTTCCCGCTTCCATTCCCTTGCTAACTCGGGCTTTTTCACTGACAGCCCAGGCGAGGCGACGCTTCTGGATGAGAGCCTAATGAAAGCCCGCGATCAAGGGGGTGCCATCGTCATCAACTTGAAAAACACGTCAAACATCGACCGCCAAATCGTCGTTGAATACGCGCTGGGCAAACTGGTTGATTCTCTTTCGAACTGGAAGCTTAAAGCCGTCTTTCTTTTTGCGGAGGAAGCCCACCTTTACCTGCGCGAAACCTACTGGGACGACATCGTGACCCGCATGCGGCACTTCGGCATCTTCACCACATTCATCACCAACCAGCCTGACACCATCCAGGAAAACATTTACCGCCAAGCCGACAACATTTTCCTCTTCAACTTCACCAACGAACACGACCTCGACGTGGTAAGCCGAGCTGCCCGCGTGGACGCAGAAACCGTGCGTTCAATAGCCCATGACCTGCCCCCGCATCATTGCCTCACGCTCGGCAGAGTCGTAAGCGACTTCCCCATAGTAGCGAGAGTCAGAGCCTTAGACATCAAAACAATGGGTGAAACCCGGCTTTTCTTTAACAATAACTAGTTTTTGCTTAAAAGTTGCCTGGCTCGATCATCGACCATAGTTTTCCGAAATGCGTGTTAATTCTAACCATAGTAAAATTTAACAGTTGTTAGTAAAACTATGGTTATTGGCAGCTAGGCAGCTAAAAGAATAATCGCTAACCGTCACCGTTAAAAAGCAAATTAGCAATTGTAGAACGAGTAGATTTAGAAGAAGTGTGCTGATGGCTTGCCTGATACTCTAAGAAGCGGCGATCCCTTGCCTGCCACCACAAATGCTGAAGACCCGAAAAGCGATTCGACAGATAGCGCTCCGACAAGCAGTCCTAAGACGCACAAGAACGCAGGGTGGGTTAAATCCGTGGTTCCATTCAGCATCGCAACTGGTCCAATCAGCACACTCGTGGTCCTTTTAGTCCTTAATCTTCACGGAACCGTAATAGACGTCGGCTACGCCGTCACCTTGTTCAATGCGGTCAGCATACCAGCCGCCATATTCTGGGGTTTCGCCACGGACCGTTTCCATCGAAGGAGGGCTATAATTATTGCAGGCTACTTGGCGACAGCTGCAATTATTCTCCTGTTTCTGTTCGCAGGCACCCTATATTACGTTACATTGCTGTATGCTTTGTTCTCGTTCGTGACAACCGCTGTCACTACACCTCTTAACCTGCTCGTCATGGAAACAAACCCAAAGCAGAAGTGGAGCAGCGCATTCGCGTGGTTTTCCATGCTTTCAAGCATCGGGCAGACTGCAGGGTTGATTCTAGGCACAGTCTGGGCATCTTTTCTTCTTCTCAGTTACCTTGTAATTCCTCTGGCCATTTTCTCAATAGCATCGGCGGTCTTGTCTGTGCTTATGATTAAAGAGCCTTCCTTTGTTTTTGAGCGCCAAATGATAATTCAAAACAAACACAGCTTTTACGACAGACTTCAAAGAATTCCTATCATTTTCTTTCGAATTCCAAGATTATCTGATTTCAAAAGAGTATTAAGAGCACTGAAATATGACCTCACCAGAAATGTGCCAATTTTGTATTTTTCCATCTTTATGTTTTGGGTCGCAGCTGGCCTCTTCAACACATCGATTATTCCATCATTGACAGCAAACAAAATTTCGAACCTCACAATTTTTTTCATTATAACAATAGTGAACATTATTCAAATTTTTTCATTTCAGTACGCTGGATCCTACGCCGAAAAGACCTCACTGATTGGAGCATCGATTTTTGGGCTCACCTTCAGAAGCGTAGGTTACGCGTTGCTGGGCGTTTCCTTTTATTTCGTGTCTGGCAGCTGGTACGCGATTCCAGCCTTGATTTTCTACTCTCTCGCAAGCGGGTTCGCATTTTCCATATATTACACAGCGTCTAACACCATGGTTTTTAACACCCTCGGAGGCAACAGCCAAGGATCTTCTCTGGGCGTTTACAGTGCACTAGTAGGGATTGCCACTATGGCGGGCTCGTTAATCTCAGGGTTTACATCATTTTACCTAAACTTCGGCATAACATTCCTCATGGCCAGCGCATGCTTAGTCAGTTCAATTTGGCTACTTTACCTCCTGCGAGAGCCGAGGCAAAACTAGTGTGTTGGCTATTCTAATAACAAGATTACAGCCGCCTTTATCTTAGCCAATTCTTTCGAGATTTTAAAGAAAATTAGCTTTTTCCATTTTTGTCCTGTTATTCCTGAAGAAAAGGCGAAAAGACGCCGTCAAATCGTAGCCTTCGACTTCTTCAAACGGCACCCACCGCAGCTCCACGGCGTCGCTTGCCGCCTCAGCTGTCCCAGCTTTTACATGCACAAGGTAGTCGATGATGACGTAATGGTATTTTACCTTGCCCGACTCGTCATAGTCAACGTTGCTGACCACGTCAATCAAGAGGGGGCTGTCAACGCTAAGTCCTGTTTCCTCTTTAGCCTCGCGGATAACTGCCTGCTCAGGGCTTTCAGCGAGCTCCACTAAGCCGCCTGGAATCGTCCACTTGCCCCTGCTTGGCTCGTTTCCCCTCTTTATCAGCGCGATTTTTCCCTGTTTGATTATTACTGCGCCGACTCCTACGACTGGCTGATCAGGGTACAACCGCTTCACAGGTGAAAACGCCTCTGCTAGTTGCTATTGTCACTCGTATCTTAAAGCCTCGACGGGCTTCAGTTTGGATGCGCGCCACGCTGGGTAAAGGGCGAATATTACGCTGATTCCTATGCCGAAAGCTAAGGAACCTAAGAACACTTCTGGAGTCAGTAAAGGTGTCACTTTGAAGCCAGTGCCTCCGAATGCTCCTGACCCTAACAGTCCTGCAACAACGTTTGCTAAGATCCACCCTGAAAGTATGCCAGCGAACGCCCCGATTAAGCCGATGATTGCTGATTCGCCGAGGAAAATCGACAGCACGGTTCTGCTTTTCATTCCTAAAGCTTTGAGTATCCCAATTTCACGCGTGCGTTCAATCAGTGAAACTATCATTATGTTCATTATTCCGATGCCCGCTACCAACAGGGAGATAGCAGCTATCCCGCCAAGGAACAACTGGATTGTGCCAAAAATGGTTGAAAGCAGACTCAGCACCGCCGTTGAAGATATAACGGTAACTTGACCGCCGAAATAGTCAGTTATAGCTTTAGAAACATCGGTGATTGTTGCGTTATTGCTGTTTTTAAGTTGAACTATTATCATGTCACACTGGTTGGTTCCAAAAAAGCTCTCAGCTTGACTCAGAGGCATGTAAACGCCTGTATCTGATGGTCCGGCTAAGCCGAATCCGCCGACTTTTTGAAGAATCCCAGAAACCTGCGCCGTGTAAGTTTCGTTTGCTACGGGTAGCGTGGTAGCGTTAGTCCAAACGATGCCCACGTTGTCGCCCGCGCTGAAGAGCTCTGTTCCGTTTTCTCTTGGATCACTCACTCTTGTACCGACCACTATGTCGTTGTTGCCTGGGTTAGTCGGTACGGTTCCTGATGCTGCGACAAAAGTGGTCGGGTACTGCTGGGCGTACTGGCTGAAGTCTACACCGTAAATGGTGACGGAACTGTTCAAGCCGTCAGCGTTCACGTACCCAGTTCTCTCTATAACTGCGGTTGACGAGTTTATCTCAGGTGACAGTGCGTCGATTTCACTGGTGTAGTTAACGTATAACGCGAAGCCTGAGCTTGCTGCGCCAGAACCCAAGCCTAAGCCCGATCCGGATCCACTTCGGGCGCCTAGGCCGCCCCCTGCACCGCTTCCAGCTCCGCCGCCGATGCCGCCTAAATCGTTGCTGCCTGGAACAACAATTAACGTGTTCGCAGACAAGCCTCGGTTAAGATCATTAGTTATGCTTACCTGCAAACCCTGAGTAATGGACAGCAAAGCAACGATGGCGGCGATGCCTATAATTACGCCCAACGTGGTTAATGCTGCACGGAGCTTGCGGAGTTTTATTGCGCTATAAGAGTAACCTAAAATATCGTACGTTTTCATTGCTGATTCACCACTTCAGACGATAATAACCCGTCAAACATCTGCAAAGTCCTGTTTGCTTCTCGCGCAAGATGCTGGTCATGAGTAACCATGATGATGCTGACATGATTTTCAACGTTAAGCTTCTTCAGCAACCCTACAACTTCGCTTGCCGTTTTCGAATCAATGTTGCCAGTCGGCTCATCCAGCAGAAGGAACTTCGGGTTGTTCGCAAGCGCCCTTGCAATCGCGACGCGTTGCTGTTGCCCACCGCTTAATTCAGCGGGCTTGTGGTTTACTCTGTCTTTCAACCCTACAGTCTCAAGCAGCTCTACAGCTCTCTGCCTTCGTTCAGACCTGCTGACATCCGCAATAGACATAGCCAATTCAACGTTGCCCAACGCGGTTAATCTGGGAATCAAATTGAAAAATTGGAAAACAAACCCGATCCGCCTGCGCAAGTCGGTTAGTTGGTTATCGTTGAGTTTTGAGATGTCGACGCCGTCGATCAGCAGCTTTCCCGCTGTTGGCTTGTCTAAGGCGCCGATCAGGTTCAGCATGGTTGATTTGCCGCTTCCTGAAGGTCCAAGTATGGAGACGAAGTCGCCGGCTTCGACTGTCATGTTTACTCCGCGGACGGCTTCAACTGGGACTTTTCCAAGCATGTACGTTTTCTTCAGGTCTACCGCTTCAACTAGTGCTGTCATAGCTTTTTTCCTCTTCACGCGTTTCCGTTGCTTAACCGAATCATGTATTTATTTGTTCAGGTACCGCCACGAAAGAACCACGCAGATGATCGTTATCACGGCTGGAATTATCAACCCAAATTCGACGTTGAGAAAGCCGAATTGAATCGTTCAGCCAGAAAAGTGACTACCGCAAAAGTTTCCATTGCGAACTCATTCGAGTTTGCGCGCATATGATTTTCTTGGCTTGGAAGAAGTTATTCTCGGTCGTGTCGCCTGCTCCTTCGAATTTCCTCTACTACCCCAGGCGGATCCTTCCATTTTTCTGTCACTTCTGATCGAAGGCTTAGCAACCCCTCGACCCCTTTCTTCATTCTCTTCCTTTGCCTTTCCGTCAATTGATTTTCTTGCCATTCTGGCAAATTTCTTATTTTATCCGAATCGCGTTTTGATTTTTCTAACTTTTCACGTTTTTCCAAGCTTTGCCCTTCCTAAGCTTAACTAATCACTGTTCCAACTTTTTCGCCATTTACGGCAGCCAAAATGTTCTCAGGTTTAAAGCCGTTAACGACAATAAGCTTGACACGGTGGCGTTTTAGAACTTTGATGGCTTCGGGGTCGATGATTTGGTGTATCCCCGCCTTGTGAGTGCTGCCTTTGAAAATCTTCGGCAAATCCTCAAACGACAAAGTGTCAAGCTTCACCGCGTCCGCGTGCTTCCGCGGGTCCTTGTCGTAGACGCCTTCCTGGTCTGTGCCTTTAACCAGCAAGTCCGCGTTTAAACGTTCAGCAACTAGCGCGGCGACCGCGTCTGTGGTGATTCCAGGCTTCAACCCGCCCATCACAACAACCCGTCCCTCGCTGAGACATTGCACGGCGTCATCAAGGGTTATTGCCACTTTGCTGCTGCCCGCTTCACCGAGCCTTTTGAGGAAAAGCTGAGCGTACAAACGTGAAACCGAAATCGCAATCTCATCCTGCGCCTCCATATCCAACCCCAGTTCTTTCGCGATCCCGATGAATTCTCGCGCCAATGCGCCGCCGCCGACGACAACGGCGACCTCGTGACCCTTGGCTTTCACTGCTTTTATCAGGTCAGCGTATTTGCCCAACAGTTCCGTGTTGACTGGAGAAGCGACCACTGAGCCGCCTAAACGCACAACCAAACGCATGTTTAACCCTGCCTTTCGTTGCTTACAATGCAGGTTTAAGGTTAAAAATCTTTAATATCACAAAAGCCGCATTAAAGCCAATGCTCCAGTTGAGACAAGATGGCATTTACCGAATCATTGCAAGTTGAGGCAGCAGCACCTTTCAATTTCGATTTGACCGCTCAAATATTTAGAAACGGCGATGAACAAATCCGAACCTTTCAAGACGGCATTTTTAGATTAATCCTCAAACTCAATGATCATCTTATCCTCGCCGAGGTATCATCCGTCGGAACCACTGAACAGCCAAAATTAGCCGTTCAGTTGAGAGCAAACAACTCCTTAACCTCGGGTGACAAGCAAAAAGCGGAAGAAGCGGTCCGATTCATTTTCAATTTGGACTTTGATCTTTGCTCTTTTTACAGAAACATCAATGGTGACCGCGTAATGAGTGGGATCGCCAAGCAGCTGTACGGACTGAAGAACCCGACAACCCCAACTGTTTTCGAATCCCTCGTTGACTCCATCATTGAGCAGCAAATCTCAATCAAGGTTGCAATCGCCCTGGAAGAAAAGCTAATAAAAAAATTTGGCGAGCGCCTCGACATTGGCGACGAAACCTACTTCGCTTTTCCGACGCCGCAGATCATTGCGGTCGCCAGCGTGGAGGAAATCCAGCGGGTTGGGTTAAGCAGGCGCAAAGCCGAGTACATACATGGTGCGGCAGAGTTGATTGTGGCTGGAAAGTTGGATCTTGAAGGTTTAAAAAGCCAAGAAAACGCGGATGAAATCGTCAGGAAGCTTGACGCGGTAAGGGGCATCGGGGTTTGGACGGCTGAGTTGACCATGCTTCGGGGGATGCAGAGGCTTGACATGTTGCCCGCAGACGACCTGGGGATTAGACGAGTAATCTCAACTTACTATTGCGGTGGAAAACCAATCAATGCTTCTGAAGCAAGGGAAATCGCGCTGCGGTGGGGTCGATGGAAGGGGCTCGCTGCCTTCTACCTGATAATCGCGGAAATAAGGGGCATCGCGATCAAAGAAAAATAGACAGCCTGCGTGCGTAAGACGCTGAAGGGTTAAGTCAAGAGAAGTTGACTCAACTTAGCACTAAAGAAAATGATTAGCACAATTTTGATTGTTTATTTTTTAAATCAGGTATAAATTGGTTGATACCTGAAAAAATCGGCGAAATGCCTGTTTTCCCGCTAGACAAGCACGTTTCTTTGAGCTTGATTTTTGCTCTAAATCAAAAAAGCAACATGAAAAACGCCCCAAGCTGGAACAGCCTACCGTGGGAGAGGGTCTATTATTTACATCAAAAAACAATCACAAATATGGGTCAACTCGTCAGCCGCTTCTTAAAAGTAACTCTTTCACGAATCAAAAACGCAACGTGCTCAAACGTCAGCTTGCCCGTCACGTTGAAAGTTTAAAGGATTAAAATGCTCTTTCTTGTAATGGCGTTTGCGATGAAACTTCGGTTCTGGCTGCTGGACATTAACCCAAAAATCGACGAGGGAAAACCCGTTGAACTGTGGCTTTGGGGAATTGACGCGAACGAAAACCGAGTGCTCGTTATTGACAGAAACTTCGCTGCCTATTTCTACGCCGTGCTCAAAGAAGGGCAAGACCCATCGCTAGCTGCGAAAGAAATCTTGGACGCCTACCCGTCTTCGATAATAAAAACGGAAGCTTGCCAACGCCGCTTCTTCGGAAAACCCGTGCAGGCAATCAAAGTCTACTGCAAAGCTGCAACTGAAACTGGGAAGCTTGCACGGCAACTTCGAGGGCTCGAAGCCGTAAAGGAATGCCTCGAAGATGACATTCGCATCCCAACGCAGTACCTCATCGACAACGAAATTGCCCCTTCTACGTGGCTTGAAGTGGATACGGAGGAAGAGCGAACTGGTCCTGACGTAAGAGTCGACAGGGTTTATGCTGCTCGCTCGATTCCACGGCAACTTGACAAAGTTGAAAAACCCACACTGCGAACCTTGAGTTTCTCAATGGTCAGTTACAGCCGTGAGGGATCGCCTAAACCCGACAGGAACCCAGTCGTAATAATATCCACTGTTGCCAGCAACGGCGAAGAAAAGCAGTTCTTAGCGGACGACAACAAAGACGATAAACCCGTAATTCAACGGTTCGTTGACTACGCGTGCAAGTTTGACCCCGACGTCATCTTGAGCTTCGGCGGCAACAAAGAGTACTGGGATTACTTGACAAAGCGCAGCCACCAACTCCAGAGGACATTTGATGTTGACCGCGCAAAGAAGGAGCCGCACACCAGCGTTTACGGTCACGTTTCCTTCACAGGCGTGGCTAACGTGGACCTCGCCGACTTCATGGATGTTTTCCCCGAAGTTAAAGTCCAAACCCTCGCCAACCTGACTGAATACCTTGACGTTGCCAAAGATGTTTCTAGGGTTGAAATTGAAGACGTTGAATTTGCCGATTACTGGGATGACCCGCAGAAGAGGGAGCTGCTCAAACAGTTCAGCCTGAACAACGCACGCAAAATTCACGGGTCCGCCATGCTGCTGCTGGATTTCGCGGTGCAGCTTTCCAGCTTAGTCAGTTTGCCGGTTGACCACGTTATGACGGCGGCGGTGGGTTTCAGGGTCGAATCGTTCCTGATTAAGCAGACACGAAAAATCGGCGAACTTGTGCCCAGACGGGTTGAGCAGCCTTATCATCCTTACGTTGGCGGCTTAGTGCTTAAGCCGAAGCCGGGCTTGCACGATGACATAGCCGTGTTGGATTTCAAGTCTATGTACCCCAACATCATGATAAGGTACAACCTTTCCCCTGACACGTACGTTCCACCAGGCGAACCTGAGCCGGAAGGCGGAGTCTATGAGGCACCTGAAGTGAACCATAAATTCCGAAAGGAGCCTCCTGGATTCTACAAAGAAGCATTGACTTTTCTGATACAGGTCAGGAGCCAAATACGCGGGCAGATGAAGGATTTGAATCCGGCGACAGCTGAATACAGCGTTTTGGATGCAAGGCAGAAAGCCGTAAAAATCATTACAAACGCAGCTTACGGCTACGCAGGATGGATTGGCGCCAGATGGTACATTAAACCAGTCGCCGAAGCAGCTTCAGCATGGGGTAGATACACCATTTTAACAGCTACCCGTCTAGCCGAAGCTGAAGGCTTGACAATCATTTACGGCGACACCGACAGCCTATTCTTGACTAACGATGCCAAGAAAATTCTTGATTTGAAAGAAAAGATCGGCAAAGACTTAGGTCTTGAAGTGGAGGTCAGCAAGGTTTACAAGCGGATTTTTTTCACTGAGGCTAAAAAGCGGTATGCTGGTTTGAGGGTTAATGGCAGTTTGGACATCGTGGGTCTGGAGGTTATTCGCGGAGACTGGGCGCAGGTGGCTAAGGATGTTCAGGAAAACGTGCTTGAAATAATCCTTAGAGAGCAGTCAGTTGAGAAAGCCGTTGATTACGTGAGCGAAATGGTGGCTGAGCTTAAGCAGAGACGGGTTCCCTTTCGTGACCTGATAATATGGAAGACACTGACCAAACCGCCTGAGCAGTACGCGGTGAAGGCTCCGCATGTGGAAGCAGCGAAAATTCTTAAGGAGAAAGGGTGGCGCCTGACGGGCGGCGACAAAGTGGGCTACGTTGTGCTCAGCGGTAAGGGTCGGCTTTACAGTCGTGTGAAGCCTTACGTTTTCGCCAATTACGATGAAGTAGATGTTGATTACTACGTGACTAACCAGGTGGTTCCTGCTGCGGCTCGTGTGCTGGCGTTTTTCGGAGTCGCTGAGAAAGAACTGTTGATGGAAAAGAAAGAAGTGAAAGCCGTCAAGAGTCTAATGGATTATGTTTAGGCTTGGGGAACGGCGTCTTGGAAAGTTACCAGTTCAACGTTCAAAGCTGGCTTCACGGCTTCGGAGATTCGGGACGCAACTATGCGCCTGATGTTTTTCTCTCCTGCGATGTCGACAATTCTCTGCGTTATGATGCCGTCGAAGACCACGGTGTCAACGCCTGTTACTTGCTGAAGTTTCTCGGCTAACTGGCTGACTGGCAAGCGCTCAACTAACTCGAGCTTCTCGTTCAGCAGAACGGCTTCAAGCGTGCCCAGCAAGGCTTTAGCTGCTTGACCCACTGGTTCTGGCACTTCAACTTTGACGTGTTCAGGAATCTTTTTAGGCGGCGGTTGCGGTTTGCCTGAAACTTCTGAAATTGGAACTTTGTTTTCTATTGCTTCGTTGACTTCTTTGCAGTTGCATTCTTCGATTTCTTTTCCTCTTGGGGCGCGCCCGACGAATTTTATGCTTGTGACCTGAAGCAGCTCTTTCAGTATTAGGTCGCCTCCTCGGTCTCCGTCAAGAAGTGCAGTGGCTATTTTTTCTTTTGTCAGCTTCTTTATTGACTCTGGAACCTTTGCGCCTTCCAACGCGACGGTGTTGAAGATTCCGCAGCGCATCAGGTTAATTATGTCTGCTCGTCCTTCTACGACTATGATTTCTTTTGCTGCGTCTAGTCCTGGTCCTGCTGGTAGGTCTTCTGGGCCGTATTTTTCGACTTTGCCGACTTTCATGGTGTCGCTGATTTCTTTGTAGACGTCTTCGACGCTTGGCATGGATTCGATGTTCCATTTATGGAGGATTTCTTTGGCTCGGTCGATTATGATTTTTCGGCGTGCTTCGCGTATGTCTTCGATTTTTTCGAGGCTGACTTTGGCTTGGCATGGTCCGACTCGGTTGATGCTTTCTATGCTTGCGGCTATTAGTGCTGTTGAGACGCGGTCTAGGCTTGTGGGGATGGTTATTGAGCCTGTGGTGTGGTCGTTTTTTGAGTGTAGGTCGATTTCTATTCTGCCTATGCGTCCTGTTTTTTGTAGTTCTCTTAGGTCGAGTTCGGGTCCGAAAAGTCCTTCTGTTTGTCCGAAAACTGCGCCTATTACGTCGGGTTTTTCTACGACGCCTTCTATTTCGAATCTTGCAAGTACAACGTACTTAATCGTGAATGTTTGGGATGCTCCCGTAAATATGCACTTCCTGATGATTTATTTTTGATTATTTGTTAATCACATAAAGCGAGCGTTTTCTCGCAATGATGAGATTCTAATTTTCTATTAGTTTGATGTAATTTAGGCGCAACCTATCTAATAATATTTATGGTTTATCGATTCACGGGGTTTTTTGGTTTTTAGCGGTTTTCGGGTTTTCCATGTTGGTTTTTGTCTAGTTTTTTAAGTTGCGACTTTTGCTACAGGAAAGTTGCGACTTTCCGCCTTGGCAGTTTGCGTTTCTGATTGCTTTTTTGGGTTGGGGTTTGAAGGCGTTTGAGGGTTGCGACTTTCGGATGGGCGGGTTGCGACTTTCAATGTTGACTCCATGTTGACTGTATTGTCAGTTATGGGCGAGTGAGGTTTCTCGGGGGCGGGTTTGGGTTTGTTTAGAGTTCTTTTTTGAAGTAGTGCTGCAGCAGCCTTCTTGTTCCCCTGCGGATAACCTCAGAAAGCGTTGCCGGGCTTATGCCGAGCTTGGCGGCGAGCTCAGCCATGCCAACCTGCCTTGGGTAATCGAAGAAGCCGCTTTTCAGCGCCAGCCAAAAGATCTTCTCCTGATTCTCCGTCAAAACGTCTGTCTGCCGCTCGAACTTGCCTAGTTTGAGGACGTTTACGCTGTGACCTGCCCCCTCCAGGTCGCTGATTATGCCCTTGTACGCTTCGAACGTTGGCACCATGAAGCTGTAGGTGATGATGTTGCCCTGCATGCCCTTGCCGCTGACCAGGAAGGCGTCGTGGCTCAGGATGGTGTTGCAGACTTCGCAGCCTTCGCTTTCAAGCCACACCGTGGATTTTCCTTTCGCGTGTCCTTTGGCGGCGAGTTCCCTTGGGACCTTATGCGCTTGTTCTTCGCCGACGTCCATCAGGTGCCGAACTGACCCGCTGCTTGAACTGCGCACGTCAACAACTTTGAGATGCTCGAACCCGAGCGCGGCAAGCCTCTTAACCATCTTGCACTGCCTGTTTTCAACTTCGATGACGACGTGGTACGGTTCCCGCCAAGCATCAACCATCCAATCAGCCTCAAGGGTACGTAACGAAAAAACATGGAATTAAACATAGTTGCTCAGCGACTCAAGAATTCGGGGGGGCTTTGGAAGATTGATGAGGAGCCATATTTGTGATGGGATTCCAACGTAAATACTAGACCGCCTTCCTCGGTAGGCTGCCCCAGTTTGGGGTTGGTTTTATGTTGCTTTTTTGATTTAGAGCAAAAATCAAGCTCAAAGAAACGTGCTTGTCTAGCGGGAAAACAGGCATTTCGCCGATTTTTTCAGGTATCAACCAATTTATACCTGCCCGCAACGCCCACGTCAAAGAACCACCCACCCAAAACATGCAGCGCTCGACCCCTAAACCCCGCCGCCAAAAAGACAAGTTAATATGGCACTGAAAACGTAGATGTTTCACCCAAGCAGGAAAAACGGCTGGGTTCAGCCAGCGCGGCCGGGGTGAGGTAGCTTGGTAGCCTAGAGGCCTGTGGAGCCTTTTGCCAGGGTTCAAATCCCTGCCCCGGCCCTCCGCAAATCCACAGCAGAAAGTGTGCAGGGGTCGCCGAGCCTGGTCAAAGGCGTAGGCTTCAGGAGCCTATCCTCTAGAGGTTCGTGGGTTCGAATCCCACCCCCTGCACCAAAACTAAGCCAACATAACAATTATTTATCGCGAAAATTTAATACGTGGATATCTACATTAACCTAACAGGTGTCAAGGATTGCCTGAAAAAACATTTGAAGCGCTTCAGATAACAGCAGAGGAATACAAAAAATATAATGGAAAAAACGTAGCGATATACAAGGGCAAAATAATTGCGGACGGAAAAACCTCGGGCGAAGCGTTTGGAAAGGCTCGAAGAAAATGCCCCGAAGCGAAAGCTGAAGAAATAGTAATAGATTACATTCAAGCAGCGGACGTACTTATTCTTTGACACGGTATGTTTTCCGATATGTACCTGAATCTGTTGGGTCAAGGATAATTTATAGGCCAAAAGTAACAATTTTTCTTTACTCAACACAGAAAGAATGGCGTGGTTTTAAGGTCTATGCTGACAGCGGCGCAGATATATCGCTTTTCACTAGAGGCGACGCTGAATTTTTAGGGCTTAGCCTCAATCAAGGTGAATACCACCCAATAATCGGGGTTGGAAGAATCCTTATTCCTGCTTACGTTCATGCCATCAAAATGAAAATCGGCGGCACAGTTTTAGATGTGAAAGCTGCATTCGCAGACTCAGACGAAGTACCACGACTGCTTGGTAGAACAGACGTATTTCCACATTTCAAAATAACCTTCGCTGAACAAGACCTGGAAATAATATTTGAAGCTACCTAGAATGTCCCTAGGCGAAAGAATTCTTGAGCTTTACCCTTTTGCTAACTAAGAAAACTGAACGCATCCTGCAGAGGTTCGTGGGTTCAAATCACGCTTTCTGCACCAGATTATTCACAGCTTTACTACAGCTCATCAAACTTAGCCATGTCTTCTTCGGTGAAAGAAGAGAGTTTGGGGTTTGAACCAAACATCGAGCAGGAAATCTTTTTTCGTTCAATGAGTAAATTTAAAAATCAATGTCTAAATTGACCCGTCACATTTTATCTTGTAGGGTTGAGCAGACCAGCCTGTTTACTTCTGTGACTGCTTTGATTGAGACTTCCAGCATGTCGTCGGTCGGTTCTTTCGTGGTTAGGTGTTGAAACGCCAACCCTGGAGAAACCAGGACTCTTGTGATGGGTGAGTTTTTGTATTTGCCGCTTAACCGTAGCAGCTCGTAGGAGATTCCTGCGATGACTGGGATTAGGAGCACGCGGTAGGCGAGGTCAATTGTGAAGCCCAGGTTAGGCATTACCGTGAACAGGACTATGCTGATTATCACGACTATGAAGAGGAAGCTTGTGCCGCATCTGGGGTGCAACCTTGAAAAGCGTTTTACGTGTTCAACATCCATGGGCACGCCTGCTTCATGGGCATGTATGGCTTTGTGTTCCGCGCCATGGTACATCAGCACCCGCTTGTACTGTCCCCACAGCGAGATAGCGGATAAGTAGGCAACAAACATGCTGAGGCGCGTGACAGCCTCAACCAAGTTGAATACCAAACCAGTTAATCCAAGCCAAGTGGACAAAAGGAACGGAACCAGAAAGAAAACCGCGGTGATACCCACAAGCGCGGCAACCAGAATGGCGATCTCCGCCCCGCCAAACTCTATTTTTTCTGGCTCTTTGCCCGCTTCGCCTTCAATTTCAAAGGCTGTGTCTGCAGAAAACATTATGCCTTTAAAGCCAAGGCAGAGGTTTTCAATCATGTTCACGGTGCCTCTGAGAAATGGCCATCCTAAAACCCTGTACTTTTCGGAAATGGGAGTTATCTGTTTTATGTCAGACACGATTTCGTTTTTAGGGTTCCTTACGCAGCAAACCACGTGTTTTCGGGAGCGTATCATTATTCCCTCGATTAATGCTTGTCCACCGAACGCTAACGACGGCTCTTTCTTTGAAATACTTGACACGCCCTACCCTTAACCGCTTAAATGCAGCATGACTTGTTGCTTATACATGCGAGTCATCCACATATAAATCTCGCTTATGATGGCTCCAGTTTCAAAAAAGCGGCGCCTCAACGAGTAAAATCAGAAAAGCCAATTCTGCTCGAAGGTTCAAACCACGTTGATAGTGCGCTTTGCAATAAAATGTTTTATTCTAGCATCCGCTAAGAGTAGCAGTATCTCGGGGAAAAGCATGAATCGCAAGATGAAGCTGTTAGCGCTTGGAATCATCGTTCTAATCGCTTTGTTAGGCTTTGAAACCTACACACTGCAAATAGGCGCTGACCATAGCCAAACCAGTCCCATTCGGGTAGCATGCCTTGGGGACAGCTTGACCTGCGGAACCGCTTACCCAGTTGACCTGTGGCTTATGCTTGGGTCTAACTATGTGGTCGGAAACTTCGGCATTAACGGAGCAACGGTTTTCCTCAAGTCAGACAACCCGTACATGACCACTCCTGCATATCATGTCGCCAAACGGTTTAACCCTCAGATCGTGATTATCATGCTGGGAACTAATGACGCGAATCCAGCCCTTAACGAGTCAAACGCGGTTTTCATCAGCGACTATGTTCAGCTTGTCTCGGCGTTCCAAGGGCTTTCGAGCAAACCGAAGGTTTGGATTGCGGAACCGCCGCCGATTTTCAACAACACGGCGGGGTTGAGTGGGCAGTACTTCGTGCAGAACATAATCCCCGACATTGCACAGGTGGCAAACGAGACGGGCGCGTCGCTGATCGACGTCTACAATCCCATGTTGAGCCACTCGGCGTATTTCCCAGACGGAGTTCACCCTGACAGTGACGGGTCGCTGGCAGTTGCCAGAGTGATTTATGACGCCTTAATTCTGAAAACTGCGCCGACGGCAGCGCCGTAGCATTCGAGAAACAAGCCTGTTGGTTTTTTCAGCCTGTTTTGTTGGTTGTTCATCTAAAACAAAACTTTGCGCTTGCTTGTTTTGATTTTGGGCAGTAATTCTAGGTGAAATTGATAAATTATGCAGTTATAACCACTATAAAGGTTAAAGGAACTGAAAGCAAGTGTAAAACATTGAAAACTCGGATCCAACTGCTGATTTTTGCAGCTGTCCACTTGACGGTGTTTACCTAAAAAGACAAATACACAGACATTCTAACGGTTAGTGATTCCAAATGTCAACTGACGAAAAATTAATGGAGCAAGTAAAAGCCATCCTGATCGCACGGTCAAAAGAAGCGATGCAGTTAGCCAGGCAAGCCGTTGTGGAAGAGCAGTTTAAGTCTGAGACGCTTCAAGAAGCATTACGTTATTTTATGATGGAGTTTTGGTTTGACGCCTCCCACCCTACCCTTCTTTCAATGGCTTGTGAAGCTGTAGGCGGAGATTCCAATGAAACGGTGGAGGTTGGCGCGTCTTTATCGTTGCTTGCTGGAGCAGCAGACATCCATGATGACATAATTGACATCTCGTTAACAAAAGATTCTAAACCTACAGTTTTCGGAAAATTCGGAAAAGAAATCGCGATAATCGCCAGCGACGTGCTTTGGATTAAGGGCATGCATTTGCTGAGCAAAGCGTGCGAAGCTTTTCCAAGCGGTAAAAAACATGCGATTCAGACGCTTATTACGCAGGCGCTCTTTGATATTGGCAGTGCCGAAGCAAAAGAGACCTGCCTGAAGGGAATTTCGGATCTGAAACCAGAAGATTATCTAGGGCTCATCGAATTGAAGGTGTCAATTGCGGCGGCGTCAGCGCAGGTGGGCGGCATAATTGGGAATGGCACTGTTGAACAGATAGAAAGTTTAAGGCAATTCGGGAAGACGTTGGGCGTTTTGATGACTGTTAGAGACGAGTTTATTGATATGTTTGAGCTTGAAGAGTTAACCAATAGGTTCAAGAATGAATGCTTACCGCTTCCCATCTTGTACGCCTTCCAGGACGAGACATTAGCCAGAAAAGTGATGAGTTTGCTCAAGAAGCCCAGAACAACCGAGGGCGACCTAAAAGAAATACTTGATTTAGTTACCAACGCCAAGCCCGTTCAAAAACTCGCAGCCGATATGCGTTTGTCAGTGAATACCGCCATTCAAAACTTAATATGGATTAATGAAAATCACGATTTTGTAACCCTGTTAGAGTCTTCCTTACAGGGTTTAACAAACTAGCTAAACATATAAAAGAAAAGATAAGAAAATGTTTCTTATTTACCACCAGTAACTTCTGATTGGCTTTAATGGCTTTTTCGTACTCCTTTCCTCCTGTATTTATGTTGAACATATATTCTTTAAAAGGTTTGCGGTAGCCTGCTTGTTTGCTTATCCAAAATACAGTTTTTCGCTCCTTAAACCTTATCTTGACCTGAAAGTCAATAGTGGTAAAATGATTATTCCATGAAACTCGTACGATAAAATACACAGTGTTAAAACATGCACTTAGCCAAAAATTTTCCAAATGATCGGAAGCTTATACTACAAAGCACATTCTTAATTATCAATGTCCTTATATGGTATTTCTCAGCGTCAAAACTCTTAGAAACCACCATAAACAGCGTTGCAACAGGCTTCCTCCAAACGGAAATATGGGCTATTCATTTCTCTGCAGTGATGATTTCTTTAGTAGCAGGCAGTCTGCTTGTAAAAAAAATCCAAATAAAATCTTTTCTTGCAATCTGGGTCGCTCTGGGAATAATATCCCCTCTGTTTTTATTAAGTTTGAATTTTGCTGAAATACCCATTACCATGTTAGTCGCGGTGCTGTTTGGAATATCCCTCGGTTTAGGCATCCCAAGTTGCATGAATAATTTCATAAAGCTAACCGAAATTAAAGTTCGCGGACGGTACAGTGGCTTAATAATATTTTTAACATGCGTCGGAACCGTCTTACTGGCTTTAATCAACAGCGGTGGGATCTTGGTCACCGTGCTAATTCTAGTGGTTTGGAGACTATTCGGTTTAGCAGCCTTGCCTTTTCAGAAATTCGCAACTGAAAATTCTGAAAAACCCAAAACCACGGAAGTCTCATTTTCAGGAATTCTAAAGCAAAGATCTTTCATTCTGTACCTAATCCCTTGGCTTATGTTTTGTTTAGTCAATTATCTCAGTATTCCAGTGCAGGATACTGTTCTTGGGGCCAACCAAATCAACATCTTACAAACGATGGAGGGAGCCATCATCGGAGTATTCGCAGTGGCTAGCGGTTTTCTAATAGATTATCTGGGACGAAAACGCGTTGCCATCGCAGGATTTGTGTTGATAGGAGTCGGCTACTCTGTCTTAGGGTTGTATCCGAAAGACATGGCCAGTTGGTATTTCTACACAGTGGCAGATGGCTTAGCGTGGGGTATTTTCTACGTTATGTTCGTTGTTTTAATATGGGGCGACCTGAGTAATGATTCAAAAAGTGAAAAATATTACGCAATTGGAGTATTGCCCTTTTTCATTTCAAAATTCTTAGAGTTGTCTTTGAGTAACTACGTGGCCTCGAGTGTTTCTCCGTACGCGCTGTTTTCGTTTACGGGTTTTTTCCTGTTTTTGGCCGTTTTACCCTTAGTTTATGCTCCAGAGACTTTGTCTGAAAAAACCCTGAAGGACAGAGACCTGAAGAGTTATGCTGAAAAGGCGCTTAAGCAGGCTAAAAAAGAAGCGGACAAGAAAAACATCATACGTGCTGAGAAGGTTGAGTTAGGCGGCAAAGAAAACGATGGAGAAACTGAAAAGCCGCCAGGGTACGATAAAGCCAGCAAGCTCGCGGAAAAATACTATTAAGGATGACTGCATTCTCAAGGGTGCATGTTCTTCCACGTGATAGTGACAACCGAATGTAACTTGCAGTGTCGCTACTGTTTCGGCGAGTCCTTGGATGATTTCGACGAGGACTTCGGCGACGATATAGAGGTTGAATACGCGCTTCCTAAAAAAATCAGCTATGACGTGGAGTTGCTGGACAGGTTTTGCCGAAAAGACCCTGATTGCGTCTTGACCTTTTACGGCGGCGAACCCCTCCTCGGCGTCGACAAGGTCAAGCAGATCATGGATAAGGTTTCACCCAAGCTTTTCATGATTCAGACGAACGGGCTGCTTCTTGACAAGTTGGAGCCGAAATACGTCAACCGCTTCCACACGATCCTGGTGTCCATCGACGGCGAAGAAGCGTTAGCCGACTACTACCGTGGGAAAGGCACGTTTCGCAAAGTCATCGACAACCTCAAACTCATCACGCGAAACGGGTTCAAAGGCGAACTGATTGCCCGAATGACGGTTATGGAGCATACCGACATCTACAAGCAGGTCCGTTGGCTTCTTGACAACGACGAATTTTCCTTCTCTTCGGTGCATTGGCAGTTGAACGCGGGTTTCTGGGGAAACGACTACAAGAGACGAAACTTTGAGGAGTGGACAAAAAGCAGCTACATTCCAGGAGTGAAAAAGCTCGCGCGGTTCTGGGTTGACCAGATGGAGGAGAAAGGCTTCGTTTTGAAGCTTTACCCTCTGCTGGGCGTTGCCGACTCGCTTTTGCACGAGGAAAAAAATTGTCTGATGCGTTGCGGCGGCGGCTGGGTGAACTATGCGGTTCAAACTGACGGCTACATCATTCCTTGCCCGACGATGTGGGGTATGAAAAAGTACTATTTGGGCAACATCGCCGACGCTGACCCGCTGGCTATAAAAAGAATCTTTGTTGACCAGCCGCCATGCGTGAACTGCGAAATCTTGGGGGTCTGCGGGGGACGATGCCTTTACGCCAACATTACTAAGCGGTGGAGCGACGAGCAGTATGGTAAAGTGTGCGAAACGGTGGCGGCGCTTGCGGTGGATGTTGAGGCTGAAATTCCAAGGATGCGGCGGCTGATCCAGAACGGGAAGATAAGCCTGACGGATTTTGACTTTATCAAGTACAACGGCTGCGAAATAATACCGTGATTTTACAATCTTGCTTTAAATCCCGAACCTGCAAAGGGCAAGAAAAATTTTGTTTAGCTGCGGAGCGTGCCGTTGTTTACGTTGTCCCCTGTTTTGCTTTTTTGGAGTCATAAGGTTTATCTTTAAATTAGCGCTTCTTGGTTAAGCATGGACATGCTTGAAGTAAAAGACTTATCCGTCAAGGTTGAAGGCAAACTAATTATCAAAAACGTGAGTTTCAGCCTTAAGGAAGCTACAAGCCACATTCTTTTCGGCCCGAACGGTTCAGGAAAAACCACGCTTATCAGCACTCTTATGGGGCTGCCTGGCTACGAGGTTGTTTCAGGCAAGATACTATTCAGAGGCGTCGACATCACAGGCAAGGGGATTGATGAAAGGGCGCGGCTTGGCATTGTTGTGAGCTTTCAGAATCCGCCCGAAGTGACAGGCGTTAAACTTGCGGACCTGCTGAAGCTGTGCCTTGGCAAAACTGTAACTGACGAGTTTTCGGCTGAGGAAATGAAGCAAATTGAGGCTTTCAAGCTGGATGGTTTCTTGAACCGCGACGTCAACGTGGGGTTTAGCGGCGGAGAGAGGAAGCGTTCTGAGATTCTTCAGTTGATTTTTATGAAGCCTAACCTGATGCTTCTGGATGAACCCGACTCGGGCGTGGACGTGGAGAGTCTGCGTTTGATCGCGAGCGAAATTGAACGGTACGTTGAGAACTCGGGAGGTTCATCGTTGATTATTACTCATAAAGGAGACATTTTAGAGTACATAAAAGCCACTTACGGCTGCATACTTCTTGATGGGCAGTTCCACTGCTACACGCATCCGATGAAGATTTACGAGGACATCAAGAAGATGGGGTACGAAGAATGCGTTTCCTGCAGGAAGAGACCGCGCGAGGGATGGACAAGTGAACCGAGAAAGTGACCTGACCAAAGTTCCGCATAAGATTCTTGAAGAAGCCGAGAAAGCAGGTATGGATTCAGAGGGGCGAAACCGCGCAGGCACCTTTATGCACCTGAACCAGGAAACCGTCGCTGCAAGTGTAAACGAGGCTTATGAAGGCAAACTGGAGCTTATGGACGTTAAAGCCGCGTTGAAGAAGTACTCTTGGCTACAAGATTACATGTGGAAGGTTGTAAGCAAGGACAAGGACGAGTTCACCAAGAAGGTTGCGGAGGACTACAGCGGCGGCTACTTCATGCGCATACTTCCCGGTGCTGAGTTGACTTTTCCATTGCAGTCATGCCTGATGATTACGCAGAAGAATCTGGAGCAGCGGGTCCACAACATAATCATCGCTGAGGAAGGCTCAAAATCGCACATCATAACCAGCTGCGTTCAGCACTCATCTGTTCCTCAGGCTTCTCACCTGGGCATTTCCGAGATCTACGTGAAGAAAGAGGCAATGTTAAACTTCACGATGATTCACCAGTGGAGCGAAAACACGCTGGTCCGTCCCAGAAGCGCCGCGCAAATTGATGATAGGGCAACTTTCGTCTCCAACTACGTTTGCATGCGTCCAGTCCGCGATATACAAATGTACCCAGTCGGTTACTGCACGGGTGAAGATTCACGTGTAAGCTTCAACAGCATACTCTACGGTCAAGCGAACTCGCAGCTGGACATCGGCTCAAAAGCGGTTCTAAGCGGAAGGGGCAGCAAGGCGGAGATGATAAGCCGCGCCATAGCTCGCGAGGGCTCCAAAATGTTCATCCGCGGCATGATAGAAGGCGACAGCAGCGATTGCAAGGGACATCTGGAGTGCCGTGGCTTGCTAATGGATGACAAATCGTTCATGCAGTCTATTCCCGAGTTAATCGCGAGGAAGAAGGGTGTTGAGATAACGCATGAAGCCGCGGTTGGAAAGATCAGCGAAAAAGAAATCACTTACTTAATGACTCGGCGTCTCTCAAGGGATCAGGCTGTCTCCCTGATAATTCGGGGCTTCATGGACGTGGGAATTTTGGGGTTGCCTGAGGCTTTGAACGCTGAAATCAAGCGCATCGTCGATGCCTCCACTGGCGCCGCTTAAACTCGCGTTAGGCAAAGACCGCTTAAAGTTTCTTGTAAACCGTGTCTTTTTCTCTCGCGAGTTGAACCAGTTTTAACCCGATGCTTTGTCCGCCTTCAGCGCGTGTGATGGCTTTGCGGTCTATTTGCATTGAGTCGACGGTTTGCTCGAAATCCGTTAAGGGTCCCTTGACGAGTATGCGGTCTCCGACGGCTAAGGGTGAAGTTAACTCCACGACTGCCACCCCGATTTTCGAGAAGAAATGCGTTATGTGACCAATCTCGATTACTGATTCTTCAACCAAATGCTTACCCCACTGTTTATTACTAGGGTGATGCAAATAAAAGATTTACGTTTCAAAGTTAACAGGTCTTCACAGGTTAAATGCTGGGCTCAAACCCTGTCATTGCTCTGTTCACAAAACGGAACGTTAATCGTTTTACCATCCTGAAGTGGCGTCTTCGCCTGTTTGCTCCAAAGCCTTTTTTTCTTCGTCGCCAACGTCAAGAGGCACATTGACTTGATGATGGTTTTCTTCGATTATTTCGCTTTTCTTCTTTCTCTGCTGAACAGTGAAGTCGCCCTTCTTTTTGTCAATAGCCAAAGCGGTCACCTCCAAAAAACATGAAAAAATGAACGCTGTTTGGCAAGCATTTTTTCTCCTAAGAAATTGGCTGGAAAACCTCCTAATTAACATGCGTGATTGTGTGTTAGCAACAACAAAACGCGGCGTTAAGGCTGGGCATTGAAGAAAAAAAGGGTTCTTCGGCGTCTTAAGGGCGGATTATTGACAGTTCTTTGACTCTGCTTTCGATGAATTCCGACACCCTTTCCTCGCTGAACTCTCTTTCGCCTTCTTGCAGCTGCAACTGGTTTTTAACAGTTGTCAGAAGGTTTTCGACGTCAACGGGTTTTATCAGGTACGCATCCGCATTCTTGTTTAAGGCAGCAATCGCATTCTGCATCGAGGGGTAACCCGTCACCATGATTTTGCGCATTCTCGGAACGCCATCATTAATCAGTCTGAGCAGTTCAACGCCTTCCATATCTGGCAGCCGAATGTCTAATAGCGCAACGTTAAAGGCTGCTTCCTGCGTTTTTCGGATTGCCTCGCTGCCGTTGACCGCCGTGTCAACAACGTATCCTTCGTCTTCAAGAATTGCTTTCATGGTGTTTCTTATGTTTTCGTCGTCGTCGACAATGAGGATTCTGGCATGTTTACCCAAATTTTTTCACCTCCAGTTTCAAATGTTGGTTCAAAAGGCAATGTAACCGTAAAGGCGGTTCCTTGGTTCTTGACTGTTTTAACCACTATTGTTCCACCGTGGGCTTCAACGATGCGTTTGCAGATTGCTAAGCCGAAACCCATCCCCTTCGCTTTAGTAGTAAATAAGGGGGAGAAAAGTTTCGGCAAGACTTCGTCGCTGATTCCTATGCCGGTGTCCGTGAAAGTGATTTCAAAGTTGCCTCTTGCTTCGCCGTCAATCGTTAGCTTTCCCCCGTTCGGCATTGCGTCAATCGCGTTCTTTATCAGGTTTACAAAAACCCTTTTTATTTTGTCAGCGTCAGCCTTCAACTTTTGGTCGCTCAACAAGTTGTTTACGATTTTTACGTTTTCAGGCACTTGAATCATAGCTAAAGATTCATGCATCAACTGCTTCGGGGAAAACTCTTGCAGGTCTAAAAGTATGTCCCTTGAGTAATCTAAAAGGTCGTTCACTATCTTGTTGGAGTAATCCACGCATTTCTCGATTATCTCAAGCATCTCCTTGGCTTGATCAGGCGAGATTCCAGATCCCTTCTTCTTCAAGAAATACGCAGAATTCTTAATTCCAGACAATGGGTTCCGTAAGTCGTGCCCGACCATGCCTGCTAACTCACCGATAGCTGCAAGCCGCTCAGACTTTACCAGTTCAGCCTGCGTTTGCTTTAATTGCTCAGTTCTTTTTTGAACCAGTTCTTCAAGCCGCTGAGAGTAGTCGGCTATTTTGTTTTGCAGTCGCTTCCTTTCAGTTATGTTCACAGCAAGTTCCAGTGCAGCAACAACTTTTCCGTCCTTGTCCTTCACGGGGGTAACGATAAGCTCTACCCACTCGTCACGTCCGTTAAATTTGAAGTTGTAGTCATGCCGATCAACTGGGACGCCGTTTTCAAAGACTTTTCGTACGCCGCAATCTGGGCAAATTCGGTTTGACTGGTCATAAATGGAGTAGCACAGCTTGTTTTCCAGCTCACCACCTGTAACTTGTTTCAGCAGTTGGTTAGCCCATAGGACATGAAAGTCTCTGCCAATAAGTGTGAGACCCGCGTCCATGCTTGCCGCCATGTTTTCAAGCATTTCCCGCTCTTGGTTCAGGGCATCTTGCATTTTCTTGCGTTCAGTAATGTCTGCCACCAAGGCAAGAGTTCCTATTAGCTGTCCGTTGTCATCTGTAATGGTCGATGCGGCTATGCTTGTATTAACATACGTTCCATCTTTGCGGGGGAAAGCATACTCAAATGCGCCATCGACGCCCCGCTTGAATTGCGCTAAAAATTTTTTCGCTTCCTCGGTTTCGCCCTTCTTCACAAATTCAAATAAGCTTTTGCCCACCATTTCGCTTTGTGTATATCCTAACATTTGGGTAATGCGCGGATTGACAAATAAAGTGGTCATGTCATCGTTTAAAGCCCATATGCCTTCTTGCGCATGCTCGACCAGTTGACGGTACTGCGTCTCGCTTTTCATTAACTCATCTTGCATTGTTCGCATTTCGGTTATGTCATGAAAAACACCGTGGACAAACGTTTTGCCTGCTAACTGGATTGTTAAAGCGTTTATCAGCGTGTTTCTGATATTACCGTTCTTAGTGCGATGCTTGGTCTCAAATTCCCCACCGCCGTTCCTTAAAATCTCCACCATTCGTCTTCTTACTAAATCCTTGTCTTCTTCAGCCGTAATGTCGTGAATAGTAAGTTTTTTGAATTCCTCTCGGGTGTAACCCAGTTGCGTGTGGGCAACATCGTTGAATTCAACAAAGGCGGTTGTTTCTGGATCAATGATCAAAATCCCCAACGGCGCTTGATTAAATAACGCGTGGTAACGTTGTTCCGCTTCTCCAAGTTTCTGCTCTTCTCTTTTTCTCTGGGTGATATCTTTTACTACGCCGACTGCATTCCATTTTCCGCCTAACTTTATTGGCGATACGGTTAATTGGGCGGGAAATTCGCTGCCATCCTTTCGACATCCGATTACTTCAATGTTCCCAACAGTGAAATACCCCATGCCAGTCTGGCCGAATATTTTTACGCTCGCATCAATTCGCTCTTTTCCTTCCTTGCACATTGCTTTGGGAACAACCAGTTCATGCAAGTATTTGCCAGTCGTTTCTTCACTTGTGTAGCCAAACGTTTTTTCAGCAGCAGGATTCCAATAAGTTACCTTGGCTTCTTTGTCTACTAAGATTATAGCATCTCTTATCGAATTCGTTATTCCGCTGAATTTTTCTTCGCTCTTAAGAAGCTTTTGCCTCAGCTTTTTTTGATGATTCGACCTCTCAGTAACATCGTGAAAAATTACAAGGTCACAGATTCTTCCCTCGTACTCGATTTTGTTCCCTTGCAATTCTAAGAATTTAGAATCTCCATTTTCAGTTTTAATTTTTACTTCGTAGGCAGGAACAACAGAACCGTCTAGCCGCTTTTTCAGGTTTTTTTGTAAAATCGATCTCTCTCTTTTTCCGAAGAAGCTTAGTTCAAGAAAGTTTTCTCCGACGAATTCTTCAGATGTACAGCCTGCATATTTTCCGAAATTTCTATTTGCAGCTACAATTTTTCTTTCAGCGTCAATAATTACAACTGGGTCAGGAATAAGATCCATCAACGCTAAGGCTGCGTTATTACGTTCGTTGCTCTTGTCGTTCCCCTGCATCCACTAAGACCTCAACGGTTCCGATTCTTTCTTCCTCTTCGTAGCCAATTCTTATCAGTTCAACGTATTTCTTAAAAGTCAAGTCGGGAACAAGCCAATCTGGGCCTTCCCACTTGTATGAACAGTTGACTTTAACGTACAGGTTCTTCATGATTAAGAGTTCAAGGTGCTTGGCGCCTAAACCGAAAATCCGTTCAAGAGCCTCCGAGAAATCTTCAATTCTGAAGGGAATGGCCTGTTTTGTAATCAGGAATTTATGCTCCAGGCTGTAGTAAATTGTGTTTTTTACGGGTTCTCCCAAGACTGAAAAGGCTTCGTCTATCGAGTCCGTCAGCACCTCTTCGAACTTCTTGGATTGGTTTTTTTTGTCCAATTTTTTATCCGACAACTTGCTTTTTTCGTTTCCCAGCGGGCAACCTGTAACCCATATTCGGGGAGACAAAAACTAAATTGAGGACATTAAAGTAAAGGCTTATGAATTTTTAATCCTGATTGCCGTTCTGTAGACGTCGCTTTTTGTTTTTGGTTGGCTAACCTGAAATGGGCGCATGGAGCGCTTGAATGGGGCTGTCGCTGTGACCCGAATCCGCGTCGACCTTTGCGGCGGCAAGCATTAGACTTATAAAAAGGCGCAGAAATGGAGTAACACTTGAGCTGGTTCAAGAAAAGGAAATAAGCCTCAGGCGGCAATTCCACTGTACCCTAAGCGAATAAAAAGCGGGGCCGTCGTCTAGCATGGATTAGGATACTTGCCTGGGGCGCAAGCGATCCTGGGTTCAAATCCCAGCGGCCCCACCACATTTCCAGTGGCGCCATTGGTGATGTATCGAATTATTTTCGTCCCCATGAATAGCTTGACTTCGCCGAAGCTGCAAACGTATTCGAATCCTGCCCCGACTAGCTTTTGAGCGTCGTCTACAGTTTCTGCGGTTGCTGAGCGTGCGCCGGTTGGCTTGCCGCTTTGTCATCGATAGCTAGCTCTTGCTACGACCAAGCGATGTCGAAACGGTCAAGGTTCATTACCTTGTTCCACGCCGCCATGAAGTCGTGCAGGAACTTCTCCTGGGAGTCCTCACATCCGTAGACTTCCGCCAAGGCCCGGAGTTGGGAGTTCGAACCGAAAATGAGGTCGACACGGGTACCAGTCCACTTGAGCTTGCCCGTTCTGCGATCACGACCTTCGAACACATCTTCGTCTTTTGAGGTCGCCTTCCATGTCGTGCTCATGTCAAGCAGATTCACGAAGAAGTCATTGCTGAGCGTCTCTGACCGCTTGGTGAAGACACCATGCTGGGACTGCCCGAAGTTGGCATTCAAGACGCGCATACCGCCAACTAGAACCGTCATCTCAGGAGCGGTCAGCGTCAACAGTTGCGCACGATCAACCAGCAGTTCCTCTGCTGATACGGCGTATTTGGTTTTGAGATAATTACGGAACCCGTCTGCAACAGGTTCGAGTACGGCGAATGACTCCACATCAGTTTGCTCCTGCGATGCATCCGTGCGTCCCGGCGTGAAGGGAACGGTTATATCGTAACCGGCATTCTTCGCACCTTGCTCGACACCTGCGCATCCACCCAAGACAATCAAGTCAGCGAGCGAAACCATCTTCCCGCCTGACTGCGCACTGTTGAACTCCTTTCGGATTCCCTCAAGGGTCTGAAGCATAGTCTTCAGTTGAGCCGGTTGGTTGACTTCCCAATCCTTTTGCGGCGCAAGACGAATACGCGCCCCGTTCGCACCGCCGCGCTTGTCGGAGCCACGAAACGTGGACGCCGAAGCCCAAGCGGTCGAGACCAGTTCCGAGATCGACAGACCAGACGCAAGGATCTTACCCTTGAGGTCTGCGACATCCTGCTCATCAATTAGCTCATAATCGACTGCCGGTATTGGGTCTTGCCAGATCAGTTCCTCCGCTGGGACTTCCGGACCGAGATAGCGCGAGCGGGTGCCCATATCGCGGTGGGTAAGCTTGAACCACGCTCGAGCGAAGGCATCTGCCAGCTGTTCTGGATTCTCGTAGAAGCGCCTTGCAATCTTCTCGTAAACCGGGTCGAACCGCAGGGCGAGGTCAGTGGTCAGCATGGATGGCGCGTGACGCTTTGACGGGTCGTGCGCATCCGGCACGGTATCGGCGCCTGCGCCATCTTTCGGCTTCCACTGGTACGCACCGGCCGGACTCTTGGTCAGTTCCCATTCGTAGCCGAACAGGTTCCGTAAGAAGTTGTTGCTCCACTTAGTTGGCGTCTTGGTCCAGATGACTTCCAGGCCGCTGGTAATCGCGTCATCGCCTTTGCCCGTGCCAAATTTGCTCTTCCAGCCGAGACCCTGTTCCTCGATGGGGGCGGCTTCAGGCTCAGGACCCACCATAGACGCAGGGCCAGCCCCGTGGGTTTTACCGAAGGCGTGGCCGCCCGCGATGAGGGCCACTGTCTCCTCGTCGTTCATCGACATGCGAGCGAAGACCTCACGGATATCCTTTGCAGCAGCAACCGGGTCCGGGTTGCCGTTTGGGCCTTCCGGATTGACGTAGATTAGCCCCATCTGCACAGCAGCAAGCGGATTTTCGAGCTCCCTCTCCCCTGAATAGCGTTTGTCACCTAGCCAGGTGGTTTCGGAACCCCAGTAGGCATCCTCTTGCGGCTCCCAGATGTCCTCGCGTCCACCGCCGAAACCGAAGGTCTTAAATCCCATCGACTCCAGAGCGCAGTTGCCGGCAAGGATCATCAGGTCTGCCCAGGAGATTTTCCTGCCGTATTTCTGCTTGATCGGCCAAAGCAAACGGCGCGCCTTGTCTAGGTTAACGTTGTCAGGCCAGCTGTTGAGAGGCGGGAAACGCTGCGCGCCCCCAGATACACCCCCGCGACCGTCACCCTTGCGGTAGGTGCCTGCGCTATGCCACGCCATTCGGATGAAGAGTCCTCCGTAGTGACCGTAATCCGCCGGCCACCAATCCTTCGAGTCGGTCATCAACGCATTGAGGTCCTTCTTCACGGCTTTCAGGTCGAGTTTCTTGAATTCCTCAGCGTAGTTGAAGTCCTTGCCCATCGGATTTGACAATGGGGAATGCTGGTGCAGAATATTCAGGTTCAACTGGTTCGGCCACCAGTCTTGGTTTGACGTGCCCGTGAGGGTTGTAAGCCTCTTTTTATCATTCAAATTAAAACAACTCCTTTCTGTTTATTTTGATTGAAGTGGGACAAATTTAAAGGTTAGGATACAACTTAACTTGGGCAAAATACGAGATTGAACAAGAGAAATCGAAGATTATCACTGAACAAACTTAGATTCAGAGTTGAATCAAAAACAATTCACCCAAAAAATGGGGATTTGCGGGTGACATCTCCACTTTTTCGGCGGTTCAAATCCAACCACAGCTTTGCAAGAGAATTTGCTAAAAAAAGGGAAGAGAAACAGGATAAATTTTCCTCCAGAGGGGCGAATCCCTGTTGGAATTGAACTTGCCATATTAAAAAAGGGAAAATAGCTACGTAGAATAAGCAGAATTGGCGATATCGCCCCGAGGTCTAGGTTCAAATCCCAGCGGCCCACCATGATAGCTCAGTTCTATCTGAATAAAGCGAAACAGCTTAGGCTTGAAGCTTACCGAAAGGCTTTTGAAAAAAAAGTAGTGGGAAGTTTGGCGTGGGCTTTGAGTGAACTTCTGAAGCCTGAAAACTCTTTTTAGGAAGCCGACAAGATATTTACGCGGTGTTCATGAGTCAAAACTCATTTGTCTCCGACGCTGACGCGGCGCTGGCAAACCTCATCTGGAAGATCATAGAAGACGATTCAACAGCCAAAAAAGCAATCACAAGCCGAGACGAAATCTCGTTTTCTTCTCCAAAAGGCGCTGGCGCGCAAAAAAGAAAACTGTCCATTTTTCTGTACAACATAAACGGGGAAACTGCGGATTCAAATGGAAAAATCGAGTGCCCAGCTTCTTTTGCCCTGCACTACCTTGTTACGCCGTTCACTGGCAGCGACGAAGACGACCACATGTTAATTGGAAAAATAGTTCAGGCATTTTCAGCCACGCCAACCACTGCAAATTCAGATGGGACAGGCGGCGCGGGGCTCAAAGTGAAGGTTGACGCGCTTTCTTTAGACCAACTGACCAAGCTGTGGAGCGCCTTAGGTGCCCAGCTTAGGCTTTCAGTTAGCTTAACCGTTTCCCCCAGCAACCCACGGCTTAACCTTCAAGCAGAGGCAACAGGCGGTCCCGTTGCGCCCAAAGCGCAGGCGGTCGATTACGAAAATGCCTTGCAATTTTACCAAGTCGTGCTTAAAACCTTCAATGAGCAATCTGACGGTTGGAAGAAGCGGAACATGGTTGTCAGGCAATGGGTGCTTCAGGACTTCAAGAAGTGCACTGGCATGACGGTGGAGGAGATGCAGATGGCGCTTGACAGCTTAGGCGGCAAACTGGAGCAGCATCTGTCAACCGACCAGTTCATTAAACCCCTCAGCCACCTGAAGAAGTACTATCAGCATCAGCTTGACCAGTTGACGGGAATGCAGAAAGTGTCACATAACCAAAGCGAGAACCTGCAAACGTTAGGTGCATGGATTAAAGACGTCGAGGCGCTGGTGAAAACATTAACGGCACATGTACCAGCATAGAATAAAGAGCGAAATCGGTTTTAAACCTCCATGCGGGTCCATTACGGCGTTTTGGCGCGGCTAAAGCTTGTTAAGCGCGTTTTTTGGCGCTCACTATGCTTATGACGTCACGGTCCTTGAGGACGGCTTCTTCGCCGATTCTCCTCTTGTCCCTCGCGTCGACGGCGTAGAGGAAGCTTTCCCCGAGTTCAGTGTGGATTATGTAGGCGAACTGGCGCGCGGTTGTCCCGTTGGGCACGAGGTAAGTGTCAGGCAGCACCCTTTCGTTGTGGTCGCTTAAATGTTCCAGGTCTTCCACGGGGTAAACCGTTATCATGTTAAGAAGTTTAAAGTAAGCCATGTTTATGGCGTCTTGGACGCCTGTTGAACCGTTTTTCCTCAGCACCTTTTCGCGGATCGCGTCTAAAGCCTTGATTTGACCCAGCGACAGCTTTTCTGGCTGTGTCACCTTGAAGTCGCCGTCGCCTGGCTTGTAGCTGATTAACCCTTTTTCAGCGGCGCGTCGGAGCGCAAGTTCAGCCTCGGCGGAGCATGGAATAACCATGTAGTCAAGCTCTTTCATGCGTTTCAAGTTAGCTTCAGCCGTCGGCAAATCAATTTTGTTCGCCACGATCAGCATGGGCTTAGATATGCGTCTTAAGTTGTCGACGAAACGGTAAAAGTCCTCGTCACTCCACGTGGCGGGCTTGTCAACGTTGAGGTTGGCTTTTCTGATGGCTTCACTGACGCTCTGGCGTTTAATGCCTAAACCCGTCAGGCGCTCTTCAAGCGGCGTCGCAATGCCCTTCTTATCTGCCTCCGCTGTCCGCGCGATTTTTGCCCAGTCCTTCTTAAGGATCGTCACCATCCACATCGTTATTTCCCGTTCAAGAAACTGCACATCCTCCAGCGGGTCATGTTCCCCAAGCTTGCATGAGCGCCCCTCGGAGTCCGTGCCGCCTGAAGCGTCAACCACGTGGATGAGCGCGTCTGCCCTGCGTATCTCGTCAAGAAACTGGTTGCCTAAGCCGCGTCCCTCCCAAGCGCCCGGGACAATGCCTGCGATGTCGATGAGCTCTACGGGAACCAAGCGTACTCCGTCAAGGCAGAGCGAGTTTTTCGGGTTATCCTTCACTTTGAACTCTTCGTGAACGCAGGGAGTGCGAACGTAGCCGACGCCGCGGTTCGGCTTAATCGTGGTGAACGGGTAATTGGCGATTTCAGCCGCCACCAAGGTTGCTGCGCTGAAAAACGTGGATTTCCCAGTGTTGGGTTTTCCAACTACGCCGAGTAGACGTGAGTATGACCGTTGCATGAGCATCTCTCTTCTGTACTGTTGCATTCGATACGCTATATTATTTGCGCTTACAAAATGGTCTTCGCTGTGCCTGAAGCGTTTGAGCACGGGTTAAGGGGTAAAAATTCTGTGCCGTTTTGTGCTAAATATTTTTAAGCATTAAGCAGGTTAACCCTCGCTGGGAGTGGCATGAGTTGAAGATTGCAGAAGGAATCTATCAGGTTGACGGGGTCAACTGCAACGTTTACCTCGTCGAAGATGGAGACAAGCTGACCTTGATCGATACGGGTTTGCCTCGCAGCAGCAAAAAAATCGAGAAATACATCGAGGGCTTAAACCGCAAGCCGACCGACGTGTCAACCATAGTGTTAACGCATTTTCACATTGACCACGTGGGTAGCCTCAAAAAAATGAAGGATGCCACGGGCGCCAAGGTCGCAGTTCACGAAGCCGACGCGGACTATGTTTCAAGAAAGCAGGCGTCGCCTAAGCCTAAGAATTTGATGATGAGGGCTTTGAGTTCCGTCGTGAAGGCTGCCCCAGTTGACATCGACATCGTTCTCAAGGAAGGGGACAAAGTCGGCAGGTTAGTCGTCATCCACACGCCTGGGCACTCGGAAGGCAGCATCTCTTTGCTGGACGCTGAGCGGAAAGTGATGTTCGTAGGCGACACGGTCAGGTTTGTCGACGGCAAAGTGCAGGGTCCACCGCCACGGTTCACGCCCGACCCAGCTAAAGCAAAAGAGTCAATCGGGAAAATCTCAACCTTCGACTTCGACATCATGCTCAGTGGGCATGGACAGCCCTTGATGGAGAAGGCTTCGCAAAAAGTCGAAGAATTTAATGCTACTCTAAAGTAGCAGCGCCTCTGATTTTCCTGAATTCCCCTTATTATTCGCGAATTTTCAGCCGAACTATTGCTCTATTAAGATCAAAGTTACGGTTGACCTAACTTGGTCTGTGGTTCTTATTTTGTGCGATACGACGTCTTTGAGTTGGTCCATGGTGTCAGCGCTGAGCCTTATTATGAGGTCGTAAACACCGTAAGAAACGTAAGCCTCACTCACAAGATCAAGAGTTTTGAGTCGTTCTAGGACTTTGCCCTCTGCACCTGGCTCCACATTAAGCAGAATGTACGCTTGAACCATACAAATTACTCCTTTCGTAATAGAAAGAAGCTAAATTATTAAACCTTGTTGGCGCAAGTTTTCTTGTCTAAAAACTACGCTTTGCCTTCGGTATTCTCCGCTGCCTTTGCTTTTAGAAGTGCTTGTAAGGTTTTGTGGCATTTGCTGCATTCAAACATTGAGTTGCCACAAGCGGGACAAAACATTTCTCCCTTACGGAGGCGTTCTAAGAGCTCTTGCAACTCCGCTCTGTTCTGCAAATCGCGAGGACTCTCCTGATCTAGAACTTGTGCTTCAGCCTTTTTTTCAACTTGCAGGTTTCCGCCGGATACGATTTCACTGTAAACCTTGGCAATGCTGGCTTTCCCCTCGCGGAGCTTCTGCTTGTCGTCTTCGCTTGCCTTCTCCAGAATCTTTTTGCCTCTTTCAAACGTTCGGGTTGAAACACCTGCTTTTTTCGCCACCGCCTCAGTTGCCTTAGCCTTAAACTCTGGCTCAGCGTCATCTGGCGCTAACCCCAACTGCATGTTTCGCCCTTCTTTTCCGCCCTTAGCCTGACGCTTCTTTGCAAGCGCCTTTTCAATCTCCAGCAACGGCACCGCTAACTCCACGAGTTGAAAATTGTTAAGGTGACGGCGCCTAAGGTTTGCTTCGATGACAAATTTTTTCTCAAGCAGCTTGTCTTCAAACCTTTTGACCTCAAAATCTGGCTCGATCCCCAGCTCGGTGCAGGCGCGGTACCTGTGATGTCCATCTAAAACTTCCAAGTTCTCGTTAACTATAATTGGGTAATGTTGCCCTTCTGTTTGTATGGATGCCTTGAGCTCGGTGAATTCCTCCTCAGACATTTTTGGCAGCAGTTTCTCGTATTCGGGGTTTAATCGTAAGCTCATGAGCATCGCCGCTGTTCTGATTCTCTATCTTTTGTTCAATTTATTATATAAGGTGAAGGGTTAAGTCGCCAAGAAGAAGCGGCTTGGCATGGTGCTTTCGGGCTAGCGCCTTTACCCCTTCTAAACGGTAGGGTTTTATATACAAATAGCCATCAATGGGCTATAATTGAAACAGCTTCAAAGACGGTTCAACACCAATGATTGACACAGAAAACCTAACAAAAAAATTCGGTGACCTAACAGCCGTTGACAACCTCACCCTGCACGTTGACGACGGCGAAGTTTTCGGCTTCCTCGGACCAAACGGCGCGGGAAAAACCACCACAGTCAGAATGCTTTGCTGCCTAATATCAAAAACGAGCGGAAGCGCAACTGTAGGCGGTTACGAAATAGGCAACAAGCAAGACTCGCTGAAAATCCGCAAAATCATCGGGTTGGTTCCTGACAACGTTGGGTTATCTGAAAATCTAACCGCCTACGACAACCTGGATTTTTACGGAAAAATATACGATTGCACTGAAGCTCACAGGAAAGAAAACATCCAGCGTTTCCTTGAAATGCTAGGGCTTTGGGATAAGAGAAATGTTTTGGCAGGGACCTTTTCCAAGGGTATGAAACAGAAACTTGCCATAGCCCGGGCATTAATTCATGAACCGCAAGTCCTTTTCATGGACGAGCCCACCGCAAATCTAGATCCTGAGGCTGCGAAAACAGTCAGAGAGTTCATTCTTCAATTGAAAAAAGAGAAGAAGACAATCTTTCTAAATACCCACAACCTCGACGAGGCACAGAGAATCTGTGACAGGGTAGCAATAATGAATACGAGTCTTAGGGCAATTGGTACCCCGCAGGACCTTGAAAGGTCGGTTAGCGGTAGGAAGACAGTTATCGGATTGGATCAGCAAGTGAACGATGCGGTTTTGGGGGCACTGAAAAAACTGCCGCTCAAGAACCTGTCCATCGATGCCGACACGATAACATTTGATGTGGAAGACCCAGACAAGGAGAATTCGCCTGTTGTAGAGGCTATAGTGCTGGCGGGCGGTCATGTCCGCTCAATCAATGTGGTGGGCTCAACTTTAGAAGACACCTATCTAAAACTTGTGAGGAAATAAATATGCGACTCGCAAAGGCGTGGATTGTAGCAGCTAGGGACTTCAAGATATTTAGGCGAGTTAAAAATATCTGGTATCCGATTATTATTTTCCCTGTTCTTATCTCGGTCGTGTTTCCGGTGATACTGGAGTATTTAAAAATAAGGGGGAGCCATGGACTCGCAGCGCCGGGTGTGCTTCCAAATTTGCTTACCTCCTTTTCTTTCTTTCTAGTTATAGGAGCAGCATACGTTCCCTTAGGGATTGCCTCCTACAGTATAGTGGGGGAGAAAGTGGAAAAGAGTCTGGAACCGCTTCTAGCCACGCCCCTTACTGATGCAGAAATATTGCTTGGAAAAGCCTTTTCCGCAATTATTCCAACTTTGGTAGCAATGTATGCGGCTGCAGTAATCTTCATGGTGGGCATTGATGAGGTTACTTTCCATACGCTTGGCTACTATTATTTTCCAAACTGGAACATCGCCACTTTGCTCTCGGTTCTGATGCCGGTCGCCATTGTCATGAGTGTTTTGTACAGTGTGATTGTTTCAGCGAGAGTTAATGATGTGCGCAGCGCTAGCAGTTTTGGAGCTTTTATACTCTTTCCACTCATTGGCATATACATCCTCAGCGAGACAAGCATAATAACCCTTGATGTAAACAGCTTGCTCATAATCTCAGGGGTCATCTTAGCGGTTGATGTGGCGCTTTTCTTTGTCAGCACCAAGACTTTCCGAAGAGAGGAAATACTGACAAAATGGAAGTAAAGACTCTTTATCTATGCCGAGAAGTGAAAAGCACAGTTAATCAGAGGTCCTTGTAAATGAAAGAAGTGAATTGTAAAATTGGAGGTGAGAGTAACGTCGGAAGTAGCAGTTGTGATAATTATCGTTGTAACCGTTGCTATTATGTTGATAGGTTATTTTGTTATAGGACCACCTGGTAACCGCAGATGGAATAAAAAGAAATGAGAAAAATACCGGACCCTCCTCGTTTACCAAAGCCCCACTGTAGATAGCAAAGCTGCCCAAAAAACGTGAAAGTGCACCGCAGGCGCAAAGGGTTGAAATTTAGCCAAACTAACCCGTAATCTTTTCCAGTGTAAATATCGGAGCAAGGCAGCGCTCGCTAAAGTGGAAGTATCAAAGTTGGAAGCGACGAGGGTGGAGGTGGAAAAGTGAGTTGGGTCTGGAACATAAAGTTGAGACTCCTCGCAGTGGGACCAGTACTAATCGTTCTGGGGCTCGTCCTGTACGTTGTTAGAGGTCTCACCGCTGCGCTCGCATTAGATGCCATCGGAGTAGTATTGCTCATCGTTGGGATTCTTTATAAACCGCGGAAGAAAACGGAAAAGCAAGATGGGGAAACTGACTAGGCTGGGCACTCAGCCGAAACAAGCCTCTTTTTTAGGCGGGCGCGTTGACCTGAGGTTTCAAGCTGCTTTGGGCTAAGTGCCTTAGATGTTGGTTCTATGGTGCAGTCACATACTCTTTTATTTTCACCCCCGATTAAACTATTGCGCAAGAAAACCCGCAATGCTCGTTTGGCGAATCGCAGCGTACCAAAGTGCGACAAAATCTCTCTCCTCGCTCTTCCCGAAAATTTTTTAGTTGCCGCATCACAGGTTAACAAGGCTCAGGTTCGCCAAACCATACTTTTAGTTCAAGAAACGCAGGGGATCGGCTCTCAATTTATGATTTAAGTAATTACCGATCAAGCCGAGAACCCGAACACAACGCAAGCTTTCAAGCGCTATGCCGAAATGTTCCCGATGCCAAAATTAGTGATTTGCTCTTTCTCCTCACTTGTTTAGAGGTACCAAACCGCAAGTGCTTGTTCGTAATTGAATTAGGCATGCTAACAAAGTGTTAAATGCACATGAAGCTTTAACCTCGTAGCAACGAAGCGTTTTGGCAGGTTTACAGTGCACTACTGTATGCCTCTGGGGTCGAGGGACCTTGAATCGCAAACGTTATGCACTAAGTACCCAGCAGTGTGCCAAACAAGCTTTGTCGCAAGGAAAAGTCGGCGAAATGATAAAAAAATCTTGGGCGGCGTCCCTTACCGTTTGCATCATCATCTTTACTTCAAGCTTTTTCGTGTCATTAGGCACAGCTATTGCCTTTCCATCAAACGGGGCGATAAGCGGAAACACCTATACAAACCCGACGACGGGCACCATATCTTTTTCAGGTTACGTGTGGAACGTTGAAAACTCGGGTTCAAGCACGTGGAGCCCAGGACCGAATCACTGGTCAAGCAGCTCCAACAACGTTTGGGTCGACAGCAACGGGTGGCTACACGTCCAAATCACCAAAACAGGCGGCGTTTGGTACTGCACGAACTTGGAAACCGTGCAGGCGCTGGGCTACGGCACCTACAACTTCGTGATTTCAAACAACGCCGCGAGCCTTGACAAGAACGTAGTGCTGGGTCTTTTTGCCTACAAAGATGACTCGCATGAAGTTGACATTGAATTTTCAACATGGGGCGTCAACCACGGAAACAACCTTTGGTACACAGTTCAACCCCCGCCTTACACCGCAGGGTACAACCAACAATCATTCAACGCCAAATTAACGGGCAGCTACTCAACCCACCTATTCCAGTGGACGCAAAACAGCATTTTCTTCGAAAGCCTACAGGGTCAACCGAGCATAACTAACCCGCCGCCATCCAGCATTATTTGCAAATTCACCAGCCCCGTAAGCCCCAGCCCAACAGGAGTGATGGCTTGCATCAACCTCTGGCTGCTGAACGGGCACGCGCCATCTAACGGAAAAAGCGTTGCAATAGTGATAAAAAGCTTCAACTTCACCCCCCCTTCTTAACCTTACTCAGCAACGTTCGCGTTAAGAAAGCACACAACACTGAACGTTATGCCTAACAAAAGGGAATGAATCAAACAAACTTAAAAACTGCCTTAATAACTCAATGCATCAGTTCTTTGCTTGTTAAGGTTTTTATGCCAGCCTTTTGTGCCAGGTTTGCAAGTTTCTTGTCGTCTGTAACCAACGTGAAATTGGAGCTGTTTGCTTGTGCAAGGTAGGCTGAATCGTAAAATGATAAGTTGAACTTGCAGGCAATGTCTAACACGGCGTTTCCTTCATTTTCACCTTGAAGCGGCGCCACCGTCATTTGCCCCATGATTTCGTATATGTCGTTGAGTAAAACTTCAGCTTCGCTGTGGCTTATTCTTTTGAGCAAGAAGCATTCCCGCCATAATGCGTTGCCAACTTCGTAGTAAGCTAAAGATATTGTTGCTTCATCCGCCAGCTTGTCTGCGGCGTCCCGTTGAAGTTCCCTTACGAGGGTTAAGATGCTGCTGGCGTCAAACAGCAAGGAGGGCTTTGTCATCGGCTGTCCCTGCTTTCTCGGACGGATTGGACTAGTTCGTCTTCTGGAATCTTTTGAAGAATTGCGCCGGCTTCATCAGCCAGTTTTCTTAATCGTTCCCGCTCTAAACGCTTAACTTCAGATTGCAAAGCTTCACGCATCAACCCGCTGACGTTAACTCCGAAGTCATTTAGCTTTTTCTTGAGCTCACTTGGGATCTTGGCAGAGACAGTTACCTGACTACCCATTCAGTAACACCACAACAGTACTACTGTCAGTAAGATAAAAACCTTACAAAAATCATAGAAAACAGAGCTTGGCTTTTTCTGAGTGTGGAAGCATAACGACTCTTGTTGGCATATGCTATCAGTAGTATGGTTTTGCTGAGCAACTATTTTTGTAACTTGTATACAAATATACTTAATAACTAGCATACGCATAGCATGTGAATGGTGGAGCTGATGAATGAGACAACAACCATAAGAGTCTCGAAGAAAACAGTAGAGACACTCGAAAATCTGCGAGAAAAATACGGCGCCCAAAGCATCGATGAAGCAATCCAAATACTCGTAAAGCAACAGCGGAAAGCCATTCTGGAAAAATCTTTCGGCGCAGCTCGTGGTCGAATCACACCATTTACGGAGGCAGACCGCGGTGAAGATCGTGATTGATTCTTACGCTTGGATTGAACATTTCCTCGGGACAGAAAAAGGGCGCAAAACAGATAGCATTCTAAAGAAAGCCGACGCGGTTTATACACCTGACACTGTTTTGGCAGAGGTTGCAAGGAAGTTTGTTCGAGAAGGCATTGATGTTGATACTGTGGATGAATGGTTATCTGAAATAGTTGGGGCTTCCACCATTATTTGTTTAGACGCTAAACTTGCAATTGATGCAGCACAGTGTTATTTGGTGCTGGAGGCAAATGCCGAAATATCAAAATTAAATCGTCCAAGTTTATTTGATGCTATACTGCTAGCAGTAAGCAAGTCATTGGACTCCAAAGTTTTAACAGGCGATCAACATTTTAAGAATCTACAGGAAACATTGTGGCTCGAATAGCAACCTGCCTTAGAAAGGTGTAGAAGATAGAGGGCTTAGCCTTCTCTGAATGGGGAAGCATCACGGCTCCCACTGCTTGAGGGTACTTGGATGATGCGGGACACTGCTAAAGCCA
>Ga0187852_1000491_pt1 | contig 42602 bp, 37 predicted proteins | sample June2016WEW_6_40_FD_134511 | JGI IMG/M metagenome (GOLD analysis project Ga0187852, IMG submission 134511) | Peatland microbial communities from SPRUCE experiment site at the Marcell Experimental Forest, Minnesota, USA - June2016WEW_6_40 | ecosystem: Environmental > Terrestrial > Soil > Wetlands...
GCGCTCGGCGTCGCTGGCGGTTGGCGCGTCGACGGATTGGCCAGCGGGGGCAACCTGCTGCGCGCCGGGGCCGACGGTGGTCGTGGTCACGCCATTTTCGTCGGTCGAGCGCGAAAAGATGACCTGGCCGTGATGCGGCTGGTCCTGATTCGGTTGGTCTTGTGGAGCTGCGGGGGTGGTTTGGGCTGCAGCGGAGAGCGAGATGAAGAGGAAGCTCGCGAGAAAAAGACTTGTTGCGCGCGTATTCTCCCACCCTTTCGCCAAACAGTCAGCGAAAGGATGGGGCACGGAACTGATTGCCTTCATGAACCTAGACCTTTCGTTCTGCGTGCAGCGCCACTGCGTGGGGCGGATTTTTGGACGAGTGTCGTGGAAGTTCCAGCAGCAGCGCGCCGCTGGCGGGCGGCCTCGTAGAGAACAACTGCTCCCGCGGCGGAGACGTTGAGCGAGCTGACGCCGCCGGCCATGGGAATGCGCAGCAGGTGATCGCAGCTGCGGCGCACCAGATCGTGCAGTCCCCCGCCCTCGCGGCCCAGCACGACGACCAGATTGCCGGTGAGATCGAAACGGTCGTAGTCGGTTTCGCCGCGCTCGTCGAGGCCAACGACCCAGAGGTTCCGCTCTTTGAGTTCTTCGAGCGCGCGGACGAGATTCACTACGCGGGCGATGCGCAGATGCTCGGCCGCGCCCGCGCTGGCCTTCACGGCAGCGGGGCTTAACGGTGCAGACCGGCGCTCGGTGAGAACCGCGCCGTCGACACCGGCGCCATCGGCCACGCGCAGCAGCGCGCCCAGGTTTTGCGGGTCTTCCACACCATCAAGGGCCAGGATGAGACGCGATGCGTTGGCGCGGTCCGCGGCCGGAGCGAATAGGTCTTCGAGAGCGAGGAATTCCTGCGCGTGGACGAGGGCGACCACGCCCTGGTGCGCGGGAGTTTTCGCGGCGACGGTCAGTTGCTCGCGCGGCTGTTCGAGCACACGGACGTGGGCCTGACGGCACTGGGCGACCAGGCGCTCGAGGCGCGCGTCGCGACGTTCGCGGGCCACGAGAACATGATCGAAGCGCCGCTTCCCGGCCTTGAGGGCCTCCTCCACCGGATGCAGGCCGTAGAGAACTTCCATGAGGTTAGTTTACGGCGTGGGCTGAGCCCTCGTTTTCATGATTGAGATTCAGTGCGGGCCTGGAGCCCCGCACGACAGCCGGTCAGGAGACCGGCGCTACAGACCGCTAAACAAAGTGGCCTTCGCTTTGCTCCTGCCACTCTTCCATCTGCTGCTTGAAGCGCTCCATCTGTTGCTCGAGTTTCTGCTGCATTTGCTTCATCTGTTCCTCGTTGAAGCTCTTGCGGAACTGTTCCATCTGCTGCTCGAGCTGTTTCATCTGGTCTTCGTTGAAGCTGTTGCGGAATTGTTCCATTTGCTGCTGCAGTTGCTCGATCTGCTTGGGATCGGCGGGCAGGTTCTTCATGCTTTCGCGCAGTTGTTCGGTCTGCCGGCGAAGCTTGTCCATTTGTTCCTGGCTGATCTGGAGGTGCATGTTCTCCATCTGCTTTCGGAGCGCGTCGGCTTGCTGGCGCGCCTGGGCGGCGGCCGCGTCGGCCTCAGCTTGCGCCGGGGCGGCGAGCGCCTGCAACATCTCCTGATCGAGCGCGGAGTCCAGGCCGGCCAACTCCGGAACTTCGCCGCCGGTGAAGAGATCGTCAAGCTCAAGCGCGCCGCGGTGCTTCGAGTCCACCTGGAGGGTGAGCGTCTGCTGCTTCTTGTCGCGCAGAATGGTCACCTGCACCTGTTTGCCCTGGTTCGAGCGCAGGGCCCGGTCCCAGTCGGCGGAGGTCATGATCGAGTCCGCGCCCACCTTGAGGATCACGTCGAAGGCCTTGAATCCCGCGGCGGCAGCCTCGCTCTTTTTCGAGACTTGCTTGACCATTAGGCCACCCCCGACGCCCAGGTACTCGGACATCTGCGAGGTAAGCGGCTCAACCAGCGCACCCACGTTGAGCGTGCTGGTGAAGAGCGACATGTGGAAGCCGCTAGGCGGCAGAGGCGCGTCGCCGCCGTCCATGATGCCCATCGCCGGTATCGGCGACGGGGGCGCAATGCCATCGGCATCCATGCCGATCTTCGACCAGATGCTCTTTTCCATGGCCTTGCGGTCGGCCAACTGCACCGCCAGGGTTTGAATGTTGCCGTCGCGGCTGATCTCGAGCGAGATCTTGCGGCCCGGCGGAATCTCCCGCAAGATGCGGCGCAACTGCTCGGCGCCTTCCACAGTCTGGCCGTTGATGGCCAGAACCACGTCGTTCACTTTCAGGCCGATCTGGCCGGCGGGCGCGTCGTGATCGATGAGCGTGATCACGGCGCCGCGCACTTCCTTGAGCTTGAGCGCCTGCGCCTTGTCGGCATCAACGTCGGTCACATCCACGCCCAGATAGCCGGCCGGGCCGGTATGCGCGACAAGAGGATCGGGATCGGCAAAGATGGGCGCGAGCATCCCCGCCTGGGCTTGCGCCGTGTGCGGCGCAAGAAACAGGCAGACTGCGACAGCGCAGAGCGTGATTGAACCAGAATTCAGGTGCGACGTACGGTACGGCCTCAAAAGGTGTTTCATGGCGGTGTCTCCAAGAGTTCATCGTCCGGTCTGCGCTCCTTATGACGGCGCAGTGGCCGGAAGGGTAAGCGAGCTTATTGAATCTCCGGTACCTGGCTTAAGACTTGCCGGGAAACGTTCCGGATCTGGGCATTGTCGTCGGAGTTCGAGACGGAATAGAGCACCTGGCGAACGCTGGTGTCGGCGTCGTCCGGCTGCAACAAACCGATGGCGGCCGAGCGAATGGCCGGATCGTTATCGTTCAACACCGCTTCCAGCACGGCGTCGCGCACGCGCATGTCGTCGGCGACGTAGGGCTCCAGGCCCTCCAGCGCCTTCTGGCGTACCTTAGCGCTGCGGTCGTAGCGCAGCGCCACCATGAGCGCCTCGCGAATGCCCGCGGGCTGGCAACTGTGGCCGGCGCGGCACTCGGCCGCGAGCAGCGCCACCGAGTCGCCGCGCACGCCCGGCGAAGAGTTGTTCTGGGTGGCCATCATCAGCAACTGGCGAATCCCGGGATCGTCGAGCGAGCCCTCGACCTGGCGCGGCACAATCTGGTTGTAGCTCACGTCGACGATCTCGCTGTTGGGCCGGCGCACAATGCCGGAGATGCTGGCCACGTTGGCCAGCGCGGGGAGAGCTGCTTCGGGCTGCGCTTTGATGCCGGCGAGCGCTGCCGCTTGCGCATCGGCCGCGCGGGCCGCTCGATTCTGCGCGTACTCGTAGCCGCCCAGAACGCCGGCGCCCGCGCCCGCGACCAAAAGGAGCAGCGCCGCAACCGGCGCGGCTTGCAGGCTCGCGAAGTTGTTCAGGATGCGCTCGCCGAGGCGCTCATACCAGCGCTTGGGCGGCAGCGCATCGAGCGCTTCGTCGAGGCGCAGACGCGCGCGGGCAACCAGATTCGCTCCCGGCTCCGCGGCCGGATGCGCATCGGCGATCGTCTTGAGCGCCAGCACCTGCTCGCGCTCCTTTTGGCAGGCCGCGCAGCCAGACAGATGCCCCTCCAGCTCGTGCGCCAGTTCGTCGGGCAGCTCGCCGTAGGCCGCCGTGACTATCCTTTCGTGTGCAAGTTCGCAATTCATGTCTTCGCCTCAAAAATAACTGTCAGCTCTCAGCTTTCAGCCTTCAGCTCGCCTTGCCCGGTCGAGCTTATCGTTTTAACTTTCAACTCGTCATGCTCCGCGCGCGGCCCTGACTTCGCCGCAACGCAGCCGATCGTTATCTCAACTCCGCCAGTTGTGCTCGCAACTTTTTGGTTGCGCGGAAGAGCGTGTTCTTGGCGGTCTCTTCCGTGGTGTTCAACATCTCGCCGATGGTGCGCAGCCTGAGGCCCTGATAGTGCTTCAGCTCGAAGACCATCCGCTCGCGCGGCGTCAGTTTGCCCAGTGCCGCCTGAATCTTTTCGCCCAGCAGTTTGCGGTCCAGCTCGCGGGCAGGGTTTGAAAACGGCCGGTCGTCGGAGATCGAGGCCAGCAGATCGATCTCGCCGCCGCTGCGGTCCACCACCACGGCGTGGTCCTCGCGGCGGGTCTTGCGCCGGCGCAACTGGTCCAGGCACAGGTTGGTAACGATGCGGTAGATCCACGTGTAAAACGAGCACTCGAAGCGGAAGTTGCCGATGTACCGGTAGGCCTTCAGGAAGGCCTCCTGGTAGATGTCTTCGGCATCGTGTTCCGATCCTGTCAGGTGCAGCGCCAGGCGCAGCACCTGGTGCTCGTACTGGCGCACCAGCGCATCGAAGGCGGCGCGCGAACCTGCCTGCGCCTCGCGGATCAACTCCATTTCGAGCGCACGATTGGACGCACGCTCCTCTGCCCGGCTCGCGCCGGTCCGACTTTCGCCTTTTCGGCTCTCGTCGTCTGGGCTCGAGCTCCCCCGGTTCGCCCCGTCCATTGCTCTCGTCGCAGCCATGCCTGGAGAGGATTGTATCCCCAACCAAGCCGGCCGAGCCAAAGTGACTGCTGCCTGAACCGGGGCGAGTGGAATGCTAACTGCCTCTGCTGCCATCGGCTCCGCTCCCGGATGTTGAAGCCTGTGCGCTGAGGAATAGACGCGGGAGGAATCGTTTAGTCAACGGGACTACGGGATTGCGGGACTACGGGAGGGAGCCAGTAGCCGGTAGCCTGTGGCCCGTAGCTATCGGCTACAAGCTACTGGCTACAAGCTGAGGGTTACACTGGGAATCAATGACTGGAAATCTCTTTAATAATGAGCCCGAAGCGGGCGCTCCGATGGCCGGCGGGTGGTTTACCGCGCATTGCGACGGCGGATCGCGCGGTAACCCCGGTCCGGCGGGTTATGGCGCCGTGATTGAGAACCCAGAAGGCCAGGTAGTGGCGCGGCTCAGCGAGTTTTTGGGCCGCCAAACCAATAATTACGCCGAATACAAGGGGTTGCTGGCCGTGCTCGCCTGGGCGCTGGCGAACGGCGTGCGGCGGCTGCGGGTGGTCTCCGACTCCGAACTCATGGTGCGCCAGATCAAGGGCATCTACAAGGTGAAAAACCCCGGCTTGCGCCCCCTGTGGGAAGAGGCGCGGCGGCAGACACGGCAGCTCGACGGGTTTCAGATGCGGCACACGCTTCGCGGCGGAAACAAAGAAGCCGATAAGCTGGCGAATGCGGCGATGGATAAAGGCAGGGAACAAGGGACCAAGGGAACGAGGAAGCTATAAAAGGCCGTAGATAGGAATATCCCCGGTCTCAGAATCGAGACCCTCCCTGGGGCACCCGGCCGGGTTCGCGCGTTATACTTGCTCGCATCCGATTCGGTTGGAGGAAGAGATGCGTATATACGTCGCCGCGCTCATGCTGATTTGCGGATTGTTCGGGGCTGCCCTTAACGCGCAAGCCACGCACCCACCCAAGGTGTTTGTTAATCCCTTGGAGGGACCGGACAAAGCAGTTGCGGACATGGTGAGCGCGAAGCTAATTAGCCATCTGGTAAAGCACGGGATTGCTGTGACCGAATCCGTTGACGATGCTGACGCGGTTCTCAATTGTTCGGGGCTGATTGAGACTTCAGTCAGCGACCAAGGGCATACTCGCTTTCGCATACAAGCCGGAGTGAGATTGGTTGATAAAGACGGGAACGTGCTGTGGGCCGATGATGTTGCTAGCAGCCGGTACGCGACGAGTGCTTCGTCCAGCTTCGCCGAAAATGTTGCCAAAGGTCTCGAAGAAGCACTCTCAAAACCCCAGAGAAAATAGGGCACTATGAAGAGAACCTGTAGAAAGTGCGGGGAAGAGTTCGAGTTGATGCCGGGCAAGCCCGGTCATATTGATGACTGCCTGAATTGCATCCAAGACCCGCAACGGTTGGCGAAGATTAACCGCGAAGTCGGATTACCCGGATATGAACGGGTTGGACTGCCAAACAAGTCCCGTCCCTTTCATGAATCCGCTCCCCGCCGAAAACGGAAGTCGTAATAGCAGCGCGCCCTCCCCGCCCGAGCGCACCCGCGAACGCGCCCCAGGGCAAATAAAAGCGATTGCCGGGCTGTCCCCTGTTTCCTGCCTTTACGCCTTCCGCCCCAAATCATTCCTCCACGCGTATCCATCATGTTCCAGCAGATGGTCGGCGCACTCGGGGCCCCAGCTGCCGGCGAAGTAGTTCGGGAAGACCTCCGGCGTCTTCTTCTTCCAGGCTTCGAGGACGGGCGTGTAGAGAGCCCAGTTGGTCTCGACACCGTCGCGGTGCGAGAAGAGGGTCTGGTCGCCGAGCATGGCGTCGAGCAATAGGCGCTCGTAGCCGTTGGCGCTCGACTTGCCGAATGCCGACTCGTAGTCGAAGTCCATGTTCACGGGGCAGACGGCCATCTGCGAAGTGGTGGGCACCTTGGCGCCGAAGCGCAGGGCAATGCCCTCGTCGGGCTGGATGCGGATGGTGAGCAGATTGGGCTGGATCTGGCTGCAGGGGCCGGTCGAGGCGATGCGATTGAAGATCAGGAGCGGCGGCTGCTTGAACTGAATCGAAATCTCCGTAGCGCGCTTCTTCATGCGCTTGCCGGCGCGAAGATAGAACGGGACGCCGGCCCAGCGCCAGTTGTCGACGGTGAGCCGCAGCGCCGCAAAAGTCTCCGTGCCCGATTCGGGATTGACCCGCTCCTCGTCGCGATAACCGACGACGTGCTCGCCGTTCACGATGCCTGGACCGTATTGGCCGCGCACTGCGCTGAGGATGGGAATGGGAGGAATAGCCTGCCAGACCTTGAGCTTTTCGCGGCGCACTGCCTCGGCCTCGAAGCTCGACGGCGGCTCCAGCGCGACCAGCGCCAGCAGCTCCATCATGTGGTTCTGCACCACGTCGCGCAGGGCGCCGGCCTTCTCGTAGAAGGGGCCGCGGCCCTCGACGCCTAGAGTTTCCGCCACGGTGATCTGCACGTGGTCGACGTAATTGCGTTTCCAGATGGGCTCAAAGATGCCGTTGGCGAAGCGGAAGACGAGCAGATTCTGCACCGTCTCCTTGCCCAGGTAGTGGTCGATGCGAAAGACCTGGCTCTCCTGGAAAACGGCGTTGACCTGATGGTTCAGTTCGCGCGCCGAATTGAGGTCGTGGCCGAAGGGCTTCTCGATGACCACGGCCGTGCGGCCTTTTTCCGGCTGCGCCATGCCCTGCGCGCCCAGGTTTTCGACGATCGGGGCAAAAAACTCGGGCGCGGTGGCGAGATAGTAGAGGCGGTTGGGGCCGATTCCCTTCTCTTGAGCGATGCGGTCGAGTTCCGTATTCAGGTTGGCGTAGTGAGTGGGATCGTCGAAGTTGAGCGGGAAATAGCTGATGCGGCTGACAAAGCCGCCGAGTTCGGCATCGGACACGTCCACCCCGCCAAACTCCACGATGCCGGCGCGCATGTCGGCCGCGAACTCGTCGCCCAGCGGACGGCGCGCCACGCCCACGATGGCGAATCTCTCGGGCAAGAGGTTCGCCTGGTAGAGATGAAAGAGCGCCGGAAGCAGTTTGCGCTTGGTGAGGTCGCCCGAAGCGCCGAAGATGACGAGGATTGCAGGGTCGGGAATGCGCTCCCCGCCCTTCGGCAGCCCGGAAAGGTCTTCGGCGCTCACGCTCATTTGCATTGTGGCCATGGGGAAACCTCTGGAAGAACAGCTTTCAGCTGTCAGCTATCAGCTTTCAGCTCATCGTGCGAGAACGCGCCGCAGCGGCGTGGCGATCGCAAGCTGAGAGCTGATGGCTGAAAGCTGACGGCTGCTCTTAGCTTTTCGCTTTGGCGAAGCGCTTGTTCACCTCGGCCCAGTTGACCACGTTCCACCATGCAGCCAGGTAATCGGGGCGGCGGTTCTGGTACTTGAGGTAATAAGCGTGTTCCCACACGTCGTTGCCCAGAATGGGATAGAGCCCCTGCGAAAGCGGCGAATCCTGATTGGCGCTGGTCAGAACCTTGAGCTTGCCGCCCGTAAAGACCAGCCAGCCCCAGCCGGAGCCGAACTGCTTGGCCGTGGTCTCGTTGAAGGTCTTCTTGAAGGCTTCGAAGTCGCCGAAGTCGGCGGCGATCTGCTGCGCGATCTCGCCGGAGGGCTGGCCGCCGACGCCGTGCGCGTTGGCCGGGCCCATGATGTTCCAGAACATGGTGTGGTTGGAGTGGCCTCCGCCGTTGTTGCGCACCGCGCCGCGAATCTCTTCAGGGACCGCGTTGAGATCGGCGATCAGGTCGTCCACGGTCTTGGCGGCGAGCGCCGGGTGGTTGGCCAGAGCGGCGTTCAGGTTGTTGATGTAGGCCTGGTGGTGCTTGTCGTGATGCAGGTGCATGGTTTCGGTGTCGATGAAGGGTTCCAGCGCGTTGTAGTCGTAGGGAAGCGGCGGTAATTCGTGTGCCATAGGGGAATTTCTCCTTCGTTCGGATTGTACCGGTTCAGCTTTGCGTCCATAAGGATGGATGCTGAAACCAGCGGCGAGGGTGCGCAGAAAGTTCACAGATTGAGATGAATAGGGCTTAAACGACGGTTTCCCGACCCGGTTTTTATCAATATGAATGGCAGTTTATGGGCCGGCCAGGCCGTGTCCGCGTTGCCGGTAGCTCCCTAAAGCACATCGCGCAACTTCAGGCGCAATGGAGGATCGAGGGGCGGGCTGGCCTCGAAGATCTCCGGATCGCCCGCGACAACTGCTTCCACGGCCAGAGCGATACGGTGCCCGGCATGGTTGATGCGGCAAAACTGCCAGCGGCTGAGATCCTCGTCGACCGACGGGCCGACCTCAAAACGGAAGGTCTCCTTGTCCTCGAAGAGAAACGAAATCTCCTGCAGGGGAAGCGAAAGGCCCATGCCTCGCGCCTTGATGTAAGCCTCTTTCAGGGTCCAGAGCGTCAAGGCGCGATCGGCGCGCTCTCGAGCCGGCAAGGCGTCAAGTTGTGCGCGCTCGGCCGCGGAGAAGACGCGCGATGCGAGCGGAACGATCTCCTCCGCGCGTGAAAACGATTCGAGGTCCACACCCACCTCCACGGCCGCGCCGCTGATCGGGTCAGGGAGCGCAACCAGGCACGTCGCCATTTCCACGCTGTCCGATTGGTTGAAGCGCAGGCCGCACTCCGGAAGGGGTGATGGCTTGCCGTACTCGTTGCGAGAGAAACTCCAGGACTGCGGCGGCAAGGCGTGCCCATGCGAGAGCGCCACGCGCGTCAAAGCATGAGTGGCCAGGAATTGACGCCGGCGCCGCACAGGCTGCAAGCGGGCGGCGCGAGCGCGCTCGGCTTCATCCAGGATGGCCAGGCACGACTCTTCGACCTCCGGCTCGGCAAGGTCGCCGGGATAGGCGAACCAAAGCTGAAGCGAGGGGTTTCCTATCGGGTTTTTGCCGGCCGCTGTTTTCATGGTGATTGACTTAAGGATACTGCTCTTCGGCGAGAGTGCGAAAATGGTCTAGAAGGCTCGCCGGAACGTTTTGCGTGCGCGGATAACCATCCGCCGGAGCTTAGAGCCGCGGCCCGCGCGGGAAAAGAGCTAAGGGAGAATCAAATGCCGATCGTATCGCCGCGCGTGCGGCACAACTATCTGGCCATCGCCGTAGCCGCGGTGGCAAGCATGTTCCTTCTGGGGATCTGGTACACGTTGTTCCTCGACGTTTGGCTGAAGGGGATCGGACGCGATCGCGGTTGGATGGTGGGCAACGGCGTCAGCCAGTCTTTGCAATACGCGACGGCGCTGTTGGCCGCCGGCTTGTTGGCCACGTGCATTTCGAGCTTCGTCCAACACACCGGACCGCAGACCGCGGTGCGCGGCGCGATGATTGCCGCAGGCCTGTGGCTGGGCTGCGTGCTGCCCGTCCGCGCCACCGAAGCCGTATTCGAAGTGCGCAGTTACACCGTATTCGCCCTGAATTCGAGCTTTTGGCTCCTCGCCATGCTGCTGATGGGCGCGATTGTGGGCGCGTGGAAAAAACGGGGAGCTTGAATGACGATGGGACGCCGATGGATGCTGGCGATCTGCACGGCGGCGCTCGTGGCCGGTTTCACTTCCCTTCCCATTCAGGCTCAAACCGCCGCGCCACCTGCAACTCCCGCCGCAACTGCGACGCCGGCGCCCACGCCGGCCGCTGCGCAACAGGCCTACACGTTGCCGCCCGAGAAGCTTGCCAAAGCCATCGCCCTGAGCCGCATCCGCATCACTCTGGGCATTGCCGGGGCGCTCTGGGGCATCGTGTTTTTGTGGCTGCTGCTTGTCCTCCGCGCCTGGGCAGCGATCGAGCGCTGGACGCAGAGACTCTCCGGCCGCCGCTGGGTGCAGGGGCTCGAGTTTTTCGCCGCATTCTTCCTCGTCACCATGCTCGCCGGCCTGGCGCTTGACGCCACTGCGCATCACTTTGAGCGCGCCTACGGAATCAGCGTGCAGACGTGGGGCAGTTGGCTGGGCGATCAAGCCAAGGCACTGGGATTGACGCTTCTCTTTGGTGCGCCGATTCTGCAGCTCTTTCATTGGATTGTGCGCCGCTGGCCGCGCAGGTATTGGCTTGCGGCCTGGGCCGTGACCCTGCCGATCCTGGCGTTTTCCATCTTTCTTGAGCCGTTCTTCGAGCCGCTCTTCTTCCACTTCGAGCCGCTCCAGAAGCATCACGCCGCGCTGGTTGCCGAACTCGAAAAAGTTGCCGCGCGCACCGAAACCAACATCCCGCCCTCGCGCATGGTTCTGATGAAGGCCAGCGTGAAAACCAACGGCCTCAACGCGTACGTCTCCGGCCTGGGCGCAACCAAGCGCATCGTGGTGTGGGATACGACGGCCGGGCGCATTCCCGACGACGAGGTGCTGTTCATCTTTGGCCACGAAAGCGGGCACTATGTGCTGCGCCACATTGCGAAGGGGTTTGCGGCCTCGGCAGTTGGCCTGTTCTTCGTCTACTGGGCCTGCGCCGCCTTTGCCGCGCGGCTTGTGAAGCGATTTGGAGCGCGATGGGGCGCGCCGGATATCGCGTCGCACGCGGGATTCGTGGTGCTGCTGTTTGCGATTTCGATAGCCGGCTTCCTCACCGAGCCCGTGGCCAATGCCGTCAGCCGCCACTTCGAGCACCAGGCCGATGTTTATGGGCAGGAAGCCATCCACGGCGTCGTGGCCGATCCCGAGAAGACCGCCGTCGCCGCCTTCAACGATCTGGGAGCGGCGTGGCTCGAAGATCCCCATCCCAACCCGTTCCTCGTCTTCTGGCTCTACGACCATCCCAGCATCCAGCAGCGCGCCGAGTTCGCCGCGCACTACGATCCATGGGCGAACGGCGAGCATGGACAGTTCTTCAAGAGATAGGTTTCAGAGGTCCGTTTTCAGGAATCAGCCCGGCAATCACAGCCGCTCGAAGATGCCTGCGGCCCCCATGCCGCCGCCGACGCACATCGTCACCATGCCATACCGCGCGCTCCGCGCTTTCATCTCTTGGAGGAGAGTCGCGGTCAATTTAGCGCCGGTGCAGCCAAGCGGGTGGCCGAGCGCGATGGCGCCGCCGTTGACGTTGACGCGCGCCGGGTCCAGATTGAGCGCGCGTACGATGGCCAGAACCTGCGCCGCGAAAGCCTCGTTCAATTCGATGAGGTCGATGTCATTGAGCGTGAGGCCGGCGATCTTGAGAGCTTTGGGAATCGCCGTAATGGGGCCGATGCCCATCTCCTCCGGCAGGCAGCCAATGATGGCGTAGGAAACGAGCCGTCCCAGAGGCTGAAGACCCAACTGGCGCGCGCGGTGCACCCCCATCAATACCGCTGCGGCTGCGCCATCGGAGGTTTGCGAGGAGTTGCCCGCGGTCACCGAGCCCTGCGCGTGAAAGACGGGCTTGAGCTGCGCGAGCGCTTCGGCGGAGGTGTCGGCGCGCGGGCCTTCGTCCAGGGAAAACTCCTTTTCCTGAACCTGAGTTCTGCCCGGTTTCCCATCCGGCGTGGCCCCAGGCGCGGTCGTTGTCACGCGCACCGGAACGATCTCTTCCTTGAAGCGTCCCGCGGCCTGCGCGGCGAGCGCTTTTTGGTGGCTTGCGAGCGCAAAAGCGTCCTGATCCTCGCGTGAGACGCCGTAACGGCGGGCAACGCGCTCGGCCGTCAGGCCCATGGTGAGCAGCGAGGCGGGATAATGTTCTCCCAACCATGGATTGGGGCTGGGCTTGTTCCCTCCCATGGGAATCATGCTCATGGATTCGGCTCCGCCGGCAACGATGACCTGCGCCGCGCCGGAGCGGATGCGCTGATCGGCAATCGCGATGGCTTCGAGTCCCGAGGCGCACAGGCGATTGACGGTAGCGCCGGGAATCTCCACCGGCAGCCCCGCGCGTAACGCCGCCATGCGCGCGATGTTGAAGCCCTGCTCGCCTTCGGGCTGCGCACAGCCGAGGATCACGTCGTCGATTTCGCTCTTGTCGAGATTCGGAACCCTCTCCAAAGCCTTGCCGATGGCCAGCGCGGCGAGGTCGTCGGGGCGAGTGGTGGAGAGCGCGCCTTTCGGAGCTCGGCCCACGGGCGTGCGAACAGCGGCGACAAGTACGGCTTCAGGCATCGATGACTCCAAAGACAGTGGTCAGCAGTCAGTGGTCAGTGATCAGTGAAAGGTGGAAAGCGAACAGCAAGCTGCGGCGCTACTGGCTCATTGTTAGACGGCTAGACGCATGGCGGTCAAGCTGCCTGCCAGTCAATCTCGCGTATCGGCGACCGTCCAGGCGCCTTTCGTGTAGACGCGATAGATCGTCTGCTGGTCGATCACGGAATCGGCCAGGGCGTCGTGGTCGAGGCGCGGCGGTGGATGGCTCATGCCGAGTTGCGCCAGGTGCACCGCATCGGGCGATGCGGGATCTATGCCCCAGTTGAACCCGAGAACTTCCGTCGCCCCGTGGGCTTGCAGGCGATCGGTCTCCGGCGCCGCGGCCAGCACCATGGGTTCGCCACGATTCGCGAAAAAGACCAGCAGCGATACCGTGCCGTCGACCGAGCAAAGCACGGCCCAGTCGGACGAGCCATGGCGTTCAAAGCTGGCGTTCACGACGTTTTCCGGCTGGTGCGCCTCGTAAGTCTGCGGAATGAGGCAGCCGCGGCGCGTGAGCGCATCCTGGACGGCAGCCGGCAGTTGGGGAAAGGCATTCACCGGCAGATGCCGGATGAGATAAGAAGCGGTCCGGCCATCGACCGTCACCTGGCCGGATTTATTGAGGTCGCCAGAATCTGATTCTTGCGCGGAGACGACTAAAGCGGAGAGCAGAATGAGAATACCGATCCGCGTCTTGAGGACAGCCAAAATCATGAACGAAGCTCAGAAGCATTCTAGCGTGTGGCTGATCATTTTGCCTCCGACTTGGCGCCATATGGAGGAAGTGTCCTGTACATCCATATCGCGCTTGGGATGAGGGCCAGTTCCAGAAGCGCGGCGATCCACGCATTGAGGTGAATTGATGCGAGTGAAGGAATGTCACGGAGCGGCGCGAGAACGGCAACGCCAACGAAGACCGCCAGAAAAATGCGCTCGCCACCTCGTGTTCGGCGGACAACAAAAATGAACGCACCGATGAAAAGCACGGCGAGACAGAGATCGAGGCCGACGTTAAACCTGGTTGGCGGGAATTGGTAGCGGGTTAGCCAAACATGCCCAGGCACATAAAATTCGAAGAGGTAACAAATATTCTTCAGTGTGAAGAGAACCCCGATGCAAAGAGCCACGATGGCTCCACGCCGGGTGCGAATGAGCTGCAGGTCCTGAGGCAGGTCGCTCATGGGATGGGTTCCTGGATTTCTAGTGTACTCCGATACCTTCTCCCCGCCGCCAAATAGCTTCAATTCCGCAGCGGCTTGCCAGTCTTGAGAGTGAACGCGATCCGCTCCTGCGTCTTGCGCTCGCCACAGAGCGAGAGAAACGCCTCGCGCTCCAGGTCCAGCAAGTATTGTTCGCCGACGAGCGTGCCTGCCGTGATGCGTCCTCCGCAGAGAATGTACGCCGCCCAGCGGGCAACCTTCTGGTCGTGTTCGGAAGCGTAGCCAGCCTCGCCCATCAGATAAATGCCCGCCTCGAGCGTGCCTAGCGCAGCCGTGCCCGGAGCCGGGATTTGTCTGCGCGGCTGCGGCGCCGCGTATCCGGTTTCGGCCAGCACGGCGGCCTGGGCCTTGGCGTCGAGCAGCAGGTGCTCGCGGTTCATGGTAATGCGATCGGCTTCGGCAAGCAGGCCCAGGGAGCGGGCCTCCGCGGCCGAGGTGGAGACTTTGGCCATGGCGATAGTTTCAAGCGCGCGCTTGAGCGCCGTGGCGAACTCGCCGGATTGGGCGAAGCGCGAAGGAGGATCGCGCGGATCGGAGGACGCGAGCGCCGCGGCCGCATCGAGCGCGCGCAGCAACATCTCCTTCGTTCCGCCGCCCGCGGGGATCAATCCCACCCCGGCTTCGACGAGGCCCATGTAAGTCTCCGCGTGCGCTTGCCGCCGCGCCGCGTGCAGGCAGATCTCCGCGCCGCCGCCAAGTGTGAGACCGAAGGGCGCGGCCACAACCGGCCGCGGAGAGAATTTGATGGCTGCGGTCATCTGCTGGAACCCGTGGATCGTGCGCGCCAGCTCGTCCCACTCGCCCTCCTGCGCGGCAAGCAGAAGCTGCATCAGATTCGCGCCCACCGAGAAGTTCTCGCGGTCGCCCGCGATCACAAAGCCGGCGAAGTCGCGCACAGAATCGCTGGAAGGATTGAGGACCGAAGAAATCAAGGAAAGAACGTCGCCGCCGATGGCGTTCTTGAGCGAATGCAGCTCAATGCAGCCGATGTCGTCGCCGAGATCGACAAGCGACGCGCCGGGATTCGAGCGCACCACCGCGTGCGTGCGCCGGAAATCGGCCACACGGGCATGGCCGGGGACAGCGGGAATTGCGACCGTCTGCCCCGTCAACGGCTGGAAACACTCATCCTTGCCAGGCGCGTACCAGCTCGTGCGTGAAGCGGCGAGCAAAGCTTGCGCCGGCGCGGCAATAGGAAGCCCGAGAGTCTTCATGCGGTTCACGGTTTCGGCCACGCCCGCCGCGTCCCACATCTCAATGGGGCCCATCTCCCAATTGAAGCCGGCGCGCATCGCGGCATCGATTGAGGGCGCATCGTCGGCAACTTCGCCGATGCGATCGGCCGCGAAGTTCCAGAGCGAGGCGAGAAACGGCCACAGAAACGCCGCGGCCTTGTCCTCGGCCGGATCGTTCGCGAGCAACAGGCGCAGACGCTCGGCGAGCGTGGCCGCGTTCTTCGCCCTCTCGAGCGCGGGCAGCGCTGGTTTCGCGGCAGGCCGGTAATCGAATGTCGCAAGATCGAGAACCAAGCGCTCATCCTTGCCGTCTGCGCCGCGGACCTTCTTGTAGAATCCCTGCGCCGTTTTGTCTCCGAGCCAGCCGCGCTTTACGAGCTCGTGGAGAATGGGAGCAAACTTGCCGCCGCTCACGCCTTCGGGAAAATTCGCCGCAACGTGCGCCAGAATATCGATGCCCACCAGATCGGCGAGGCGAAAGGTTCCGGTGCGCGGCCAGCCGATAGCGGGGCCGGTCAGCGCGTCCACCTCTTCGATCGTGAGTCCCTGCTCCAGCATCAGGTTCGCGGCGTTGAACATCACCGCAATGCCGATTCGGTTGGCGATGAAGTTGGGCGTGTCGTGCGCAAAGACCACCTGCTTGCCGAGGGCGCGATCGGCAAAGGCGGAGAATGCGGCGACCAGCGCGGGATCGGACTCGGGCGTTGGGATCACTTCGACAAGGCGCATATAGCGCGGAGGATTGAAGAAGTGCGTGCCGAAGAACCGGCTGCGCACATCGGGAATCGCGGCGGCGATGCGCGCAATGGGCAGGCCGGAGGTGTTGCTGGTGAGGATGGCGCGCGGCGCAAGGTGCGGCACAACGCGCTTGAGCAAGGCGGTCTTGATCTCGAGATTTTCGGCGACGGCTTCGACAATCCAATCGCACTCCGCGAGCCTGGCTAGGTCATCGTCGAAAGTGCCCGGCGTGATCAGGCGGCCGAGCGGCGCTTCAAAGAAGGCCGCGGGTTTCGACTTGGCAAGTGCTTCAAGCGCGGTGAAGGCAAGCGCCCGCTCCGCGCTTCCTGCTTTGGGAGGAAGGTCGAGTAGAAGCGTAGGAATTCCGGCGTTGGCCAGGTGCGCTGCGATGCGCGAGCCCATGGTTCCCGCGCCCAGCACGGCGGCGCGGCGAACGAGCAGGGGCTTCGCGCCGATCTTCGGGGCTGAAGTTGCGACCGTAGTGGCGGGGCTCATGCGAATTCTCCCCAATCAGTATGCGATCTTGTTCGGCGAGGCGATCCACGCGGCGAAGCTGGCCCATGCCTCGTCGCCGAGCAACTGCGTTGCGCGGGGCTTTCGTTCGGCAGTGTTCTTACGAAACTCCGCAAACAGAAGCGCGTCGTCGAAGCCGGCGCGAGCCGCATCGGCGGCGCTGGCGCCGTAGTAAACGGCGTCGAGCCGCGCCCAATACGCGGCCCCCAGGCACATAGGACACGGCTCGCAACTGGTGTAGAGCTCGCAGCCGGCCAGCGTAAATGTTCCCAGCGCTTTGGCGGCGGCGCGGATGGCATTCACCTCGGCATGTGCCGTCGGATCGCACGTCGCCGTCACGGAGTTGACGCCTTCGCCGATAATCTCGCCGTCGCGCACGACAAGGGCCGCGAACGGTCCGCCAGATCCCGAGACAACATTCTCCGTGGCCAGCGCAATGGCGCGGCGCAATAAATCCGGGTTGGGCTGACCGGCCACTTTCGTCGTTCCCCGCTCCGCGTGCGAGATGCAAAGACAAATTCAGTATGGCACAGCGCCAAATGCGAGCCTTAAAAATGGAACGGCGTCCGCGCCGCGCCTGTTGCCTGGATCGTCTGCCGTTCCCGGCGACGCCATGCCGAAGGCGCGTGCAAGAACACCGAATGAAAGAAATCAGAAATGGTATCCGCGCTTTGGATCGTAGGCGAACTTCACGAGGCTGTCGCGGTAATCGATGTGGATGGTCAATTGGTAGAGCGTGGTCGCGCCCAGGAAGCCGGAGATCTCTATTCCGGCATTCTTCGATATCCTTGACGTATCGAAAGCCAGCACACCATCCACTTCTTGCGACAGATTTGCGAAACGGAAGACGATTTTGTCGGCCGAATAGGTTTTCTTCACATCGCCATTGATCCCTTCCACATCGAACAAGCTGCCTCCATGGACCTTCGTCACCTCGCGGGCAGCGTCCGGCGAAACGGTGGTCGTGAATGCGCCGGTGTCCAGGATGAAGAGTTTGATCTTCGAAGCATTCAACGAGGCGGGCAAAATCAGATAATGCCCTTCACGATAAACTTTCGTGTAATCCTTCATCTCCGGAGCGATATAGCGATCGTAGGGTCCGTGGGCCGGCGGCTTTTCGGCTGCTGCATGTGCAGGCGGGGAAGCAACTTCGGGCTGCGCCGGTTTTTCTGGCGCATCCTCCTCGTCGTCCTCGTCGTCGTCTGTATTCAATTTCCTTGCGGATGCCGGGTCCTCGCCGGGACGTAGCGGAAGCGGGCCCAGCGAAAGCTTGCGCATGGGATAGTCGAGCGTGACCAGGAATTGCGAAAAAACGTCCATGCCAATCAGTCCATCGATGTCTCCGGGCATGTAGCGGCCGTCAATCACGCTTACAGCGCAATTCTGAAACTCCAGATCGCCGATGCGAATGGAGTCGGCGTAGGCTGTGTAGGCTTTCCTGTTTGTCTCGTCGCCAATGCCGCCGATTTCTTCTTGCGAAAATGCCTGCAGGCGGGCGTGTTTTGCAACAGATCTGGTAACCAGCAGACCGCCAGCGCCGGTGTCGATCTCAAGACGGGCAGCGTGGCCGTTCAGCTTCACATCGAGGCCGAAACCTTCGACGTGCGTAGCGTCCTGCATCAGGTAGGCAAAAGGAATCTGAGTGGCTTTGGTCTGCGAAACCAGTCTGCAAGGTTTCCGCGGAGCGAGCGCCAATTTCCCTATGTGCTCCAGGTAATCTTTCAGGTGCCGCAAATCCTCTGCGTCGTCTCCTCGGGGCTCTGCCAGATAAGCTTCCACCTCCGGGATGCGCTGCTTGAGCGGCAGCGTCATCATCCATTCGCCGCGGATCTCCGGATCGTCAGGGTCGATTTGATGCGCCGCCAGCACATCCGCCCGCGCCGAGGCATACAAAGAGTTGAGCCTGAGCACATCCGCCAGCAGCAGCCGGGTCCGCGCCGAGCACGAATCGATCTTGTAGGATTGGAAGGCCGAATTCCACGCTGACCACGGCTCGCCTTGCCGGAACTCGACCTCACCGCGGAGAGTGATGAGCGCAGCAGAGTTTGGCGCAGCCGCCAAGGCCGACTTTACGGCATCCGCCGCTTCTTGCACTTTTTGGTCGCGCAGCAGCGCATGGACCAGGCCCGCGATGAGCTCCAGATTGCCGGGGTTTTTGGCCAGGGCTTCGCGATAAAGGCTCTCGGCCTTGGCGTAATCGGCAGCAAGCAACGCTTTGTCGGCGTCGCTCGGCAACGGGTGATGAACCACCTCGCAAGTAACATCGGCGCCCCGCGCCGGAGCAGAGCAGAGGAGAAACAGCACAGCCACTGCGCACACGCACTCATGCAAAAGCAGTCTGGCAAACGCCACACAAACTCGCCGCCCCATGAGCACCTCGATTGATTCGTGGACCACAGCTTACCATAGGCAGCAAATGAACCGGCGGGAGCTTGCGCCGCAACCACGCGCAGGTAAAATGCCCTCATGGCCGGGCCCGCAACTCTTCAGGCTTTGAATGCGCGCATTGTGGCGTGCGCACTGTGCCCGCGGCTGCGCGCGCACTGCGCTGAGGTTGCGCGCAAGCGCCGCCGCGCCTATGCCGATCAGGAGTATTGGGGCCGTCCCGTGCCTTCGTTTGGCGACCCGCGGGCGCGCGTGCTGGCGCTGGGACTTGCGCCGGGAGCGCACGGCTCCAACCGCACCGGGCGGCCTTTCACCGGCGACGGCTCCGGCGATTTTTTGTATCCGATTTTGCACGCGGCCGGGTTTGCATCGCAGCCCACGGCAACTTCGCGCGACGACGGCATGAAGCTCAGCGGCCTCTGGATCACGTCTGTCGCGCGCTGTGCGCCGCCGGGCAACAAGCCCACGCCCGAAGAGCTGCGCAACTGCGCGCCGTGGCTCGACCTGGAGATGAAACTGCTCAGAGAGTTGCGCGTGGTGGTCTGCTTGGGCCGCATCGCGTTCGACGGCCTTCTGGCGCACGAGTCGCGCCTGGGCCACTCGCTCAAGCGCGCGGATTTCGTCTTCGCGCACGCAGCTGAGTACACATTGCCGGGCGGGCTCGTCGCCATCGCCAGCTATCATCCCTCGCTGCAGAACACCAACACCGGCAAGCTGACGCGAGCCATGCTGTTGAGCGTTTTCAAGCGGGCGCGCAAGCTGGCAGGGCTTTAACGCGGGTTGGATGCACACTGATTTTCGAGAGGCAATCGATGGAAGGGATGGAAAAAGCAATTCTGAAGGATGTATCGCTCGACGAGCTTGGGCCAAGATCGCAGAAGCCGAAGAACCCGGTCGATCACTGGTCACATGCGGTGCTGCTGGAGCGGGGCGCGTATCTGCGCAAGATGGCCAGGTTCGGCGACGGCTCGGCGTCGGAGACGCTCAAGGAATATCCGCAGCACGTTGCCATGCTTTCTTTCCGCGGCCGCAGCGGCGAGGCGGAGATCCACGAGCGGTTTGCGGATCTGTTCATTGTGCTTTCTGGGGTGGCCACACTGGTTTCGGGCGGCACGGTCGTTGGCGCGCGCGTCGTCGCGCCCGGAGAGACACGCGGCGCGTCGATCGCAGGTGGCACGCAGCAGAATTTGCGGCCGGGCGATGTGGCGCATGTGCCGGCAGGCACGCCGCATCAGATGCTGCTCCAGGGCGAGGACACTGTCACTTGCCTGGTGATGAAGGTGCAGGAAATTGTCTAGCCGTTTGGCCGTGATCATCCGAGGAACTTAGATGAACAGTCGCCTGTGACCGGTGTCACCGATGATGCCGCTAAATGAGATGTACCATTGCGGACGGTTTCGGGTCCACAAAAAATCCCAGACGACGTATCCAACCGCTTAGAGCCGCGACGGAGCAATACCGGTTCCGCACAACTTCTTCCAGAACCCCGGCTCCCATAACAACTAATTTGCTTCCGCTGAACGGGCCCCTTTTTCTTACAGAGTCCAGAACGAAATCTCTGTGGAGGTATCTATGGCACGCAGCACGCGCAGCTCGAAAATCAAGCCCAAATCTGCCGATTCAGAGCAACAGATCAAATCGCTAACACAACGTCTTAATTCTCTCGAAGGTCGCCTTAACAACATTACCGGGTGCAGAGCTTCTGTTACAGCGACGTGGCCGGGAGGGAAACCCGGCCGCACCGGCGGTTCTTCTGAAGATTGCACAAGTTGCGAAGGTTCGTGCGAGAGCGGTTGCACAGGCGACTGCGAGGGCGGCTGCACAGGAGGCTGCGAAGGTGGCTGCGAGGGCAGCTGCACCGGAGGTTGCGAAGGCGGCTGCACAGGAAGCTGCGAAAGCGGTTGCACGAGCGGCTGCACCAGCGGGTGCACCGGTGGCTGCGAAGGCGGCTGCACGAGCGGCTGCACTGAAGGTTGCACATCTGGTTGCCAGGGCAGTTGCGAGGGCGGCTGCACCAGCGGGTGCACCGGCAGCTGCGAGGAGGGCTGCACCAGCGGGTGCACGAGTGGCTGTACCTCAGGTTGCGAAGGCTTCTGCGAGAGCGGGTGCCAGAGCGGATGCGAGGGCGGTTGTGAAATGGGCTGCCTGGGCAGCTGCACCAGCGGGTGCACTGGCTGCGAATCCGGTTGCCAGACGGCATGCGAGAGCGGCTGCGAATTTGGCTGTACCTCCTGCGAGGGCGGTTGCGAATCCATCTGCGAGGCAGCATGCGCTGCTGGAGCCACAATGGGCAACCAGGAACAAGGCTGCGATTCTGGCGATGTCTTTATGCCCGGATGGTGGCAGTGGCTCGGCGATCCCGCGCCCTATGTCGAATTACCTGGAGAAGGCCTGATCGCAAGAGGCAGCATCGAGGAAGGTCTAGTCGTGATCGAGTCGCGGTTTGCTGTCATGGCACCGAACACAGAAGTTACCGTTCGTCTGACGGACGGTAAATCCGCGAAAGCCAGGACGATCTCCACTGCGATGATACGATTCTCCAGATCGCTTGAAGCAATGGTCGAGGTTTCCGCCACCAAAGAGAAACAAAGGCACGTCGGCGGAACGCTGATTCTTGCTGAAGGTCTTTACAAAAGAGGTACCGGCATCACGATATCCAAGACAGCAGACGCCAAGGTGAGATTTAGGAATGCCGTGTTTACCGGCAAGCTCACCGAAGATCTATTCCTTGGTGTCGGCATGCTGGGAGCTCGGTCTAAGAAACTTGCAGGCACTACTGCGAAGCGCAAAGGTATTCGAAGAATTACAAAGTAGGGAACGCAGATGAGTATGCAGTATCCAATGGATTCGTCCAGGATTCATCTGATGACGATCAAGGGGAGTAAGTACGTCCTTGATGTCAACAGTACTGTTTTTTTCGAAGTCGATGACCTGGCACATGAAATTCTCCAAAACATGTGCAAGGTCTCGGACGAATCTCAGATTGTCGAAAACCTGGCAACCAACTATCCGAGAGAGGAGGTTATCGCCCAATTACAGGAATTAACGGGATTAGTTGCTCGCAACGAGCTTTTTTCCAAAGACAGGTTTAATAGCTTCCAGCCCGATTCAGCAGGTCCTCTAGGGATGATCTGCCTGAACATCTCCCATATCTGCAACCTGAGTTGCAAGTACTGTTTTGCCAATCGCGACGGTTACACCCGCGACGCTAAGTTAATGACAAAGGAAACGGCGGAAAAAGCCGTAGATTTTCTGATTTCCAGTTCGCGGAATCGTAACAAGCTTGAGGTTAGTTTTTTTGGAGGCGAACCCCTTCTTAACTTACCTGTCATGATGCATACCGTCGCCTACGCCAAGGAACAGGGGAAGATACATAAGAAGAACATCCAGTTCCACGTGACGACCAATGGCACGCTAATGCGCCCCGAAATCCTCGACTTCTTGAAGGAGAACAACTTCAGCATCATTCTCAGCCTCGACGGCCCGAAGGAGGTACAGGACAGCATCAGGCAATTCCCCGACGGTCGCGGCTCATACGACATCGTCTCGAATAATCTCAAACAGCTTCTCGCGGAACGCCAGGCATTCCGGCACCTCACAGTCCGTTCGACATTTACGCGGGAGAGCCTGTCGATCGAGAAACTAATGACACATCTTGGCTGCATCGGCTGTGATTCCATTTCCGTAGAGCCCGCATTCATTGGCCCCGGCCATCCGCTCGATATTCGGAAGGAGGACATGGATGAGTTACTCAACCATTACGACATTCTGGCCGGCGATTACCTTGGCGAGATGCTGAATGGAAAGTGTTACTCATTTTTCCACATCAAACTGATGATGGACCATGCCCACAAAAAGAAGCCCAAAGTTTCTCAATGTGGAGCAGCCGTTGGATATGTAGCGATTGGCGCCGATGGAAAGATTTATCCTTGCCATAAATTCGTTGGAAAACCCGAATTCGTGATGGGCGATGTCTTCAATGGGCTTACGGACACAAAGATGAAGAAGATGTTCGCGGAAGCTCATGTCCGCAACAAATCCAAGTGCATGCAGTGCTGGGCCAGGTATATTTGCGGTGGGTCCTGTCATTACCTGGCGATTCTCTACAACGGCGACATCCGGGATCCCTACGGTCTTGAATGCGAGATGACCAAACGCCGCATTGAACTTGGGGTTCACACGTACGTGCGCTTAAGAAACGAGAACCCCGAGAACTATCAAAACTTCTATGGCGGCCAACGCCCTCATCTGGAAAATATCAACTGAGCTATTCTTCCCCTCCACCGGGATCAGACCAACTTCACCTTGCAATCGGCTGGGCGAACAACCAAGGTTGCACAGTTCCTCGGCCACAATCTGTTCCGCCGATCTGATGACACGCGGCATATCGTCGGCATTTCAAAATATGGCACGGGATCGAGTATGGGGCCAGACGCTCACCCGAAGTTCGTGTTTCGCAAGCAGATTCACATCGCCGATCATCGCCGCCGATTGAAATCGAAAATTACGGCTACGATGCAGCGCACTCCGCGGACATCAGCGATTACCGGACTATCTGGCACGTAGGACTGTCCGCTGCCGGAGCAACTTTGCCATAGAACCTGCGGCAAAACCAGGCTGTACGGTATATTTCCACGCCGCGCCGGGATCATCCGGCGTGGCGTTGGCTTTTATTGGAGTTCAAACGGAAAACGCGGTTCGGGGAATGCCGGAATCAACTGCTTTGATTGGAGCGGGAGACCGGGATCGAACCGGCGACATTCAGCTTGGGAAGCTGACGTTCTGCCACTGAACTACTCCCGCTCATTGGAAGCAATCGCTTCAATAGACAACCGCGAATGGCTGTCCCATTCACTTTCCATCTGCCAGAGTTTCCGCCGCGAAATTCCTGCCGAATTCCGGGCCTGGACCGCGCAATGAGAATCCGGCGGATAGGCAGCATGGATAGCAGAGCCACTCCCAATGCCAACCTGAAAAAGTATACCAAGGATCATGGAAAGTGGCTCATAGTTCTGGCGTAGAAACCGAACGGAGCGCCTTATCCCGGCGCCGTGCCGATCGATGGCGAGCCGCTTCGCTCGACAACGGGCCGTTCTTATCTTGAGTTCTATGAGGGTGGACGGCGTGTCCAGCGACCTGTCGGCGCCTCATCGCGCGAAGCCAAGGATGCCTGGTACCTCAGAATGAGCTAGCTCGTCTCGTGACCGTCTGCATACCTTCGGTGTGAAGCCGTTTGCCCACGTGCGCTCCTCGCCGCAGGCGCCCGATCCGCCTGCACTTCGACCGTTTACGAAAGATGGGCCGCAATCTGGCTTTGCAGCAGCGTCATCACCGGCTGGCTGACAAAGTCATTTGTCAAAGTGAACTCGACGGCGGCCTTGGTCGTATCGGCAAAGTTGACGACGATATCAAGAGAGCCGGGTAGTGTGGACATTGCGTTGACCAGAGGCACCAGCACGCTTTGACTGCTCGATTGCAACACCGGCCCAAGAGCGAAGCTCATCGGCGCAATGGAAGACAGCGTGGGGAAGGTCGCCGTCGCTGCAACCGACGCCACAGATTTCCAATCCACTCCCGTCGCATCCACGGCGATCAGGTAGCGCGTCTGCTGCACATCCACGGTCTGGAAGGTGAGATAGTTGGACACCGAGGCCATCGTCATGGGAGTGGGGAGCGCGAGTTGAGCCGCGGCAACCAGCGCCATGCCTGCGTTGTTGGCGGGTGCCGGCAAAGCCTTGCCGCTGCGGCCGGGCAGGACGAAACCGTCGGACGACAAGGTTAGATTTGCGCCCTGAACCAGAGCATATTGCTGGATGGCGAGATCGAGCGGCGAGAGATTTGAGAGATTGAAGGCTGGCGCGGTTGGGTCGAGGTCTGAAGTTAGCTCATCCGTGCCGCTGGTGTGAGCAAAATTCAGATCGACGGTTGGAAGCACAGGGTCGGTGAATCCGTCATCGAGCTTCAAACTAAGCGAGCCTATCAAGTCCGTTCCCGTTTGCGCAGTGAGCCGGAGGATGAAGAGATTGGCATCGGCCACCGCCGGGGTTGCCGGACCGTCGTCCTCGACGGTCACAGTGAGCGCAAACGTGTGGGGATCGGAACCGGCGGAGAAATTCGCGGCGCTGGCAAAACTTGTTTGCAATGTCGACGCCGGCGTGTCTTTCAGCAGGGTTGGAAATGTGATGGAGTAACCCTGAAGGTCGGAAACGGAGGCAACATCGTTCTGAAACTGAGCCAGCTCGACGCGATTGATTTCAGGGCCTAGAACAAAGGAAAACTCGAATGCGCATTGGCTCGTCGAGGAAGGCGAGCTGTCAACCCTAGCCAGGCAAGAGGCGGAGCAACCGGACTTGCTGCGCAGAATCGAATAACGCTGCGCAATCAGAACGATGGTTCGGCTAAGCACACCGATGTAGGCCCGGCCGATGGATGGATACTTCTTATTGATGTCGCCTAGTTCCTTCAGTTCGATATATTGCGACTGCGGAGCATTGAATTCGTTCAGGTCCGCCACGGACAAAATGACGCGGCTTGGCGAGGAAAGCGTTGTAACCGTGTACTGCAACTGGTAGCCATCCGCGTTGTACTTCAAGCCGACGGCGAGATCCTGCTCGAACGGCAGCGAGGCGACCACAAGTTGCGGCTGGGCCGGCGGATCGGGCGGCAGTGGGTAAGGATGGAACTGCATCGCGGGTTCCATGCGCACGGCCATCGGCGCCGCGGCCACCGGAGCGGGAGCAGGCGCCGGCGTCTCCACGGCGTCGCTGCGGAACGCCGGCGACATTACGGCGGTGTTCTGAAAAGATAAAGCCGTGGCCTTGAGGCCGGCAGGCGGCGGGGGTGCGCCGGGCGGAGACCATGTGCTGAAGCTCGCCGTGAGCTTCACGCTCGCTTGACCGAAGAGCCGCAAATCCTGATAAAGCGCCACAACGGCGTCGCCGAGGATCGAACCAACGAATTTGACGAGATACGAGCCGTCGCTCTGGACCGTGATTCCGCTGCTGGCGAAGCTCCTGACCGCCTGATTGCCCTGTGCGTCTGTATAAGGACTGGAAAGAACCGCCGCAAGATTCTCCAGGGGGATCTCCTGGAGAGTGGCCGAGGGATTCTGTTGCGCAAACTGGGAGGCGTCGGAAGGCATCGACTTGGTCAGGCTGAATGCCAGACTGACCGTATTGAACGGAGTTCCATCACTCTGCTGACTGGTCTGGCTTGCGGCGAAGACAAAGGCGGGATCTACATCTGCCGCAAACGCGAACTGCGGCAGATACCAGTGCAAATTGGGATTGTTGCGGTCCGCAAACAGGCTGCCGTTGCGCGTGGACGCCATCGGCAGGCTGACGGGAAGGATGGGGAACGGAATCCTCCAGAACAGAGGACGCTCGACTGCCACGGACTGTGGCGTTGTCGCTAGAGGCTCCGCAACCGGACGCGTGACGGGCAAGGCCTGCGGCGTTGCCGCCACAGGCCCTGCCAGACGCATTGCGCTGTCTGCAATGGGTAGACTCATCGCACCGTTCCCTTTTAGGTGAGGCTGGCGGTCTGCTGCTGCGCCTGCAGTATGTATTGTCCAGCGAGGGCGGCCTGCGTGGGATCGCTGAGCACGGGAAGCTGAATCGTGTAGGGCACGATGCGCTTGATGCGCCCAACACCCACCGGCACCGCCTGCACGCCGCTCCACGTTACCGGAGTTCCTGCAAAGTTTGAAGGCGGCGGGGCGACCTCCACGGCGATATTGACCTGGGCGATAGCGGCGTCGAAGTACTTGTCGCTAAAGACCTGCCACACGGCGACGGGCTTCTGTGTTGGGTTGGTCGTCGTCAGTTGCAGCGAGTCGGTCCGCGTGCCCTGGGAGCCAGTCAACGTGACGGTAAGCGTTACGGTGACGTTCGACGAGATGGCGCGGTCCAGCACGAACTTGACGTAGATATAGCCAACATCGTCCGGGCCCACGGTGGGAGTGTGATCGTTCCCCGTCGAGGTTACCGTAATCTCCGGTGTTCCTGTCGAGAGATCCACACGCGCATCATCCGGATTGTAGACCAGCTTCTTGGTAATGGTGACCTGATCCGCATCCCAGTTCGGCAGGCTCTTCATCAGCCGCATGAACGAGATGTTGATGATGTCGGTCGGATTCGCACTCGTCCACTGGGCCAGCGTGGTGGGCGCGTTCAGGTTAATGGCTGTCGGAGTGTAGTGGAAGCCGTCACCCAGCGTCTTGAGCACCGGTGTCCCGTCCGCATTGTTGGGGACCGTGCCGTCGGGATTCGGATTGGGGTAGCTGACTTCAATCGAGGCCGAAGTGATGGGATCGGCGAGATCGGGAGGGCTTGTGAAGTCGATGTTGGGCGTCGCAGCCACCTGCAGCTTTTGGAAGTACTGGCCGATGTCGATGATCGAAAGATATTTGTTTAGGTTAGCCTGGATGGCAGGTTGCAGTTCGGTCAACGTTCCATCCTTGCCGTCCAGCTTGGTCACCGTGTCGTTGAGAGTCCAGTTCTGGGTTAAATTCACGCCGTGCATCTGGTAGTTCGCCTTCAGTTGCACTGCCACGCCGCCGCAGGCGCCCGCACTGGCACTGGCCGGGGCGTCGGGCTTCGGCTGCCAATCGAAAATCTCCGACTTAACCAGGTTCCAGGCGTTGGTCTGCATGTCGCCGACTTGCTTGTCGATCATCGATTTCATGTCCGAGTCCACGGCCGCGCCGTTCTCATTGATGATCGTGTTAATGGCGCCGCTGGTGATGCAGGACTGATAGTTCGCCTGTAGATCCGCCTGCGCGAAGCCATACTTTGCGTTGACATCCCCTGAAAACTGCGTGAACGTCTTGTCGACGTCAATCGTCATGTTAATCTGGCATGCGTTTATGTAGAACATCTCGCTCAGGTTGTAATGCACGACGAAGGGCGAACGGCCCGCCTGCAGGGAACCGACAATGGCGCCGGCCGCAAGCTGATTGCATGTGACCAGAAAGCTGCTGATGCCCGAGGCCTCGATGCTGCCTTGCGCATTGCACTGCGCGGAGATGAACCAGGGATTGCCGTTGTTCACCACAGCGGGAGTAGAGGGCGTCGAGGCGCCGCCCGCGGGTGCCGGAGTGGGCGTGGCTGGCTTCGCCGCGCCCGCGGCAGGCGTCGTTCCACCCGCCGCAGGTGCTGTTCCGCCCGACGTAGGTGCCGTTCCGCCCGCTGCGGGCGTAGGGGGAGCTGACGAACCCGGAAGCTGCGGTACCTCGATGGTGACATGATTGTCGACGATAGGAACGATGCCCAGCAGCGGAGCGGGACCGCCTTGGCTTCCGCCATAGTAGGAGGCGACGCGCGCCGGCGGTGCACTGTACTGCTGCGTTTTCAACATCGCCAAAGCCCCGGCCACTATAGCGTCGGGGACGGCCATCGTCATGGAAAAGGTGACAAATGCGCCCCCGGCGTCCAGTTCGCCGCCGGAAGTCTGCGCGCCGCTGATGCCCAGCGTGTCCTCGGTTGTCATCAGGCCTTTGAACAGCGTGACGCTGAAGTCGAAGTCTCCGCTACCGTCGGGTTTCTTGGCCAGGTAGAGTTGCTTGGGAAGGTAGTAGTACTGCATCGGCAGGCCGTTGGCGCGCAGGGTTGGGTTGTTGGCATCGGGGAAGATTTCGAGGTCGAAACTGCCGGCGGCTTGATCGCTCACTGTAACCGTGATGAAGTCTGGCCCGAAAAGCGGTCCAAGGGGCTGTACTGCGACGAGGTCTGGCATGATGTGAACCTTTCTGCGGCGCGAGAGGAACTGTTCCAATCGTCCGCTGCTGAGAATCCGGGGTTAGGAGTGCCATCGGATTTGCGGCCGAAGCGCCCCACTTCTTCCCGGCCTTGGCCGGGATGTCATCCATCCGTCAGGGCCTTGGCCGGGATGTCATCCATCCGTCAGGAGACCGGCGCATCCGGGGGGCCTACGTCGAACTCCAGGTCCGCTTCGACCGCGAACACACCGTCAATTTGCCGGGCCTTTTCCGCCTGGGCCTCTGTGCCGCTCACGATGAAGATCGATGTTGGCTGCAGGAACTGCTGGATCATGAGTCCGGCGCGTTCGATGGCGCGCCGGATCGGCTCAACCGCTGCATCCGAATCGAGCGTGACGATCCAGATCGTCCCTTCCGGATTGTTACTTACTGGCATACGCCTCCGGGATACGGCGCCTGCACCAGGCCTGCGCCCACATCGGTCGCCGGTTGGCTCAGGCTTTTTGCCGCTCCGGTAACTGCGGTCCACAGAGCTTGGCCGCGGTAAGAGCTGTCGCTCTGCGCCCAAAGTGCGGCAATGCCTGAGACGTGCGGAGTGGCCATGCTGGTGCCGCTGTCGGTCGCGTACTGTGTCGGCATGGGTCGCGAGGAAAGAACAGCGACGCCGGGGGCGGCAATTTCAATCTTGCCGCCGTTGGAGAACGGCGCGATATTGCTACTGCTATCGATCGCCGCCACCGCCATGATTGTCGGCGAATTCGCCGGCGCATCGGTGTTGGCGACAGTCCCGGGTCGGCTGCTTTCATTGCCCGATGCGGCAATGATCAGCGAATTCTGATTGAGCGCCTTTTGACCAAGTTGAGTGTAGGTCTTCTGTACTCCGACCGGCGCTCCCAAGGACATCGAGATGATGTCGCAATTCTGGGCCAGTGCCCAGTTCATTCCCGCAACCACGGAGCCACCGACAGTCTTGCCCGCGTCGGTAAAGACTTTGCCGATGTAAAGCGACGCGTTGTAGGCGATGCCATAGCGCGGGCCGGAAGCCGGAGCTTGCGGTCCGGCGGCGGTTCCGGCAGTGTGCGTGCCGTGGCCATGGCCATCCTGCACGGTCGCGCCGCCGACAAAGTTCTTGCTCACGATCGTGCGGCTGGAAAAGTCGGGATGGTTCAGATCGATGCCCGTGTCCAGCACGCAAAGCTTGATGCCCGTGCCGTCCTGGGTGCTCAGGGACACCTTGGTAAGGTCCAGTCCGTAAGTGACATTGGTGGCTGGGGTTGTCGTCGCGGTGCCGTTAATGTAAAAGAACGTCTCCTGTTCCCAGCTGTCAACCGGGCTGTCGGTTGCCGAACCTGCGGCGGGAGCTCCGGAGCCGGTTCCGTCAGCTGAGGCGACGGCCATATTACTGTTCGGTGATTGCAGCGAAGCGTAAGCATCCGAGGAAACCAGCGCCACCCCGAGGTTCGGGAACGTAAGCACCTCCGCGTCGCCCAAATCGGAAAATGAAACCGCCTGCGAGTCAAAGGAGGAAGCCGATGCGGTTTTCACGCTTGCTCCGTCCAGGAACTGCTGAATGGCGTCGGCCGTTGCATCTGGCTTGAAGATGGCGAAGTAGCGGCCAGTGTAGAGCGGTTGATTGGCTGTGCCCCCGCTGGATGCGGTTGCGGTGGACGCGGCGGTAAAGAGATCGTCGATGGATGTGGTGAGTGGCATGGTTTTCCTCCGGTGGAAGTGGTTGTAAGTTGATGTTGTCCCGTCAATCGTCACTGCGTGACTGCCGCGCAACGTCAATGGGGGGAGTCTTGGCCCACTTATCGGTACCCTCCGCAATGTCTCATCGCATCAGGCCGTTTCCGGCCCGGAATCATCGCCCTCCTGAAAGAGGGCCTCCTCGGCCTGGCGACGCCGTAGTAGCCCGGCCACGACCTTGCCCCCAGCGTGGTCCCATTTGTCGAACTCTCCGGCCGCGCCGGCAAAATCGCCGGCGTTCAGATCCCTCAGCATCGTTGAGCTTCGGAATGCGCCCTGCCCGAGGTTGAAAACAAAATCGACGAGCGCATCGAATTCATCCTGGTTCAAAGCGACGGTGACGGCCTGATTGACACACGCGGCGGCGGATGCGACGTCCTGTTGCAGTAACTGCGCGGCCTGGTCCTGCGTAATCGTCAGACCGGGGGATACGTCAGGCCCTGTATGCCCATAGCCGATGGTCCAGACGCCCGCCACATCCTGGTAAGCGGTCAGTTGGCATCCCTCGAACTGCTCGGTCAGAGCCAGATCGCTCCCGCTGTATGTGAGGTTGTTCGGCACAGACTACCCTCCGCATAATGCCCTTTTACAGGCTCACAGATGCGCGATGCATCTACATAGTGCAGTTGCATCTTGGAACGTTTCAATGATTCAACATTTTGCGTGCTGGACGAGAGCGGCTGTTGCCCCAGCCAAATCGTTTCCAGCGGACAACTCGGACATTCCGTGGAGTCAGTATCCTCCGGCAGACACGGAATTCTTGGTTGCTGGGCCCTCAACGCGGTCTGATCGCAGCCGGTGAAAAACAAAGGCAACTACATCGTCGGGACTCGCCTCGCCATCAGCTTCGCAAAGACAAGCGCAACGGCAGGTGGGTGGCTCCCGGAAATCTCAAAGTTCGGCTGCCAACCCCGGCAGAGCCGGGGAAACTCCCAGTTTGTATTGGCAAAAGCAATCCGTGCCGACCTCTCGCATCGGCTTGACTGGGGAATCTGGGTGCTGGTCAGGCATCCTTATGCCCTGACCTGAATGCAATATACAATACCCCGCGAAAGGGAAAAGTGGAAGCAAAATTTTATTAGACCCCTGGATAGTGAGGTACACCAGGTGCGCGAGTTCAGGCAGGCTCATTTCGCAGACGGCAAGGCGCCTCCAACTTTCTGGTTTTCCAATTCGCCGTTATTACCGTAAAGGTCCGTAGCCGCAAAAGGCCTTTTCATGCCAGTCCTCAGATACGCACGTAGGACCGGAGAGATTGAGCCGGCGGGCCGATCGACACATATTGTCGAACGAAAAAAGCTGGTAAATTTCACTTGACCGGCTGCGAAGCGGGCTGTAAGGTGTCACCTAACTCAGGAAGTGCGCGGCACCCAGTCCCCAAATCAGTCGGTAACTCGGTTTCTAAGGCGTCCGCTCGCGGGAGGAGCAGTCTATGCCAATCAATTTGATTCAAGCTACCTTGGCGGTCGGTGCGCTGGGAACGGCCGCGACCGGTCTTGTGGATACTACGAAGGTGTTGGCCGGTGGCATGAGCCGAGCCGGATTTGGCTACATCAAACAACTGATCGCGAGGATGGTGGGCCAACCGGCTGCCGCAGCGCCAGGAACCGGGCTGACGCCTGCGGACATCCACGAGACGCTGCTCGCGAATTGGATAAACGGCATGGAGACTGGCGCGCAAAAGGCGATCGCCAAATCGTTCGTCAAGCTGCACCTGAATCCGGCCACGGCGGCTGCGTTGGCGAAGGAGACCAATGTGGACACGCAGGCGCTGGTGAGCGTGGCCCAAAAGCTTACTGCGGTGGACACGCAGGGCCCGGCACAGAATAGCGGATTGACGACTGTAGAAAGCGATGCCTACGGAAGGTTTGACCTGGCGCTTTCGGCGCTGATCGATCGCGCGTATGAGAGGGCAGACCAGTTTTACCGCAATTCATGCAAGGCTCTGGCGTGCATCATTGCAGTGGGACTCGCATTTGCCGGGAATTATGCACTGCCCCAGGCACAACAGTTGCCGTACTGGCAGCTGGTGATCATCGGATTGATTGCCACGCCGCTCGCGCCGGTAGCCAAAGATATTGCCAATGCGATCCAGACCGCGTCCGACGCGGTTGGGTCCGTGAAAGGGTAACACGCCATGTTCTTTCTGAACACGCGCGCGCTGCCTTTGGGCGGTGGCGTGGGACCACTGAAAGTGCTCGATGAGAACAACCGCGTCTACCAGCCGGCGGATGTGGGCGCGGCGGTGCGCGGCCATGACGTGTTGCTGGTGACGCACGGCTTCAATGTGAACCAGGCGGACGGACTTGAGAAGCTGAGCGACTGGGCCAAACTGCTGGACTTGGGCAGCACGGTCTGTGTGGGAATGCTATGGCCGGGAGACTCGCGCTGGATTCACGTTGTGGACTATCCGGTGGAAGGAAATGAGGCCATCGATGCCGGGAACGCGCTGGCGGATTTTTTGAACAATAACTTCACCCCGGCGCTCTCGCTTTCGTTCGCATCGCATTCGCTGGGAGCACGAGTGGTGTTGCAGACCATTCAGGGGCTCAACCGGGCAGTGCGCCGGCTGCTATTGATGGCCGGAGCGATTGACAATACATGCCTGGCAGCCGAGTACACAAATGCGGCGGCAAAGGTTCAGTCGATTTCCGTGCTCGCTTCGCGCTCGGATGACGTGCTCAAGTGGGCATTCCCAACTGGTAATTTTGTCAGCGGCCTCTTCTCGCGTGGCGCACCTTATGTCCACGAAGCACTGGGGCGGGAGGGCCCGGCGGAGCCTTATCCTTCTTCCGATAGTATTCATGCGGACTGGCAGATCCCGGACGGGTGGAATTTCGGGCATGGCAGTTACCTGCCGCCGAATCCGCTTGGCGCGAGCCCAATCCGCTATTCGCCGCTGCCGTATTTTCCTCCGCCGGACATGCCTCCGCCGCCGAGCTTCGCGCCGGCAGCGCTTCAAAGCAGTGAGACACTCTGGCAACCTGCATTCAGCGCTGCCGTACAGTCGGCACGATGGCCGTGACGCCATTTCGAGTGTATCTTTTCTTCGTCTCTCTCTTGCGTCGCACTGCTTCGCCGCGCTGGTTGAGGCCGGCTGCGTGAAACGCTGTATCCCAACGATCTGTTCTTCGCTGTACCGGCTCTTCTTCATCCAAGTCCTCCCGTTCAGATGACGAGAGTACTCCGGTTTTGACTGGTCGAGTTCTTCCGGAGCAGGTCCGCCACGCCGCGCGAAGCCAAGGATGCCTGGTACCGGCAGTGCAATCCAGGTGCGCCAACCGATCCGAGAGCCGATTGGCCTGTTCTCATCCATTGAGTTTCATGTGCGGGCACATCGATATACACTGGCGAGTTCCCGGTACCTGTCGCGAATGCAGCCATGATGCGAGCCGAAACGTCATTGGATTCATCGCTTCCCCACTCGCTGGAGGCCAAGCTACTCCATTCTTCACTCCGTTACGGCTGCCATGCACGCGTGCGGCTCACGTCATTCGGGACCAATTTCCATCGGATGCTCCTTATCAAACGTGCCTGGACGCCGCGCTCTTGAAAGGATGGCGCTCAGGAGGCTCGGCCGGTGTGGGGAGAAGCGCCAGGATGGAAGGGACAGCGAGGTTGAATGCGGGGTTCCGGTGCCGGAGGTAGCCATACATGGTTTGAGCCTCGGCGCCAATCTGCGCCTTGGGGCCGAGAGCAGTGCGCCCCAGAGAGATCTGCTCGGCGCCCATCTCAATGGCCTGTCCGACGGCGGCATAGACCAATCCAAGGTACAAGGGAATTCCCTTGGCCGCGGCGGTCTTGTCGAAACCGATGTAAAGGCCGTGCGCGCTGTTGCCGTCCCGAATGACGTTGGCGAAGCCAAGCAGCTTGCCGCCATCCTTGGGCCGGGCGACGACGGTGCGGAAATCGTCGCCGAAGCTTTCCGCAAGCGCGGGGATCCATTGCGGGCGGATCGTTACCAGCCGCAGCTTCTGGTGCTCATGCACCTGGAGATAGAGATCGTGGATCTCCGCAGCCTTGGCTTTCACCTGCTCCGGGCCAAGACTCTCCAGGACAACACCCGCAGTCTCGAGGCTCTCGATGGTTCTGCGGATTCGGGTCCGGTACGCCGATCGCATGGCGCTGAGATAGTCGTCGAAGCCCCGCCAACCATGGTCGAAACGAAGGATCATGTTCGGCTCCGTCTCGAAGCGACGGAAGTGAAAGCGCCGCAGGACGGTCGCGGCATCTTTCTGGTCGCCGGTGAGGTCTTTGATCATGACCAGATCGGAGTCGCCGAAGAGTTTGCTGGAGCGGCGGATCCGGTAGATGGCCTCCTCCACCACAGGCCAGAGACGAGCGGGATCCTCGCCTGCGGCGAAGGCCACGCCGTGGGGGCCAGTCGACAGGAAGTTCCCACACACCAGCATGCGCTGGTGGACCCACGCCACAGGGAGTTCCGCGGCGTACTCGGCGGCCTTCAAGAGACCATGCCACTTGCGACCCAAGCTCGACCGAACGTCAGGCCAAAGCCCGGACTCGCCTGTCTTTTCCGCAGCCCCGTCCGGCCGAGCCCACGGGAGCAGGGACTCGAAAAGCAAGTATCGCTTGCGACCGCGGGTGATCGAGTGTACCGTCGCCTTCTCCAGAGAACGCCAAAGCCCTTGCCCTTTCTCTTTGCCGCGACGGGAAGAAAGGTCCGCCACGCGAATGTCAAGGCTCTGTGCCACGATGGCCACCACGGGACGGCCCTCCGCATAGGCCAAGGCATAGTGCATGGTGAGATTCCCGGGCAGGCTCTGCTCCAGCAGTCCTAAGAAGCGGCGCGAAAGGAACAAGCCGGAGCGTGCCGACACCGAGTCCCAATCGTTCGCATTCAAGAAGGCGATGGAATCCGCGAGAGCGAATCGGATCATCTCTGACGCCATAGGGTCGGCGCGCGACATGCATCGTCCTCCTGCTTAATCTGGGGTAATCCTACCGCAGCAGAGAAGCCAGCGCTTACAGGTTGAAGAAGGAATGCTGCACTGGTGGCATTGGAAAGAACAAGATGCGTATGCGAGCCAGGCCAGGGCTATTGCTTGCAAGTGTCCTTGCGATCAAACTCGTTGCGCCAATTCCATCTGAGAACCTCCGGGCATGAGGCCAGGAGAGTCGCCGGCACGCAGGCTCTTGGCAGGCGTATGCCTGGACCAGCTGCCCGTTTTCCCTTCTCGCCTTCCCGCCCCCGCTCGCCCCCTTGATCGCGGGCCGCTTGCCGGCTTTTCGTTACTGACCAGACCTCAACGAGCCACTGGGCGGTCCTTCAACGTGTGACCCCAATCGGGTTCCGCGAAATCTTTCAAAAGTGAGCAAAAGAGAACATACTATCCCTGTGATCGAGGGCGAAACTGAAAAAGGTCTTGGTGTAGCAGGCCTCGAGTGCGGGAGATCCGCCCCGAAAGTTGTGGCCTCAAACAAGGGCAGCGACCCTGGATCTGCGTCGCCGGCCAGGCTGCGTGGAATGCTCGGTTCTTATCCTCTGAAGCAGTTCCTCCTTGGCATTTGATCTGCCTGTCACAGTCTCCAACGCCTTCCCCGGCTGCCTCGAAGGAGGTTCCATGCCGATGATCGACAAGAACAACTCCCCATTCGACCCTGCCGCTTTTCTTGCGCACGCCGGCCTTGGTCGAAGAATCGTCGACGTGAAGCCGGACCACACTTTTTTTGCCCAGGGAGATCCGGCAGACTCCGTCTTTTATCTTCAGAGCGGCCGGGCGAAACTCACTGTGGTTTCGCACGAAGGCAAAGAGGCCACCATCACGCTTCTCTCCAGCGGCGATTTCGTGGGAGAGGAGTCCCTCGCGGCGGTGCCTGGACTGCGTCTGGCCACGGCCACCGCGATCAACATGTGCAATGCGCTCAGGATTGGAAGGGAGGAGATGATCCAGGTGATGCACCGGGAACATACCCTCTCCGACATGTTTCTGAAATTCCTCCTGGCCCGCAGCATGAGAACCCAGGCCGACCTTGTCGATCAACTTTTCAACTCCAGCGAAAAGCGTTTGGCGCGAATTCTCCTGTTGATGGCGGAATTCGGCAAGCCCGAAGAACCGGAAGCTTTCATCCCTCCCATTACGCAGGAAACACTAGCGGATATGATCGGCACCACCCGGTCGCGCGTCAGCTTCTTTATGAATCGCTTTCGCAAGCTCGGCTTTATCGATTACAACGGCCGGATCCAAGTGCACAAGTCGCTGCTCAATGTGGTCCTGCTCGATCAGCTCCCTGACCACAATGCGCAGAAGCCCGTCATTCTTCCTATACCGTAACCGACTGCAACTCATCGCGTAAAAGAGCGTTTGCGTTTTAATTTCAAACCTCGTCATGGATTTGAATGCCCTTCAGCGCGCGTCGCGGCTTCTTTCTCCTGTGACCACGAGAAAACTTAGCAAGTCCGCTTGTCCAAACGAAGTGGTCATCGCCACATCGGCGGCGTCCCGTCCGTCGCCATCAGCACACGGCCAATCCGTTGTTCATTGTTGCGCGGATCGAAGGTCCACCAGCGCCCGCCTAAATAAGCCTTGCAGGCACGCCGATTTCGCCCTCAAGGTGGCCCATTGTCATAAGAACACGGACAAGTTTTTTCGCTCGGTGCCTTGAATATCCAGCGCTCTCCAAGCTGTCAGAGCGAAACACGTGAGGAAAGTCCCGTAGCAGGTCGCGCACCTCGAGGATCGGCACGTCGCCAATCCGATGGCTTGCGTTAATTTGCATCGTCATGCCGTAAGCCTCAGTGCAAGGGGATTCGTAGTTTCCTTATGTGCGGTAGTTTTACAGCCGTACTGCACCGCATCTCGAAGATGGATCGTTGCTCGTACATTAATACGATCTGGGGCTCAGGAGCGATCGAAACGGGAGGCTTGGGCTACATGGTCTTGTTTTCGGGACCACTTCGGGACCAGAAACTGCGCTGTTGGGGCCGTTGTGGCGCGTTCCGATGCGCTACTCTGCTTTTAGAATGTTAAAGTTGCGGTCTGCCCACGGTCTTTCACGGCGATAACACGGGTTCAAATCCCGTTGGGGACTAGTACGCGCTCACGTGCGTGCGTGAGGCAATTTTCTTGAGTTCCTAAAAGGGGCTTGTAGAGAAATGCGCGCGCACATGCGCTCGCGCACGAAGCGTGCGCACAATTGGTACACCCCCAAAGCACGCGTCTATAGTGGCAGAGGTACACGCCGCCGGCATTCCCTTGATGATTTTTCGTGCCCCAAAATGCAGCAATGCGTCCTGGAGTCAAAACACGATGCCGCCGCTGCCTCAATTCTGGTGCAACATCGAATGGCCCGATTCCGGTTTTGTTGACATGGCGTTGACACAGAAAACAACGCCGGGCAGGTTGATTTCCGCGCAGCGTCCAATTATCCAATTATATTGGAGTTAGTGGTGCGCCCGGAGAGATTCGAACTCCCGACCTACTGATTCGTAGTCAGTCGCTCTATCCAGCTGAGCTACGGGCGCACATGCGCTGGCTTCAGGGCGAAGCCGCGTGGACCTATCCAGATTACCAAGGTTGGAGCCCCTTGCGCAACGCGCGGGCGTCAGGCAGTGGGGGCGGCGGCTGGCGGCGCGGGAGTCGCAATCTGCGGCAGGTCTTCCTCAATCTCCAGTCCGGTTTCGCGCAACATCTTCGCGACCGCGGCGGCGTTCAGGCGCGTGGCGTCGAATTCAACGCGCACGGTGCGGGCCTCGCGGTCGAAGCTGAGATGCCGGATGCCGTAGACATCGCGCGCTCGTGCCAGCGCCGTGACTGCCTGCTCCGAGGGCGGTGCGGCATAGCGATAGACAATCTCCACCGTTGTCATGCTTAGAGGATAGCAGTGGGTGCGGCCGCTCGGCCGCAGCCCTCACAGGCTTTTCAGATAGCTAACGATTTCGGGGCTGGTCCACTCCTGGGGGCCGACAAATTTGCGGCGGATGATGCCGTTGCGGTCGATCAGGTAGGTCTCGGGCCACATGTCGGTGTGGTAGAGCCTGGCGGCGGATTCTTCCGGATCGCGCACGGTGATCAGGTCCACATGATGGCGGGCGATGAAGCGGGAGTATGCATCCGGGTCTTCATCGACGCTGACCGCCAGAATCACCAGGTTGGGCTGCTCGTGGTGCAGCGCGAGCAGCGACGGCATCTCCGCGAGGCAGGGCATACACCACGTAGCCCAGAAGTTCAGCAGGACCACCTGGCCGCGATAATTGGCCAGGTGGACGGTGGATGTGCCGTCGGAAAGCGTAAAGTCGGGCGCCACCTTGCCGGTTTGCGCCGGATGCGCGCCGCGATTGCACGCCGAGAGAAGAGCTATGGGCGCCAGAACTGCCCAGACGAAGAAACGATGAAACCGCACATCCTTATAATACGGAGCAAAAGGGCTGGAGGAAAACGGTGAGGCGCAATGGACGCCTTTGTTGATTCGGCCCATAAGATCTGCGGCGAGGATTCCCACCCTTTCCGCAACGGCGCGGAAGGGATGGGGCACGGCGTGGCAAGGAGCGATAAGACGCGGCGGGACGAAGGCGGCGGTTGGAAACCCGTGCTGGGCATCGGCGACCCGGCCGAGGGCGCCGCGCAGCGGGCGGACTGGCGCGAATGGGCCGCCAAAACCGTTCCGGGAACTGTCTTCGACCAGCCGGAGCCGGAGCAACTGATCGAGCTGACGGTCATCGTTCCGGCGCGGAACGAGGAGGAGTGCCTGGGCGCATGCCTCGCATCGCTGGCCAGCCAGTCGGAAGAGATCTTCGAGCTGGGCAAGGATTGGGATCTGGTCGTGGTGGACGACGGCTCGACCGACCGGACGGCCGAGATTGCGCGCGGCATAGCCCGAGTGACCGTGATGGAAGCGGGCAAGCTGGAGCCGGGATGGACCGGCAAGGCTAATGCCGTGTGGACGGCGGCGCGGCGGGCGCGCGGCCGCTGGCTGCTCTTCACCGATGCGGACACCATCCACGAGCCGGGCAGCTTGCGCCACGCCATGCACGAGGCGGAGCGGTACAAGGTGGGCATGCTGAGCTACTCGCCGCGGCAGATTGTGACGGGATTCGCGCAGCGCTCGCTGATGCCGCTGGTGTTTTGCGAACTGGCGTTGGCTTATCCGCCGGGGAAGGTCTCCGATCCGGCCGAGCGCATTGCCGCCGCCAACGGGCAGTTTCTGCTAGTGGAGCGGGAGGCGTACCGCAAGCTCGGCGGCCACCCCAGCGTCGCCGATAAGGTGCTTGAGGACGTGGAACTGGCGGTTCTGGCCAAGCGGCACCGGGCGGGATTGCGCTTCCGCTACGGGGACGACATCGTCGCTGCGCACATGTATCGCAGCACCGCGGCGATGGTCGAGGGCTGGACCAAGAATCTGAAGCTGCTCTTCGACAACGCGCTCACGCTGGCGATCTTCCGGGCCATCGATTTTCTTCTACTTTTCGGACTGCCGATTTTGGCTTTCGAATTATGGAACGCACGCCTGGGCCCGCATGGATTGCAGTGGCTGGGCGCGGGATGGGCTCTGGCGTTGCTCTGGCTGCGCACGCTCTTCCGCTTCTACATGCGCACGGCCAAGTCGAACTTTTCCTTTGTGGACTGCGCCCTCTCGCCGCTGGGTCTGCCGCTGTTTGTGGTGCTGCTCTATCGCAGCTGGTTTCAGCACCGGATTCTGAAGCGCGTAAGCTGGAAGGGGCGGGAGTACAGGGGCTAGGGAATAGGGAACAGGGGAAAGACACCCCCGGGGCTGATTCAACGCAGCGCAGGTTCTTCCTTCCGGAACCCGGGAAGCTGATCCGTTTTTGAGCGCGTGGCGAACGGCCCATTGATTTTTCGATGAGGCGCAAAATTGCCTCGATTGGCTGAAGCGAACGAGAAGTTTGCGGCATCTTCTCTTGTGTAAGAGGTCTTTTATGATCTTCCTGACGCGGCGGGTGGGGTTTTCCGCATCGCACTATTACTGGAACGAAGCCTGGCCCGCGGAAAAGAACGAGCAGGTCTTCGGCCGCTGCGCCAATCGCAACGGGCATGGGCACAACTACACGCTGGAAGTGACCGTAGCCGGCGAGCCAGATCCCGTGACCGGCTTCGTCGTCGATCTCAAGTGGCTCAAGGACGTGATCGAAAGCGAGGTTTTAGCGGCGTACGACCACAGGCACCTGAATCTCGAGGCGCCGGAGTTTAAGAACGCAATTCCCACGACCGAAAACATCGCCATTGCGGCGTGGCAGCGGCTGGAACCGGCCATCAATTCTGGGGGCCCCGGGGCGGCAGGCGGCGCGATGTTGAGCCGGATTCGCGTCTACGAGACGCCGGATATCTTTGCGGAATTTCGGGGTGAAGCATGAAAGCGTATCTCGGCCGCCGCTATCTGGTCAGTGCCAGCCATCGGCTGCACACCGACGAATTGAGCGCCGAAGAAAATCGCGCGGCGTACGGAAAGTGCAACAATCCTCACGGCCACGGGCACAATTACGTCGTCGAAGTGCTGGTGGGCGGCAAGGTCGATGCCGCGACGGGAATGGTAGTGGACCTGGTGGCGCTGGATCGAACGGTTCGCGAGAGGATTCTCAATCGCTTCGACCACGCCAACCTGAATCTCGATCCCTTGTTCAGGGATCGCGTGCCTACGACGGAGAATTTCTCCAAGGCGATCTTCTCCTTGCTGGGCGATGCGCTGCCGCAGGTCGAACTCGATCACGTGCGCGTGGAAGAGACAGAAAACAATTTCTTTGAATGTTCGGCGAGAGGATGACGAGCGATGGCACAGCCGATTATTGTGAGCAAACCTGGGGTCCCCGGCGACAGGTCTTCGTCGCTGGGATGGAAACCAGTACGGAGAGCAGTGGAAGCGGAAGAGGGGCTGAGCACGTTCACCACCCAGCAGATGTACCGCGAGATTCTTTCGCGCCTGGGCGAAGATCCCGATCGCGACGGCCTGCGCGCGACGCCGGAGCGCGTGGAGAAGTCAATGGCCTTTCTGACCAAAGGCTACGACCAGGATCCGGCGCGGATTCTGCGTGGCGCGCTCTTCGAGGTGGATTACGACGAGATGGTGATAGTCAAGGACATCGAGATGTTCTCGCTGTGCGAGCACCACATGCTGCCTTTCTTCGGCAAGGTTCACGTGGCCTACATTCCCAAGGGCAAAGTGATCGGGCTGAGCAAGATTCCGCGGCTTGTGGAGGTCTTCGCGCGCCGCCTGCAGGTGCAGGAGCGGCTGACGCGGCAGATCGCGGATGCGATCCAAGAGGCCATTGCGCCGCAGGGCGTGGGCGTGGTCATTGAGGCGCGGCACCTGTGCATGATGATGCGCGGAATCGAGAAGCAGCATTCGTCCACGGTCACCAGCGCCATGCAGGGCTGCTTCCGGCAGAAAGAGACGCGCGCCGAGTTCCTCTCGCTGGTGCGCCAGCCAGGAGTAGGCGGAGCGTAAACGGCGACCTTTTCGATCTGCTTCAAACGCCGATTGCCAGCGGCATGGCGAGATACTTTCCGCGCAAGGCATTGGCGGCGGTGAGGGCGCGATCGAATCTCCGCCTGGTGGTTTTGTCGATGCGGTCGAGCAACGGTTGATCCCGTTCGGGAACCAGAACCTGGTGCGCAATCTCCTTGAATTGCTGCCAGTCGTGCCAGTCGCCGATACGGCGCTGCGCATCGCCCAGCGCCGCGACCAGGCCGGCATCGGTATCCGCATCCAGCTGCAGGGTGTAACGCAGTTCCTTCACCTTCAACCGAAAGGCATGCAGATTCCCGGCGTCGAACGGCTGCCACCCGCCGAGCTCGCGGATCACACCCATGGCGGCGGCGTGAATCTTTTCCTGGTTTTGGTTGGCCTCGCTGCTTGAACCCGCGTGCTTCAACGCTGACAAAACCAACCTGGAATACTCCTTGAGATCCTTGCGAACGGCCTGACGCCGGCGCAGTACGCGTGCCAGCTCCCCGGCATTCTGCTGCCGGGCCGTTTCAAGATGGGCAAGCAGGGGGGCCAGCGATTCTTCGGCGCAGTGCCGCTTCAGCTTGCGCGCGATGGCCAGGAGCACATCCATGTTGCGTACTTCGCCGGCAGCTTTGCGCACCGGCTCAATGGCCTTGACAAGACGCCGCGACTTTTTAGGATGGGCGGTCTCGAGCACAACGGCGACCGCCTCGACCCGACGCGAGGCGGTGCGCAGCTTGTGCACACTTTGGGGCGAGAGATCGCCGTGCAAGCTCGCGAGAGATTTGCCGAGCTCGCGCAATGCCTTTCGCACGCGTTCCAGTTCGCCGGCCATTCCTCTCCAGTCTCTCACCTGTGCTTCCCGTGCGCACAGACGCAATTGGTCCGCTCCAGGGCAATCACATGAACGAAGAGATCTGAAGAAAGTTGTCTTGAAAAAGCACGGCTTCAGCCGTGCCGTAGAGACCTCCTGAAGGAATGTCTGGCCTTCAGGCCTAAGGGATGGGGTTGAGCCGGCAAAAACATCCCTCAGCGGCAAAAGCC
>Ga0187852_1000494_pt1 | contig 42476 bp, 35 predicted proteins | sample June2016WEW_6_40_FD_134511 | JGI IMG/M metagenome (GOLD analysis project Ga0187852, IMG submission 134511) | Peatland microbial communities from SPRUCE experiment site at the Marcell Experimental Forest, Minnesota, USA - June2016WEW_6_40 | ecosystem: Environmental > Terrestrial > Soil > Wetlands...
CGGCCAGGAGGCGCAGCACGCGCACCAGTTGCTGAACCAGCAGGGCGTTTTTGAGCCGATTCTTTGCGAAAGCCTGCTTTAACTCCAGGCGCGTAGGCTCCGGCACGCCTTTGAACCCGAGCGCCCGCAGATGGCGATAGACGAGTGGAATCACCTGCTGCTCCGCGGCGCGCGCGAGGAGCGCGTCCCAGCGCAAGGGCAGCGCCACGAGTTCAGACGCTTCCCGTAGCGCCTCGGGCGTAAGCCGCGCCTGCGCGAGCAGCAGGCAGAGGGCGTCTTCGGGCGACGGGTCAGGCGCCAGGTGTCGGGTGTCAGGTTTCAGGTGCACTCAGGTGTCCGGTGTCTTAATAGGCTATATGTCTAGGTACAGGTGCCACGTGCCAAGTGTAGCGCTGACCTTCAGGTCAGCACTTGCCGGCCTAAAGGCCGGCGCTACGCGCCAGGCGGCGCGGTCTTTCCCGCGTAGGATTTCCAGAACGCCAGTTGGATCCAGGCCATCACCGGGGCCAGGAACAGCCAATTGGAGGAAAATTGAGCCGTCGATTCGGTGACGTTCATCAGCGTGAAGAAAAGCAGCACGGCGGGAACTTCGGGGTGGAGAAAAAACGCGGTTGAACCCCGCACCAGGTACAGTCGCAGCACCATCAGCCACGCCACCACAAAGGCGCCCACGAATGCCGCGCTTCCGAGAATTCCCGACTGAATCAGGGCATGGAGCAAGCCATTATGAATGTGCTGCATTTGCAGGAAGATCCGGTCGGCGAAGAAGCCCAGCCCTACCAAGGGCGAACTGCCGAGCAATTCCCAGCCTTGCTGCCAGGTCACCGTCCGGCCGGTCAAGGTAGGGTCAAACTGTCCCGTGCGGCTGCCAAACTCCCAGAAACGCGCGAAAAGGCCCGCCCGCGCCATCAGCAGGGCGCCCGCCAATCCCCAAGTCAACAAGATATACCTTGAGCTGTGGCGGACCAGCAGAAGCACGCCGGCGGCGATGATGAATGCCAGGATTTCGGTGCGCCCCTGGGCTGCGAGCAAGACATAGATGGATGCCGGGACCATCGCCACCCAGAAAAGCCGCGCCACCAGCTTCCCCTGGCTGATTCCGCCCAGGGAAGCCAATCCGGCGACTGCGGCATAACGGGCAAGCCCGGTACCGCGAGGGCCCGGCATGTCGGCGAATGCCACGTTTTGTACACCCCAGCCGCCCTTGACATGAAACAAGTTACCATCCGTGGGCAGAAGCGACGGCCCGCCGATGAAGGGCAGTGCCAGCACAATGCCTACCATCATCACTACGGCCACCAGCCAGCTCAGGGTAAGCAGTTGCGACATGGATTGCTCGGGCTGGTTATCGGACAAAGCAAGCATCAGGATCAGGAGGGGAGAGCCGAAGGCCAGGGCAAAATACACCGCTTGAAAGACGTTTGTTGAAAGAAGCAGCGACGAAACCAACCCGATGATCGTGTAGAAGCTGAAAAGACCGAGCGGACCCATCAGCCCCAGCTTGCTGACGCCACCGCGGTGCAGGATCAGCATCAGCGCCAGCCAACCTGCCAGCATGGGGGAAAAAGCCCGGATTCCATTGATGAGCTGCGCCGTGCTCTTGGGGAAGGAAGGATCAAGGACAATCCAGGGACCGGTGTTGTACGCGGCCCAAACCAGCATCCAGAGCCCCATGTACAAAGCGGCGCGGCTGCGCGGGGCGCGCAGGCTCCGGATTCTCGCCGCCATATCCCACGCCGTTAGATCTTGTGTAGCCGACTCCATGTCTCAGTGCCTCTGTGGTGAAACCGCAATGTCGCGGTAGAGGGTGGAAATCCGCTCCGCGATCCGGTCCCAATCGTAGACCTCTCGGGCGCGCTCGCGGCCCGCTTGGCCCATCCGGAGGCGAAGAGCCGAGTCCGCGTAAAGCCGTTCGAGCGCGCCGGCGAGGTCCTGGACGGCCTGCTCCGGAGAATGCGCCGGCACCTTCACGCCACACTCCGGCGTCACATGCAGTCCCGGCCCCGCGAGGTCGAGGCAGACGACCGGCTTGCCCACTGACATGGCTTCCACCACCACCAGGCCGCCGCCGTCACGCAGGCTGGGAAAAAGGAAAACGTCCGAAGCCGCCATTTCCTTCAGGAGGCTTTCTCGCGCCATCCAGCCCGGAAACTTGACCTGTCCATTAAGCCCCAGTCCGCGCGCCAGCGCCTCGAGCCGCGCCCGCTCCGGCCCTTCACCCACCACAACCAGTTCAGCCCGAGGCGACGCGTGCCCGTCCGAGTTCTTCCCCTGAATCCCGAATCCTGAATCCTGAATCCAGCTGCTAAACGCTCTCACCGCCAAGTCGAACCCCTTGATAGGCACCAGCCTGCCGGCGGTCAGCACGCGAAACCGCGCAGTCCGTGGCGCGGGCGTTCCTTCGCTACGCTCAGGACAGGCTCCGCCCGCGGTCGCGGGAGCGTCCCCGCTCCCGCCTTCTTTTGCCCTTTCCGCCTCAGCCAGCGAAACGCCGTTTACTGACATAAGCTGGGCCTTTCGCCGCCAGCGCCCGGGCAGCGCCTCGAGCGCCTCGCGGTTGGCCATCAGCAGCACCCGCGCGCGCTCCTGCCCCAGGGCAAAAAACGGGTCGTGGCGAAAGACCCACTGCATGCCGATGCGAAAGTACTCCCACAGGCGCGAGCTTGCGCCGAACTTGACTCGAAACTCCGCCGGCACAAAGTGCGCGCCCCCGCCCGGGCCGCGCAGGTAAGGAACAGGCAAGAGGGCCCCTGTGGGGCTGGCCATCCAGTCGTTCTCGTAAGTGAGGTGGTGGAAGGCGTCAAAGCGAATCCGGCGATGCAGCCTCCGAGCGGCGAAATAGGCTTTCCATTGCCACAGGTAAGCGTAGAACTGGAGCGCTCCTTGATGCCGCAAGAGCGCCTGCAACCGCCCCGGCAGGTCCACATAAACGAACTCGACGTTCGGAAGCGGTTCCTTCGCTAGGAATGTCTCAATCGCCTGACGGTTCTGAGCGGCGGTGAGGACCCACAAACGATGTTGACACCCCAGACGCTTGACCAAATTCCAGGACATCACGTCTCCGCCGCCGAAAAATTCCGTGCTGGGGTCGGACCCGCAGGCATAGGCGCATACCAGGAGGTGTGATTTCGGGTCGGAAGGGACCAGAGCGGCCATCGAGTTACGCATTTCCTTTCCAAACCTTTGGCGCGCCCGACGTGGCCTTTGAAGGGTCGAGTGGGGCGAAGAAGCCTTCGAAAGCGCCGCGAAATTCCGCGGGAATGCAGGCCCAGTGCCGATGACGGGTTGCCCGCGCTAGCCGCAGCAGACAACGCATGGGGTAGAACGCCATAGCGAATACCGCAAATTGAGCTGGGGTCGCGTGCTTGCGCATGGTCCAGAGGTGATTTCGAGTCATCAGGTAGCGCATTCGGGCTGGGTTCTTCCCGCCGGTAGAGGATACGTAGTGCCAGAGTTCGGCACGCGTGTCACAAAGCAGATCGAAGCCCGCCCGGCGGGCCCGAATGGACCATTCCACGTCCTCGCAATAGGCAAAAAAGCGGGGGTCGAGGCCACCGACGGTGTTTAGGACGTCCCTGGGGATAAGTACACAGCACCCCGAGGCGTATTCCATGGGAACGATTGGGTCAAAAGGCTTAGTGGCCGGGGCGTTGTAAGCCGGATTCCAGAAGGTTCCCGTCCAGAGGCTTGCCCTCCCGTACACGAACCAAAGTCGGCTCGGCTCGTAGCCACCATACATTTTCGGGCTAACGACGATCCTGTTGCCGCGGGCGGTAGCGGTTTCAACAAGGCGAGAGACCTGCGCCAATCAACGATCGCATCATTATTCAGGAGCATCACGTACGCCGCATCTTTCTTAAGCGCTAGCCGGATCCCTTGGTTAGATCCCTCGGCGAATCCCACGTTGACCGAGTTACGTACGAGGGCAATCTCAGGATGCCGAGCCGCGATCGTGTCCGCCGACCCATCTGTCGAGCCGTTATCAATGACAATAATCTCCAGGGGGTGGTAATCAGACCTTAAGAGCGCATCGGCGCATTGTGTCGTGAGTAAGGCCGTGTTCCAGTTCAGGATCACGACGGCCACTTTCCCGTTCGTCGATCCGCCACCAGGATTTGCAGAAGTTGAGGAACGCCTCATAGACTTTACCATCAGGGCAGCGCGTAGACGCTCGGATTTGGGCATCATTGGCGGCGCACGCAGAAAGAGTCTCTGTGGCTGATTGCTGATAGGAAGCCGGTGATATTCCCCGCGAGGCGCTTGAGGGAGTATCCATGCAGGCGTGTAATCCCCAGAAACATGCTGATCACCCCGCGGATGGAGAGCGCTAAGCAGCAGAGAGGCCGGGAGAGTTCCTGGTGTTTGGACACGAAGTAAAGACGGTTGAGTACCTCTTTCTTTCCGAACAGATAGGCACTGGGCCGTCCAACTGCGGAAGGGTAGTGGTAGAAGCGCGCATCCGCGACCACGGCGAGTTTGTACTTCTTACCGATCCGGTAGCTTAGGTCGAGGTCCTCGAGGTAGCTGTAACTCACAAACCATTCGTCAAACCAGAACTCATCCAGCACCTGCCGGGAGTAGACCACCGCGTAAGTGGGCAGCCACCGGACGTACGTATTTTCATTAATCCCGGGCATCATCGTGTGGACGCCGGAACGGAGTACGGCCCCTTTGCTGGAATCGTAGAGTTCAAGGCGTGAGGTCAGCCGCAGAGCCTTCAGCCGACCGGCTTGAAGTGAGGGGTAGTTCACCAGGTTGCAGCCCGTGCCGCCAAGATCGTCCGACGCATGTTCCCAAAAATCCAGCAAGGCCCTGATGGCTTGCGGCTCCAACACGATATCGTCGTCCATGAACGCAATCAGAGTACACTCCGGCCGCGCCAGCTGCGTGCCTCGATTCCGCGCATCGCAGATCGACGAACCTGGCAGGCTGATGAATTCCGCAGCCAGTTGGGAGAACTCGCGCGCAAGCTCGGCCAAGCCTTCGCCTTCGCCAACGATCAAGACCTGCTCCGGCAGGCGTGTCTGCGCGGCGAGGCTTGCGAGCATGCGCCTCAGTTCCGCACGGCGTCCGATAGTCGGAATAACGATGGCGAGTTTATGAGAGGGTGGGGTCATATAGCCGAGGTAACAACTGGTCTCTCGGGGTTAATTTCGATGGGGTATTCCTTCTGCCGCAAGAATCCGGAGACGAGATCACGCACCGTTCGCATAAAGTTCTCAGTGGAAAGCTCCTGGGCTCGTGCCTCCAGGTGCCGACGCAAATTCTCCTCGAGGCTGACGCTCGAGATAACGGTCTCGATTTTCCTCGCCGCGTCATCCTCGTCCGCGAAGGTGAGCACGGGGTGATCGACGATTTCAGTCTGACCGCCGCCGTTCGCGACGAAGGTAATACAGCCGCCCTTGACCGTCTCCGCCGGGGCAATCCCAAAGGGCTCATTGTCGCGAGCGTTAATGCCGTAGCGGTGGGTGGCGATGATTTCCCTCTTCTTGTCGCCAACCGTACGCCCTTCGAGGAAAACCCATTCGCGATGGCGCCCGGCAAGTTGCTCGATCTTTCGTCCAAACGGAGAATCCTCGAGCCCTCCGAGAATGTGCAGGTGAACGTTGTGACCCTGTCGGCGTAGCCGCTCCAGGATTCTGATCACGGCGTCCATGCGCTTCTCCGGGACGACCCGTCCAATGCACACAAAGCCGTCTTCTCTCTCATTCCACGGGACGGCGGGAAATTCGCCGGGAACTGGCGGGAACTGGACGCGCTGAGCTACGATTCCGAACTCTCTCTCCAGGACGGAGGCCGTCCAGCGCGAGTTCGCTACGGTGACGTTCTTGCTCCAGTTCTCAGCGCGGGGACGCGCAACGCAACTACAAACCCCGAGATAGGCCTTGCGCAACACCGTATCGCCATACCACCACCGCCGGTCGCTTGTAATGTTGGGATCAAGCGTGCGTTGCAGGCCGGGAGCAAAAGTGAAATCCGCTGTGAACTGAATGAGCGGCACGCCGAGGTCGCAGGGATTGTAGTGGGTCGTAATGACGTCAAAATATGGCGCCAGGCGGCGGCATTCGCGTGTAAAAAGCGCGCCTCGCAACCCCGCAAACTTCGCTGTGCGGTGTAGTCCGAGCGGCATCCGCACCTCGTTGATGGCAAACTCACCCGGCCGGAGGTCAGTGGCATAGTAGGCGTTGAGGCGCTTCAAGTCAGCCCTACCACCCGTAATCAGCGTGACCTCGCAGTCGCGCTTCAGTGCCTCGATGGTCCAGAGGGCTCCGGTCTCGGAGCCGCCGTACGCCAGTTGCGGATGGATTACCGCTACGTGGGGTCGCCTCAAGCTTGTTCCCTCACCTTTTTGGCTATCAGATGGATTTCACTTCCGCGGGTCCGGGTCTGAATGCGATCGAACCGAAAGGCACGTACGAGGGAGAGCACCATCCCAGTCGAAACTTCAGGAGGAAGAAAGCTAGGGTGAATCTCGAGGCACAGAAGTTCGCAGAGCGGACTGGATAGGGTTTCCTTCAGGCCCCTCAGGACCCCGAATTCCGCGCCCTCGACGTCGATCTTTACGCCTTTCGGAACCAGTAACTGCGCCTCCGCCCGCAGGTCGTCACCCCGCATTGCCCGCACGGCGGCCACTTCCGTACTCGGATGCGTCGCTGCGGCGCGGGCCACGACGGTTGCGGTCCCTCTCGTACCGTATATTTGGATTTCGCCGGCAGAGTCGGCGAGAGCCACCTGGAATACTCTGACGTTTGCGAGGCGATTAAGCGCGATGTTCTTCAACAGCCCTTCATGATTCGCGGGGTGAGGTTCGAACCCAATCACTTCCCCGCGTTCGCCGACCATCTTCGCCACGGGGATTAGGAATTGACCGACGTTGCTTCCAACGTCGTAAAAGACCCCGCCCAGCCGGAGTTTCTTTGCCAGTGCGTCAATAAAGTCCGCTTCATCCGCATAGCACGACTCAAGCGTGCGAAATTCAGTGGCATTCGACGCCGCGAACACGACCTCGACGCCCCCGGTCTTATGGTGAACGACCCCGTCCGAGGGGCCTCTCAACCGAAACTCCAGCGATTTAAGAGGGGCGGCCAGGCGAAGATGTCGGGCCAGACTGACCAGAAACCCATTGGTAGTCAGACTGCGGACGGCTTGATTAGCAAGTCCAGTCACTTAATCGGTTCTCCTTGGGCAGAGCGCTCCGCAACTAGGGGTTCGCGCGGCGGTCGTGGTACTTCCACTTTCCGACAACACCTCGGTACCCATCCAGCAATCCATAGCCAATGGCTCGAGCCAAATGAGGCTGGCCCGCGATGAGCCGCTTCGCCATTCGTCGTATCCAAAGCGGCAGGTAGGCAGCGTAAAACATCGCCCTCCATGGAGGAGACAGCATGGCCTTCCCAACGTGAAGGAGGTTTCTCGCGGAATAGTAGAAGAAATAGCGCGGGTCGTACACGCGCTCGACTCGGCTCCTAGAATCGTGACAAACAGTGGCGTCGCGCGCGATCGCAGTCCTGTAACCGTGACGGTTAGCGACGTAGCAAAATTCCAATTCGTCGCCGTATGCGAACAGGCCATCGTTCAAATACATGCTTCGCTGTAGGTAAACGTCATCGAGGACCGGCCTGCTGACGAGCATGGCCGCGCCATAGGCGACCGGACTCTCCCAGAATTCCTCACTCCTGGGATGCGCGGGCTGCGAGATTAGCGACCGGAACAGGTGGCGCCGAAACGATCCGCTCCCCGCGAAATAAACCGTTCCCGCTTCGTTCCTGACTATCGCACCTACAATTCCCGCCCCTGACTTACGGCCCACTGAAACCAGATGGGTTAAGCATTCCGGATCAACTTCGGCGTCATTGTTGAGTAGGAAAACGTATTCGGCGGGCAGCTCGCGTCGCATTGCATAGGCGATTGCAGTGTTATGGCCCCCGGTGAAACCCAGGTTTTCCGGGTTGCGGATTAGCACAAGCTGCGTCGGCGGGTCTCCGTTGGAGGTGCCCCCCTCGACTTCGGCGGTTCCGCCTTGAAGGGCGGCTTCGCGTGAATAATCGGCAAAGCCGCGCGCCTCACCAAGGTTCTTCCTGGCCCAGGCCCTCAATTCAGGCACAGACTCATCCTTGGACCCGTTGTCCACAACGACAGTCAGGTAGTTCGGGTAGTCGAGCCGCCGCACGGATTCGAGGCACGTGATCGTATCCTGCCAGCCGTTCCAGTTGAGAATAGAGATCACCACCAGGGGCTGGTGCGCGGCTCGAAGCTGACAGGACTCAAGGCTTTCGGTAATAGTCTTCGTCATTCTAGTACCCTCTGGATCCGCTCCGCCCACAAGCCGTTTCCTCTACCAGCGTCGTCGCGGCTCCGTTTAAGCCTGGCCTCTTGGTGCTGCGTCGCGTTCCGGCGGCCAGGCCAAGTCGGGTGCCGGTCTCGAGGGCTAGCGAGGTCCTTTCAGCGCTTGTCGGTCATGGTCCTGCCACCTTCCCGTAACGCCACGATATCCATCGAGGAAGCCCAGGACCACAGCAAGCGCGGACCTGGGCCTCGCGTAAATAAGGCTTTTGGCCACTCGGCCTGCGGCTTCCCAGGGGAACATAGCGTGAAAGCGAAGCCGTTCGCTCCGTGGTCGGAGCGCAGCCACGCGAATCGAATTGCGCGTTCCGTAGTAGTACTCAATTGGGCTGTAACGACCCCCCGAGCTAGTTCCGGCTGTGTGGTAGCCGACCGCGCGAGTGGCTTGAACGGTCTTGTAGCCCAGTTGCTGCGCGGCTAAAGATAAAGCAACATCTTCGACGTACAAGAACAGGCGGTCATCTAGATAAGTGCCCTGAACCTTCCGCACGGCCTCGAGGAGGTCCTTCCTCACCAGGACCGCTCCTCCGGATACATATCCCATGGGCTTCCAAGCATTTCGTGAGCCGGCACCGCCTCCCTGTGCGTTTGCGCGCGCGCCGTCGACTTGCTCGTTCGCTTCGGCCCCGTGCCGCTCAGGTTTCTCAGGCGCGAGTTCTGACCTGGGTCTCAGCACTGCCCCCACTAGCCCGGCGTCGGCGGCCCGGTCTGCCGCCACGAGCTGCGTGAGGCAGTCGGGCTCCAGAAGCACGTCGTTGTTTAGGAGGAACAAATAGTCTGCAGGTGTCGTTCGGGAGAGCGCGTACGAGATGCTGAGGTTGTTTCCTCCCGTGAAGCCAAGGTTTGTCTCGTTGGCAACAAGCACGAGTCTGCTCGACGAATTAGTCGAGTCGAGGCGGGCCTCAGCGGCTCCACATCCTCCGCTCGTGGCCTCCGCACGGGTATATTCGATAAAGGGATCTTGGTCAGATAGAGTCGCCTTGGCCCAGGCGCGAATCCCTTCCACTGACTCGTCCCACGAGCCGTTATCCACGACGACAGTCAGGTAGTTCGGGTATTGGAGCCGCCTTACGGATTCGAGGCACGCCAGCGTGTCCTGCCAGCCGTTCCAGTTTAGAATGCTGATGACTACCAGGGGATTAACTGACGTGGCGGAATCACTTTGGGCTGCGCGAGCTCGCTCGGCGACCAGGCTAGTCGACATACAACACTCCGATTCCGTATCCTCCCTGATGCGGTTCCTTGATCAACTCGATGTGGCGGAATTGCGATTTGATTTCGCGCCAGAAGCGAGGCACACCTCCGACCAACTCAGGGACGCCGTCGACAATGTCGTGAAAAGCGATCAACCCACCTTTCCTGACGACGGGAGTGTACATCTCGAAATCGCGCTTCACGCCCTCGTATGAATGGTCGCCGTCGATGAATAGGTAGTCCACTTGCTGGCCCATCAGGGCATCGTTGACTCGGTCCAGTGTCTTGCTGTTATGCGAATCTCCACGAACGAGTAGCAGTTGTTGGTTACGGCGAGCAAACCGCTTGTAGAACCAGGCGCGCAGGCCGTCGTAGCCTTCAGGCAGGTCGACGCTTACGATTGTGGCCCGTGGGGCCGCCAGTCTGGTTAGGAAGAGGAGAGTGCCCCCATCGGCAGTCCCGATCTCCAAGGCGCGTTGCGGCGGCCGCGAAGCAACGATCTCCCCAAGGCCCCTTAGCTCTTCTGCCACCTGCCCTGCCCTGAAGGAGTGGTTCCCGAGGACAAGGTCGATGACCCCTTGCACGCCGCGGCGTGACCCCGCGAGCAAATAACGGATGGAACACCACCCGAAGATCCAGACATTTGCCATCCTCCGCACGTAATGCAGGGCCCGACTAGGTGAAGATCTCATCCGCGCGCTCCCCTGAGCCACTGTCTGATGTGCCATCTTTCCTCCCCGTCCAAAACGTAACGCCAACCGCTCAGCAGAAACCCTGTCCCAAGCAATAGTGTGAAGCAAGCATTGGTGATCAGCACATGGGGTGACTTCCACAGAATTGCGAGGCCAGTGGCGAACGCCGCCAGCGCCCATAGGCTTCGTAACAAATCTCTGCTCGCAAGCGAACGGAGAGGAGTACGCGTCAACCAGCAGGCCGCTAGGGTGAGAAGAACAAAATCAAGGCTCACTCGAATGGCCCAGGCGAGGGCTGCCCCGGGAAGGCCGAACCGGCTGACCAGAAGCCACACCAGACCCACGTAGAGGGGCGTTTCAACCGCGTAGAACTTGGCGGTCAGGTCTGGGCGGCCGATGCCCTGCACAAGGTTGTACGGTACCTGTGCGAGGCAGTTGAGGAATGCGCCGAACGCCAGGATCTGAAGCACAAGCGTGCTCTCGGCCGCAAACTTTGGTCCCACCCAAAGTGTAAGGAGAGGTCTGGCGAAGAAGGCGAGTACCAAGGAAGTCGGTCCCAATAGAAGAATCAGGGACTTCAGGGAACGGCCGAGAGCATTTCTGATCCATTCGCTATCTCCCCTTCCGGCGGAAGCGCTGAAGGCGGGGAAGAGCGTGGCGCCAAGGCTGGCGGGGATTATTACCAGTCTGCTCGAGATCATATAAGCGGGAGTGTAGTAAGCGAGCGCGGCGACGGAGATGAGCGCGCCGATGAGGAATCGCTCGAGATAAATCAGGATCGGGGCGAGGGTGGCGGAGACGGCAACCCAGCCGCCGAAGCCGAGCAGGCGGCGGATGAGCGAGCGGTCGAAGGCGCAGCGGTGTGCGAGCTCCGGGCAGATTCGCAGGCAGAAGACGAAGAAGGCCGCGAGCGCTACGACCCGGCTGACGACCAGGAACAGCACGATTCCCGGAAGGCCGAATCCGAGCATCAACGCGCCGACGGGTATGACATACCAGAGCATGGCGGTAGGGACTCCGACGGCGTTCACGAGGTCAAACCTCTGAAAGGCTGCGAGGACGCCCCTTAACGAGCCGGTGGCGAAGTTGATCGGAAAAGAGACCGCCAGAATAAAGAACACCCAGAGGGCCTCGGTGCGCAGGGCGGGAGGAATCTTGAGAAGGTGATTGACCAGGGCAGGCGAGGCGGCAGCCAGTATAAGCCCCGCCACAAGGCCCGTGCCCGTTTGGGTGGCGAGCGCGGTCCAGACCATGGCGGGGAGGTCCTCAGTGCGGCCCTGGCCCAGAAGTTCGGCGACGAACTTGGTGGTAGCGGGGCCGATCCCCAGATCGAAAAGGGCGAAGTAGCCCACCACGATCCAGACGAGCGCCAGGAGGCCGTAGCGGTCGGGCCCCAGGCGGTGGATGACGTAAGGCGTGGTGACGATGCCCACCGCGAGCGGCGCTACTTGGCCGACAATGTTCAAAACCGTGTTGCGGGCGATGGTTCTGCCGCCCACGTGGAAGATCGGCCGGGCAAGCGGCACGGCAGGGAATTCGGCGGTTGTCATATTAGAAGATGGAAACTGGAAACCAGCGGGCTGCGGGAAAACCCCTCCAAGCTGTCATCCTGAGCGGAGCGAAGGATCTCGCTCTGTGTATTTTCAACGCAGTGCGAGATTCTTCGTCGCCTGCGGCTCCTCAGAATGACAGTGCCAGCGAGTTTTTCCGCAGCCAGCTACGGAGAAACCGGAAACTGGAGATTTGAAAAGCGAAAATGGAAAATTGAAACTGGAAACCGGAAAATCGAAATTCGAAAATCGACGGGTCAGCGGCGCATACGGAAGGGGAGGACGGTGCAGCCGGGGGCGTCGACTTCGATAATCCATTCGCCGACCCACACGTGCCACTCGGCGGTGACGGGGATGGCGCCGACGGCTTCGCTGTGGGGCGGGATAAGGGGAACGACGCCTTCGGCAAAGACGTTGTCGCCTTTGTCGGGCGGGTTGCGCAGGCGCACTCGGACGTTGTGCGCGGCCGCGTCGCCGAGGTTGATCAGGTAAGGGCGGAAGGTTTTGGGCTCGGCCAGGCCCTTGCCGTCTTCGTTGTAGTCGGGCTCGACCATGTCGGGCGAGACGATCAGGGTGGGCTTCTCATGCCGGTCGGAGAAAACAGCGGCAAGGGTGCGCAGGTCCGCCGGGAGGCCGGAGCCGTCAGTGGGCAGAGCAGAGAAGCGCGCGCACAGGGCGTCCGCGTGGGCCAGCAGTTCGGGGGTGCCGCCGTAGAAGCCTACGCCGGGCGACTCGGGGGCAATCAAGCGGACGAAGCGGATCTGCTGCTCGAGTTCCTCCTTGGTCCCCGCCCAGTTCTCGCCGGGATTGCCGCCTTTGCCCACGCCCAGGACGGCGATGGTCTTCGGCAGGATGCCGTAGCAGCGCGCGGACCAGAGTTGGCAGGCGAGCCACCAGTACTGGCTCTTGCCGCCCAGGTAGCTCTCCATCATCACCAGGTCGGCGGTGTCGCGGTAAGCTTCCGCCAGGACTTGCGGGATGGGGCCGCGCATCTCGAAAACCGCGAGCGCGAGTTCCGGCTTGCGGAGCTTCACCCGGCGGAGAAGCTGGGCGGATTTCTGGTCCATGTGGCCGCCCAAGTCGAAACCGAATTCGTCGATCATGACCAGCGGATGGGGGTTGCCGCCGAAGTCCTGACTGAGCAGGTTCTCCACACCCTGCTCGAGCGGGGGGTGCAACAGGTCAAACCACGTGTGACCCACGCCCAGCACCACACCGCGCGCCTGCCAGTACTGCCAATCCTGCGGCTTGCCCGGGCCGATCAGAGTGACCGAGCGCAGTTGCTTCGGATCAAAATCCTTCCCGGGGCTGTAGGTGAAGGCGATCACCTTGTCCAGGCCCAGGACTTTGGGGGACGCGTCGGAACGAGGGCTGGAGACTGGATGGGCGCCCAGAACCAAAGCAAAAGCCAAAAGACAAATGGCAAAAAGCAAAAGTGCAGGGAGAAACGTGTTTGTCTTCGATGCTCGATTGGCGATTCTCAATTGACTATTCCTCAGTTCTGCCTGTCGTCCTTTGTCCGTGGCTTATCGTGCTCGATCCCAGATTCCAGAAAATGGATTCCCGCTGGCGCGGGGATGACAAGCTTGGCATCTTCGTTAGTCAAACCGGCGCAGGCCCTTCAGCTCGAGGAGGGTGTAGAGCGCGAATTGCGGGCCGTAAACCATGGCGCGATGCCAGCAGCGGCGGGGTTCGCGCGCGAGGCGCCAGAGCCACTCGAGGCCGTGCCGGCTGATCCAGGCGGGAGCGGCGGTGACGTTGCCGCTCACAAACTTGGCGGCCGCGCCGGCGGCGACCACAATGGGCGCGTTCAGCCTGGGCCGGTTGGCGTAAATCCACAGCTCCTGTTTCGGCAGGCCCAGAAGCACCCAGACGACATCCGGCTTCGCGTCGTTGATCTTCTTGATGATCCGGTCGTTCTCGTCGCCGCCAAGGTGACGGAAGGGAGGAGAATAGGCGCCGGCAATCCGCATGCCCGGGAACTGGCTGCGGAGTTTCGAGGTGAGACGCTCCAGCACGTCGACGGTGTCACCCAAGAAATACGCGCTATAGCCCCGTTCGGCAGCAAGCGCACAGAACGCCAGGATCAAGTCAGCTCCCCGGACCCGCAGGGGCGAGAGGGAGAGGCGGGCGGCGGCGGCGCGGGCGGTCCACTCGCCGTCAGGAACCGAGAGGGCGGCCGATTCGAGGATCTGCCTGAACTCGCGATGCTTGAATCCTTCCACGATGCCGTGGGAGCTGGTCACCGCAATCCAGCGTTGTCGATACCGTCCTTGAATCCATGCATCCATTTGCCGCACCACGCCCGGCGCGTCGATCACGTGCACGGGAACGCCCAGGACGCGGGCACAGGGAATATTAGCGGTGCTGGCGTCAGGGGGAGGAATGATGCGGGCGCTCGGAACCCCACGGACATTTCGGTAAGAACAATTGGATGTGACCGCGAGTTGATTGTGAATCGTCATGGGCATACGCACCTCAGCGCGGCGGCGGCGCGATTCAAAATTCAAGATTCCAAATTCAAGAAAGAACCTCACAGAACGCGCAGTAGAAATCATCGCGGCGCGAGAAGAAGCTGAAGGCCAGTGCTACAGGGAAGGCGGCAGCTCGGAGGCGCCTTTGGGGAGCGAGGTCTGGGCGGCCCAGACAGATCGGGCGATGGCTTTCTTGGCGCGCAACAGCGGACGCCGGCGCGGGGCTTTTCCTTCCCGGACTTCCCACCTGCCAGCGAAAGTGACCGCAAATGATAAGAGCACCAAGCGGATGTCCATCCAGAAGCTTTGCCGCCGGGCATAGAGCAAGTCATAGCGAAGCTTGTGCCGGCGCGATATTTCGCTGTGGCCGTAAACCTGCGCCAAGCCGGTGAGCCCAGGTTTGACCTTGTGGCGCAAATCAAAACACGGGATTTCGCGACGGAACTGCTTGACCAACTCGATCCATTCCGGCCGGGGACCGACAAAGCTCATGTCGCCCCGAAGAATATTCCAGAGTTGCGGAAGTTCGTCCATGGCGGTCGCCCGCAGCAATTTGCCCACCTTGGTAATCCTCGGATCGTTCTCCTTGGCGGGTACCGCGCCCCACCTCTTATCCGCGTCGAAGACCATGGAGCGAAACTTCAAACCCATGAACAGGCGCCCGTCCTTTCCCACTCGTTGCTGCCGGTAGAAGACAGGGCCGTTGTCTTGAAGTTTTATTGCCAGGGCGATGACGGCCCAAACCGGGAGCGACACGATCAGACCAAGCGCTGAAAGCAAAACATCAAAGCCACGTTTCAGCATGGAGTTTCCTTTTGATGGCTGAAGAAACCGAATGTGGTGTCCGGCCGACCCCCTCACCCGTCTCGCTAGGCTCGCCACCCTCTCCCCCAAGGGGGAGAGGGGATTGTCAAGAGCTTGGTTGGGCAGGTAGTGCCCTAAGTTGGCCCGTAACGCCGGCTTCCAGCCGGCAATGGAGCCGCCAAGATGGCGGCGCTGCGACCAAATTAGGACAGCACCGTTGGGCAGGACACCTAGCCGAGAGTGCTTTCCCGAGCGAAGAGGCTGCGAATGGAGGTAGCAATCGCTTGATGGTGCCAGTCGAATTTGAGGCGCCCGTTCAATCGCCGGATCAGATCCATGGTGTTGGCGCTTTCAAAGGTTTTCTCGATGAGGCTGTCTGAGAAGTGGGCGGCGGTTTTGCGGGCGAGATAACCGGCCGTCAATTCGATTCCGAACGCCGACCGCCAAAGACGTTCAAACCGACCCAGCGTCGAAATGCTGAAGTCGCCCTTCCGAAAGGCGCCCATGACGACATCCGCCGCCATTTCAGCTGACAGAAGACCGTAATAAATCCCACCGCCGGTCGAGGTTTTGACGTGGCAAGCGGCCTCGCCGATGGCCACGATTCGGTCCGTCACGCTTCCGCCAACGGGCACCTGGCAGATGGCCTTCTGTCTGGGGGTGATGCGGTCGAGGTCGAGTTCAGGGGCAACGCGCCGCGCGAGGGCTTCGAAATACGGGCGAGGATCGCGGTCGGCCATCAATCCGAGTCGGACGCGGCCCTGGCCCAACGGAATCTTCCATCCGAAGGCGCCGGGCGCCACAGAGCGCCCCACGTACAACTCGGTGGGATTGGCGGCGCCATCTTTGCCGAACGGAATATCCGCTTGCATGGCTCGAAGAAATTCCCGAGGTTTAACAAGGCCCAGTTCCGCGTTGAGGCCACTGTTTACGCCTGAGGCGACGAGCGCCACCTTCGCCTTCAGTTCGCTCGTGGTTCCATCCCGGCCCGATGCGACCAGGCTGACCCCGTATCTCTCGCGCCTGAGTGCAGCGACGAACGAGCCAAGATTGATATTTGCTCCGGCGGACCTCGCCAGATCTGCAAGGTCCTGATTGAACGCCGCCTTATCCACCACGCGCGCCAGGGGCGTCGGCGAGCGGTGCTCCAACCTTAGGCCGGCAGGCGAGATAGCCTGGAAGCAAAAGATCCGATTCAAGACGGAACGGGAGGGCAGGCCAAACCTGAGAAACGCCTCTTCGCCAATCACCCCGGAACAGACAGCATGCTCGCCGATCCGCATCTGTCCATCGAACACAGCTACACGAAAACCGGCAGCGGCAAGGCGAGAGGCGGCAAACAATCCCGCGGGGCCTGCTCCAACCACTGCGATATCGCATCTTTGCATCGGTTCGTCTTTCAGTTCGCAACGCTGGGCGGGTGATCCTGTGACGCCGGCTTTCCAGGGAGCTCAGAAGTCATAAACCCGCGGTGGTAATAATAGCCATAGTAACGATAACGCGAGCCGTAGAACCCGTCGACTTTTTGATCGAGCTTGTTGAGAGCCACACCCAGTACCCTGGCTCCAGCCTGATCCAGGATGCGACGCGCCCATTTTACTCCCCCACGCGACGCCACGCCACTTTCAACCACCAGGACAACGCCATCCACCCACGCTGATAGCAGGGTCGCGTCCGTAACCAGCAGCAGCGGTGGAGAGTCAATCACAATGTGGTCAAAACGGCCTCGGAGGTCACGCACCAACCCTTCCATGGTTGGGGATGAAAGCAATTCGGCCGGATTGGGAGGAATAGGCCCGGAGGGAAGCACCCACATATTGGGCAGGGTTTCGTGGGGATGGATAGCGGAGTCAAAGTCATGCGCCCCGGTGAGATAGCTGCTCAAGCCCTTAGCACCGTTCCCGTTCAACCCCAGAACTCTAGAGACGCCTGGGTTGCGGAGATCGGCGTCGACCAGGAGAACGCGACTTCCCCGCTGCGCAAGCGCCAAAGCCAGGTTGACGCTCGTACTAGTCTTTCCTTCGCGAGGATTTGAGCTGGTGACCAGCAGCATTTGAGGCGGTCGCGGGGCCGTGGATAGCAGGATGGAGGTCCGCAAGATCCTGAAAGACTCCGCAATTTCCGACGAGGGTTGGTTCAGAACCATCGTCGCCACGGTTGCATCTCCTGTGCCGTTCGAAGGCCCGCGCGGGAAAAGGCGGCCATACCGCCTCCGCGATTTGGCCGCTTGCGGAATCATGGCCAGGGTGGGAAGGGCGACAATCCGCTCCAGATCCTGTGCCGTCTTGATGGAGCGATCCAGACTGTTCTGAATAAACGCCAGCGTCACACCTAGAATCAACCCCACAATCAACCCCGTGGCCACGTCCGCCTTGCGGTTCGGACGGATGGGGGCAGTGGGCACCAAGGCCTCGTCAGCCAGCCGGACGGTCGTCGCACGCAAGCTCTCGGAAATGGTTGCGTCTTTGAGGCGCTTCAGAAGGTCCCGGTAGAGTTCCTGATTGGTTTCGAATTCCCCCTTCAGCAAATTGTACTGAATAAGGAGTTGGTTGAGCTTCTCAACCTCTGCTTTTTGCCGGGTCACCTCCTGGGAAAGAAGCTTCTCCCGGCGGAGAGCAGTTCTGTAGTCGCTCCCAATCCGTTCCGCGACATGCTTCCTCTCCCGATCCATGAGCGATTCAACCTCGCTGAGCTGATTGCTAAGCTCCTTGACCTTATAGAAACCGGGGCCGTATTGAGATGTCGACGCGGCATATTCGGTTTTGAGTTCCGCGTATTTGGAATCTAATTGCTGCAATAGAGGATCATTGGTCACCAGGGCGGCATCGGCGATGTTGCTCTGAATCGAGTCGTAGATTGACTCCTTGTTGGCCCGGTCGGTTTCTGCTCCCGTTAAGTCTTTGCTCAGGTCCGAAAGGCGTTCCTGCACGATGTTTTGTTTGTCGCCGACTTCGGCAATGGAGTTTACGCGCTCATAATCGACCAGATCCTGCTGGGATTTCTCCACCTTTTCTTTTAGCTCGTCCAGTTGCTGTTCCATCCAGGATGTAGCGTGCCGGGTGGCATCGTATTTTGAGCGGAAACTTAGCTCGACATAATTGCTCACCAGAGTATTAGCTATACTTGCCGCCAGCTTTGGATCAGTGCTTTCAAAACTGACTTCGATCAGGCGGCTATTGGGGAGTAGATTGACTTTCAGGCGGCCCTTGAGAGCTCGAATGACGGCTGCTTGAGCCTCCGTGGAAGCGGGCGTCGGCTGTAACGAGGAAATCGTTGTCGGTCGCTGGAACTCCGGCAATGTGGCCAACTTGAGTTGCTCGGCGGTTTCCCAGGCCAGGTTGTTGTTTTGCAGCAGATCCACTTGGGTTTGCAGGAACGCGTCATCGGTAGCCGAAGGCTGGTTTAGATTATTAAGAGTTTGGAGCTGAGGTGTCTCGGCCTGAACTTCCATGCGGGCGGTGGCCTGGTAGATCGGTCTCATGCGGAAAACCACCAGGGCCACGAGACCCGTGGTGATCACGGTCGCGGCGAGGATGGTGGCCCGGCGCTTCCTGAGAATCTCCCAGTAAGCTCCCAAGGAGACGGTCTCGGAAGTGGCAGCCACCATGTCGAAGACCGGGGATCGAAGCTGAGTTTGCCGGGCGGGCACGCCTGGATTGGTGGGAACTGGCTTATTATCTTGAGCAGTCATTTCGTTTCTCCGATCTCCCCATGCTTCTCGACGCTCTTCTTTGGACATTGATGTGTAGCTTCCTTCCATGCGCGCAGGCCGCGCATTGACTCACCTAATAAGGCACGTGCCAGAGAGTTGTGTAGACTGCGGCGTCGATGACGCTGTGAAGAGTCCTCTTAGCCCCGCTCTCAGGGACGTAGAGAATATCACTCGCCAGCAGCAGTTCGTCGGGAGCGTGTTTCGACAGGATGAGCTTGAGGTCGATAGGGACTTCCTTCCCCCCTCCCGCCGTTTGCATCGCGTTCCGCATGATCACCGCTTTGCTGGGTTTCGCATCTCGCGTGAGGCTGCCTGCCAGCGCCACGGCTTTCAGTACGGTCATCTTCTCCTGGTCGTTGGACAGGACAAAGCCACCGGCGCGGTTCACGGCGCCCATGACATACACAATTCCTGCATGTTGGACCAGGACTCGGTCCCCCGGGTACAACTCGAGGTCGAGGCTGGCGTCACCGTTTTGCCAGAGCCGCCAAACGTCCACTTCCACCATGCGGGAGCCGGCGTGAGCAGTATCACCTTCCGCCTGGGCAGCGTCCTGACTGCGTCCGATCAACGCTCTGTCACCGCGCGTGATGATCGCTATGCTGCCGGCGTCGTCCCTGAGCCCTTCAGCCTGTGTCAGCAATTCAAGCAGCATCGTGTGACCGTAGATGGGGTAAACCCCGGGTTTCTTGACCGCTCCGGAAAGGACCACGGAATTCAGTGTGGACGATTTCACGGTGACAACGACGTCGGGGTCGGTGAGTATGGCGCCGTCCAGAAGTTCTTTGCGAATCGCCTTGGCTAACTCTTCAAGACTTAATCCGGCGGCCATGACGGGATGCTGAACCATCGGCAAAGTGATCAGCCCATCGGCATTCACGCGATACTCGCGGGAAAGCTCCTGGACTCCGACCACGTAGATATCCAGGAGGTCGTCCTTTGCGACGACGTAACTGCTACCCGTACGACTGGCTGGTGACGATTTAGGGGCAGCAGGTTTCGACGCCTGTACGGGTGATACGACTTGAGTGGAACCAGGCTTTTGCGCCGGCCAGAGAGGGGCTTGGCAAGCCAAGCAACCCGCGAGCAGAGCCCAGCCTAAATGAGCTAAGGTCTTCAGGCCGACCCTTGTACAATCTTTGTGTTTTGCCTCAAATCGCCGCATGGTGTTGCTCCTGATCCCGAAAGTTTTTCTTCGCTCCAGCGAAATCTGCCGTGGTGGCCAGTCCGGCGAGGACTGCAAACCAGGCCGCGTTCGCCGGGATGTGTAGGTTGAAATCGAAAAAACTGTGTACGAGCAAACCACAGCACCCTATGGCGGCGCCGAGCCTGATCCATCCGTCTTCAGTTCCCACGCGGCGGGCCAGACCTGCGAAGGCAGTGCGGAAGAAGAGCGCCAGTGCTGTCAGCACCGCGGCCATGCCGATGATCCCGGTTTCAGCCGCAGCCTCGACGTAATCATTGTGGGCGTGAGAAACCCACCAATCACCGGGGTAACTCTGATAGCTTGGATAAGCGGTCTTAAAACTTCCTAAGCCAACACCCGACACAGGGTGACGCAGCAACATGCGCAGTGAATCCTTTGCGAAGCTTCTGCGCGTGGCCATTTCATCGGCCCAAGCGTGACCCTTGACGTGAGCGAGCAGGCTCAAGCGGTTCAAGACCCAGCCGGGGTCCTCCCAAGCGAACAAGAGCGCGCCCGCCAAGAGTGTGGTGGCAACAACCATCGCCAGTCGGGCGCCCTCAGTTTTCCGAGGACTCGAGAAGCCGAAGATGACAGATAGTATCGCGACCTCTACAGAGAGTGCGATCAGGCCGCCACGAGAACCAGAAAGCAGCAGTGAGGCGAGCGCGACTGCTGCCGCAAAGAGCAGCAAAGCCAGAGTCGCATAAGGGAGCCTCTTCCTCTGGCCGACAATGTAGAGGGCCGCTACCGGAATAAGCATTTCCATCAAGCCCGCGTAGTGGTCGGGATTAACATACGGGCCAAAGAGATAAGCGGGTGTGTCGATCCTTCCGTAAATTCTGTGCGTCCCGGAAGCGAACTGGAGAATGGAGAACAATGCCAACAGGCCCGCGAATGCCACCACCGCAAGACCCAAGCAGCGCCAGGTTTGCTTGCCCGCTGTGGCGAAAAGTTGGGCGGTGAGGAAAAACAATGTCCCATCAACCGCCAACAGCACGAGGGATTCGCGGGTAGCCGATCGGTCGAGCGTGAGTCGCCCCCAATATTGAACAAGTCCCCAAAGAAGAAACACGATGATGGGTATATAAAGCGGCGACCAGACGAATCTCAGTGCTCCTTGCTGAACACTTCCCAATGCCCACAAGAAGAGGGCAAGATAAGCTAGTAGGCCTACCGAGGTCCAGGCCCAAGGATCCACAGCCCCGATGGCCAATGGCGCGCCTATTAGAGCAGCGACAACCAAAACTCGGGCTACGCTGATCCCCGTCGGATTCCTATTAGCTTTTGCGTGAACCTCCCCGTACATGACTGCGTCGGCCGGCCACATCGGGGAAAACTCCATTCTCAAAGCTGACTCTCCAGGGCGCTCTTCCCGCCAGGACAATCCATGCATTGGAGTGAAACGGCATCTAACCAGAAGCTTCCGGAGATTTCGGTGGGATAAACCCGGCCGCGAGGTCGCCAGAGTGAGACCCGCACAGACCGGGTCTCCGCTCCGGTCGAAAAGTACAGCCGAACAGGATGCCATGGGGTCGTCTTGATTGTCGTCTCACTTACAGCGTCCGGAAAGCCGGGTTGCCTGGCATCACGCACGCGCAAGCAAGGGCCGGTGTTGGAGGTGATCTCCTCTGAGCGCACATAAGCTTCTAGCTTGTAGGATCGATTGGGAAGAACGGGCACAATTTGGTACACGGGCTCATACTCTTCGTTACGTTTAACCGTAAAATCAACCCGCAGGCATCGAGCCCCATGGTAAGCGCCGGTGGCTGAGAAATCGACTCCTAGATAAATACTCGGGCCAGACCGCCAATCGAACCCGGCGTTCAACGGCGATTGCTCGAAATCGCCATTGAAGACCAGATTGCCTTCTTTCTCCTTGCCGGAGGCTTCTACAATTCCCAACCGCCTGAGGTCGTGCCAGACGTCCGCGGCCTCATCGATTCTGCCCAGGCCAATCAGGTGGTCCAGGTAGGGCTGCGCTAAAGAGAACGGAAAGATGCGAGAATTTGCCGCGACTCGCTTCCAGATTCGATAGGCGGCGGCGTCCTCACCTTGCGTGCTCAAGAATTCGACGTACCCAACCTTGATTTCGGAACTGGGGCTGTCAGCCAGCACTTGTTGGAAGATGCGGTCGGGCTCAAGCACAGGTCGAAGAGAAAACCAAGCGCTGGGGGCGTATGTCGGGTCGAGTTGCAACAGGCGCCGGAATTCCGCCGCCGACTCGTCAAGCCGGCTTGCCTTCAAAGAAGATCGGGCAGCATACAAATGGTAAAGAGGCACCATGGGACACAGCGTCAACAGGCGCCTTCTAGTCTGATCGACACACTGCGTATCGTCGATTGACTGGCAGGCAGAGGCGAGGTCTGACCAATAGAGCCGGCCATAAGGGTTGATCTCGGTCGCACGGCGCAAATGCACGACGCTTTGGGCCGGATCGGTATCTTCGTAAACACACCCAAGCCAGTGCTGAGCCGCGGCGTCGTCTGGTTCGAGGGCCAGGATCACGCGACCCTGAGAAGGCGTCTCGAACGACGAAGTCACCCCCACCAGTGCTGTTTCCGCTGCTAACAGCAGGCTTGCGCCGCCGACCACCAGCAGGAGAACCAGTGATCGAGAACCCGCTTGAAGGGAGATCTCTGCTCGGGTACCGCACGGGCGGAGGCTCTCACGTAAAGGGGGCAGCATGTGGAGAAGTCTTCCGAGTCGCTTGTTTTGAATCGACATTCCGAATGGCTTTGAAACGGTGCTGGGCATCAGGACTTCAACCTGCGTGTCCGCCGGCGGACTCGCAAGGACGGCGCCGTGGCCCGCAAACAGCAATCATCCGCGAGCCATCATCGAGTAGGGAGCTCGTTCCCGCCCCCACACATTCGGATCTCGCCCAACGCCTTCGCTGCCTTCCCGCCGAGCCGAAGTGTGGGTATACTTGCATATCGCGAGCCGCAATGAAGCACCGGTCGGAAGCTGATCCGGCGCCTGGCTTCCGCGCTTTCGAGGCGTGCGAAAGAGCTCGCGGGCAGCCGGGAATTCTCGCCACATCTGATTTGGGAGGCCGCAAGGCATCGATGGCAACAGCGTCAATGGAAGCAATCCTGCTCTTGGGCTGGATGGAACGAGACGTCGCACTCTCATACCTCTGTAAGGACTGCGTTGACCTTCCCCCATATTCTGAAACCGAGGCGGAGAGTCTCTGGAACGAGTATCGCGCCGTCGCTCGCGCGCTCCCGGCGCGAGCCGCGAACTCACCGGAAAGGCTGAATCTGACGGGTGAGGAGGAAGACGCCGCCGAGAAGTTCCTGGCCCCGCACCGCTTGGCGGGAAATTCACACATCCGGGACGTAATCAAAGTTGATCCTATGGGGCTGGTGATACACCAGCTATACATGACGCTCGACATAGCCCGGGAGTACATGGACTATGCCACGGCGCGGTCCTGGTGCATTCGGCACTGCCTCACCGTGAGGCCCAACGAATCCAAAATGCTGCAAGGGAATTTCAGGAGGAACTCAGCCGAAATTGAAATTCCACACCGGGAGTTTGCGGTTAATTTCGAACCCGGGAACTCATTCGGCATCGAAGAACTTGCAGCCCATGTCAGCGCCACCGAGTTCGAGGACCGGACGCTGCTCTGGGCAGGATATCATCGCGCTTATGCGCGCATAGCCAGCCTGAAAGCCGATGCCGGCGACCGCTCGCTGCTGCTGGTGCTCTCGAGAGACGCCGATCACATCCTGGCGCCCGACTCACCGGACCCGGAACTACGCACCCTGCTCTTGGGCCCGCGGCCACCCCTTTTCGCTGATTTCTTCGATGAGCGCCTTTTCCTGAAGGTCAAACTCCGCAAGAAGCGGTATGAACTAAGATTAAGAGCCTCCGTCGAAGCCGTCAACGATGACACGTGAAGACTCCTGGGTCACGGGCGCGCAAACACTGCCCCCCGAAAGAACTAACTTCAGTTCTAGCATCGGGCGCTTGTACAGGGATTGCTTGCAGACGGGCCCGATCTGCAGCACCTGCCACCGCAGCATACCTTGCCCGAGCTGCAGCATACGCCGCTACTGGTGGTGCCGCAACACGTCTCGTGTGAGAGTTTGTCGCAGCACTTCCCATTGCAGCAGGACTGGGTTGAGCCGCAGTGTGCGCCTTTGCAACACGTCGACCGCGGAGGAGCGCAATAAGCTGTCTTTGCGTCCGTGCAGCAGCCTTGACTCGAACCGCAACACGTGAACCCGACGGTGGTGTTGCCGCAGCAGGTCTTGCCTGATGAGCAGCATACCGCGCGGCTGCCGGTGCCGCAGGCGAACTGGCCACGCCCACATTTTGGGGACTTCCCAACCGATGCGCCCCCAACCTGCGCCGCCCAGCTACCCAAACCCTTCGCTTTGCCGAGGGCCGCAGCTATTGTGCCGCCCACTACTCCGCCGACAAGCCTCAACGCTTGTCTTCGCGGGATGGGCCTGGCAATTATTCGCGCTATGTCGTCCAAAACTGCGCTCATTTCATGCCTCCTTCATGCCCCGAGTAGGGGCGAGGGCCAATATGGTATCTCTCCCAAGTGCCACGTCCTTGGCAATCACATCATCTTCCTCGATCAAGAAAGCAAGTGGAGTCGCAACATTCACGTATTCCTTCGATAGCCTCCACCTGGGCTGAATCACTGCCGGAACTCGGCGCTCACGGCCGAGGTCGCGTGTCTGATGACGTCCCTTCGACCGATCTCCCGTTTTAGCATGCATCCTGGGAGCTTCATTCGATGGCGTTTCTCCGATCGTCGAGAGCGGGCGGCAGCGCCTGCCGTTCGTTGGGTTGTTCATTCTATCTGGGTGCCTAACTTGGTCTGTATCTCAGAACGTAGCTCCGCCCTGTGAGTCACATTTCTGGAACTCAACAACTGAATTAACTAGGTGTGCGTCTGTTGGCTAGAACCGCAGAGCTAAGAAAACGGATTCGGACTATCTCGGACGTTGCCTAGCGCTGACCTCTACGCCTGAGGTCAGCGCCCTGGACTTAATCACAGCGCGCTCACTCAGCGCCGCTTCATCTCGGTTCAAGACGAAGGATCTACCCGCCACCGCAAAACTTGCGCTGGCGTCGGGGTACGAAAAAGCATCCACGCGAACCACGGTTCCCTCGCCGAGAAGGAACATGTGCGGGCCTGCCGCGCCGACCCGCGGGATGAGAACCTTCAGTGCAATGCTGGCGTTCACGGGCGGAGGAGTCGCCGTCAAGACGAATGCTCCATGCGTGCTGAGGACGCGCGTAAGGCCCACCCCTTCACGCCGCTCACCTTGCGCGTCCCGCCACGAAAAGATAACGGGAACTTCCAGCCGGTAGCGGTTGTGTTTTCGACGCTCTTGATTGGTGCGTCCGGTTGTTCGTTGCATTTTTTCCATGCTCCACGCGGCTCCTGCTGACTGGCGTGCGCTGGAATCGGATGCGCAGTGTAGGTTACAGGCGAAGGCCTTGCAATAGGCGGAACTCCTCATGGACAAATGTCATCTTTGGTAGGAAAAAACCTGAGTCGGAAGTCTTATATCGGCTTGTTAAGCGGGCCCACGCGGGCGGGCATGATCGTCTCATCGGAGGCCGCTAATCTTCTTAAGGAAGCGGGACGCTATACATAAGCGGATACTGTATGTCTAGTAGTGTATGAAGAAGTAATGATGTCTGATTTCGGATTGTTTTTTCCGCGGCTGACGTTATAATCCGGCCTGGACAATGCCCGCAGATTGGATTCCTCCGGTTCAGCGGCGCGGGAGGCGCAGCGATGACCATATCAATTCTGATCGCCGCTTCAAACACCTTGGCGAATCACCTACTTGGTCTGGCACTCGGCCAGCGCCGCAAGCACTTTAATGTGGTTGCTACAGTGCATAATCGGAAGGATTTTTTCGAAAAGGTGGCGGAGCATCAGCCCGACGTGGTTCTCATAAGCGCGAACCTGGAAAACGAAGCGACTGGGGGATTGCGGGGCTTGCGAGAGCTCAACCTGATCGGCTCATCAGCGCGTGTTATTGTCCTGTTGGATTGTGTAGACGCTGAGCAGGTGGTCGATGCCTTCTCGCACGGAGCACGAGGCGTTTTCTGCCTGAACGAGGACTTCCCGGCATTGTGCAAATGCATTCGGTGCGTGCATGCGGGGCAGATCTGGGCCGACAGCGGCCAACTACACTGGATCATGCAAGCGTTGGAAAGCAGAGGAAAGATCCACATCGCCAACGCCAAAGGCAAACCCATCCTTACCGAGCGAGAGGAGCAAATCGTTCGCATGGTCGCCGAAGGCCTTCCGAACGGCGAGATTCGCACTCCCTCGGCCTGAGCTCGCACACTGTCAAGAATCACCTGTTTAACATTTACAATAAACTCGGGATTTCCAGTCGTGCCGAGCTGCTACTCTACGCCATGGGCAGCCGGGACGATGCCCGAGGCGGAGACGAGACACCCGAACAATAAGCATACGGGAATCAAACTCAGCTTCCTTTCGCTCACCTTTCTTTGTCATCCCGTTCACGGCGGCCCTTTGGCTGCGGTCCCCTCTTTGGGACCCTCTGGCCCCCTCTGCCCTCAAACTCGTTGCCGAAAGCGCCGCAGCGTTCTTCGCCTCGTGCAATGCTCCGTGCGGGTCATCGGAACTCCGGTCCGCGATTTTCTCATCCGTGCCTGCGCATAGAGCGCGTCCATTCCAGCTCCGTAGGGCGCACAGAGCCTCAGATTCGACGGCTACGTAGCTCTTTAGTTTAACCGGGAGATTCCCCTTTGTTGAAAGGACCTGTCCCAATGGGTGCGAAGAGAAACGGCGCTTCAGATCGTTTGTCGACCCGACGTAAATGTCGCCGTTTTTGAGCTGGAGAAAATAGACATGCCACATGGATGCCTGTCTCCCTGCGCTGAAGCTTCGGGAGACACCCTACGCTAAAACTCCGGGTGGCCAGCCAACTGAAGCTTTAGCGTAGGGTGGCGGAGAGGGTGGGATTCGAAGTCGTCCATCGTGGTTTTCCCGGAGAATTTCGTAAATTCTCAGGTGCCTGATGTCAATGGCGTTTTGCGCCGGGTTGGAGTTTTTGTAGGTTTTCCCGCAAGATTTGCCACCGACATTTTCGCGAGTTGTCTTAGGAAGGCTTAGGAAGGGAACAGCCCAGGTATCCAACTGGCGTTAGTTAGCTGCTCGGAGACAGATCGGCGGCGTCGCATAGGCAAACCCTTCGCCGTTAATCGCGGGTAATCGTCGAGGACAAGCTCATTCACTCAGATTCTGCGCAGTTGCACGGTACTTGTACGAGCAGGGCCGAGTGGAATACTTTCGGGTTATGCCCGCTACACGGAAGTGACCGGCTTCGGCGTCGGCCACTGCTGTATGCCTCCAAGCTAGCGATTGAAGGTAAACTCCTGGATCCAGTGAAAACCTCTTCGGACGAGCAGGAACTTGTTGCTCTCAGTCAGTTGAAGCTCGATGTGAACCTGATCATAGTCCATCCGACCATCCAGGATAAGCTGCTCCCGGGCAGGCCGCTGAAAGGTGAAGTTCGCTGTCCAGTTCTCGTCGCCCCTCTTGGTGAGGGCGAGAATTTTGTCCGTGAGACTGATGGAGGCGGAATAATAAGCGAACGAATCGTCCATCCGCTGAAATGCCATCTGGGCGGGGAAATCGAAGATGGCCCGCCGCCAGCGGCCGTAGTCGGTCAGGAGCGGCGGACGCGGTTGTTCGTCAATCGACATCCGGCTCACCTCCCAGATGCCGTATAGCGGCGAGTGCGGTCTGCCGCCGCCGAAGACGCTCCAATCCCCCCGAGCGCTGTATACGTTCATACCTACGAGCCAGAGACCCAATACGACTTGCGCGGCGAGCACGAACCGGTTGGCGCGGGCAGCGCGGAAGAGTTGCGCTTGGGGGGAAGGCGCGGTGGCACGATTCAGGAAGAGGACGCTGACGAGACGTGGAAGGTCGGGGGCCAGGAGGAAACAGGCGAGCAGGATGAGGTGGAAGGCAAACAGTTTCACCGGCACATCGTAGGTCATGTTTAGCATGAAGACCTGGATCATGTCGGCGAGGCAGATCAGGGCGCCGAAGCTGGCCGTGCGAGGAAGGATGAGCAGCAGTCCACCGACTACTTCCGCGCACCCGGCGAAGATCTCATAAACCGGGGAAGCGCCGATCGAAGACCAGAGGACCCCCATGGGAGAGAACGTGCCGAAAGGCTGAAGCAACCTGGTTAATGTCGGATACGGCATTTGCAACGGGATGACTTTAAACATGCCGTAGTTAATCATCTGTCCGGCGAGCGCGAAACGAGCAAAAATCCAAAACCACTTGTGCAACCCGACGTAGTTTTCCCGCCTGCGGTCGACAAGGGACCAGATGCCGGTCGCGAAGACGGCAATCGCGAGCAAGCAGAAGGCCAGGACCCAGCCGAACATGCAGTCGCCGCTGCCACTATTGCCGCCGAGAGACAAAGGCGCCCTGACGTGGAGGATATGGGTGGCGGTCCAGAAGACGACGGGGCGCATAGGCCAAAGCGTGGACGGGTCGGGAATGTCTGCTCCCTGGGTGCTGGAGAACAGGCTGGTGATGATTTGCGTGGCAAGACAATACAGCCCCAAGTATATAAGGCAGAATCGAAAGCCAATCCGGACGGCCAGGCTCCACTTTGGATTCTCCGTCTGGGGTTGGATTGGTTCGGTCTGAAGTTGCGGGCCCATTCGAGACCTCCGTTGGAAAAGCTGCGGACAGTTACTCAACAAGCCTCTGCGGAGCGGCCGCCAGGTCGGCCAGTTCAAAGGCGTGAACACGAACAGGTTCGTGGCGGCCGCAATGGACGGGGAGGTAAAGGTGTAAGGCGGCGGAAGGAGCCAGGGCCAGACTGCCGCCGAGTGGGATTAGGCACCCTTAGCCAGCTGCTCCGAACCCGAAGAGACGTTCCGCGTTTCCGTGCGCGATCCGCAGCCTGTCGGCGCTGCTCACAGGCAGTCGGTCCAGGAATCCCCGCGCCTCCGCCATCGATGCGTACGGGTGGTCGGCCGAGAACATGATCCGCTCGACGCCGACCTGGAGCATCAGATCCAGGAATGTCGGCGTGAAGTTGAAGCCGCTGAAGGTGTAATGCACGTTCTCGCGGAGGTAGGCGCTTATGGGGCGGCTGAGCTTTGTCATTGCCATTGGCATGACGTCAAGCCGCTGCAGCATGAAGGGCAAGGCCTCCCCCATGTGGCCGATCACAATCTGGAGCTTCGGATATCTGTCGAACGCGCCCCCGAGGATGAGCCGGAGGACATGAATCGCGGTCTCGATGTGCCAGCCCCAGCCCGCCCCCGCGAGGAGTTCGGTGACGATCGGCGAGAAACCGCCATAGGATGCTTCAATCACCGGCCTGGGAGGCTGCGTGGGGTGGAGGTAGATGGGGACGTTCAGCGCCTCGGCGCGTTCGAGGATCGGCCAGAAGAATTTGTCGTCGAGATAGCGTCCCCGGCTGTGGCCGTTGATGAGCGCTCCCTTGAAGCCATGCTCGCGGACCATCCGCTCCAATTCCTCGGCGGCCTTGTCCGGCGCTGCCGTTGGGAGCGCGGCAAATCCCGCGAGGCGTGCCGGATTCTTCTTGACGGCATCGGCGAGGAAGTCGTTTGCTTCACGGGCGAGCGCCACCGCATCGGCCGCTTCGGCCTGTTCGGTGCCAGGAGAGGTGAGCGAAAGCACCTGCGCATCAATCCCTGCGGCATCCATCTCGGCGATTCTCCCCTCGCCGACGTCGCAGAGTCGTTCCAAGAGCTTTGCGGCCGCCCCTCCGAATTTCGAGGCCCGCGCCTTGAGTTCGCGCCCCCAGGGGCTGTCGAGGAAACCTGGAGTTGCGAAATGTTCTTCGAGGGTTATGGTTCGCATGTTCTTGAGATGCAGCCGTTGCGGGGCGGGGAGACATTCACTCTTGCTTCAACCGCACGCGAAAGCTCTTCTTCTCCAGGATGATCTCGATTTTGTCCTCGCGGGCCAGCCATCCCAGGCCGAAGCCCACAAGCTCAACGGATCCGTTGAGCCTCTTCAGTTGGGCCAGAGTCTGCGGCCCGGCGCTCGAAAGCGCTTTCCAGACATTCCCTGCCGTTTCTCCTGCTTGGCCGTTGACGTCCATCGTCTGTCGTGAAGCTCTCTGGATTGGATCCCGCCCCTCCCACGAATGTAAGCCGAGATTTCCATTTTGGCATCCTGAACCCAGGCAGTATACACCCACCGGCTCATTCGCAGCCGCAATTTCACGCCTCAGTTGCAAGCGCGCCGTCTGGCAGCCAGGTGTGCGCCTTCAAGATGGAGTCAATCGGCACCCTGACCCGTTTCCCAACCGATTTCTCGGACAGCTCGCCATCTCCCCTGCTTGTTTCCCCAGGTTTTCTCCTGCCGGTTGCGGACGCTACGGTTGAGTGGCCGAAAACCGCTCAAAGGCGCCGCCCTAGCCAGCCCATTCTCGAAGTGAAGCCTGCCTCACTGTGCGGCTTCGGCTGTGGGTCGCGGTCGACTTGCTTGAAGACGGTTGCTGGATAGCCAAAGGGAACGACAAAAACGCTCCGCTCCCGCAAGTTCAACCTAGCTCAAGGTTCACAACCGTTACTACCGCTACTGTTCCTGGGAGCTGTCTTGTTTCTCCTGGAGTCTCAGTCTTTGGTCGTTTGACTTACCTGTGTTCCAGTCAGCCAGTTGACCACTACACGGCGCGTGTCAGCATCGACGCGCACCTCCGCCCGACCCGCCAGAGCCGCAAGCAACTTGTCGCCCGCAAGGCCGCGACGCCAGCCCTGGAGCAGCTGCACTGGCGCTTCATCACCACGGGTTGCAAGGGCCAGGAGGTCATTGCGGGTCGCCAGCATTCTCCTCGCGACGGCACTCTCCTGCGCCACCACATTCAAGCAGAGCTCCAGAAAGTCCGCCTTCAGTTCCAGGTCCGGCGTGGGAGGGGTCCGCGCTGCGATGGCGAGCAAGGCCGCCTCTCCGCGAGCCTGGTCCGCACTGCTCGGCGAACGCCGCAAGACTTTGACAAGATCCTCGCCAAATTGCTCGACCTGGCGGTAAGTGAAGCCGCGGATCTCGCCGAGCTGACGTAGCGAGTTCCTTGGGCGTCGGGCTAACTCGAATAGCACTTCGTCACGCGCCACTCGGCCTACCGGAAGATTGAGCTGCTCCGCAACTTTGTCGCGCCAAGAGATCAGCTCGACGAGCCGAGCCATTTGCCCACGGTCCAGTTGGCCCGCGCCACGGGTTTTGGACGCGACTTCCACCGGGTCGTCTCCCCACACGCTCTGTGCATCCTCAAGAAGCCGAAATTCGCCCTTTGCCCAATCCAGGCGAGATTGGCTTATGAGGCTAGCTGTGAGCTTATCGCGCAATTCTCCCAACCAGCGGACGTCATTCAAAGCGTAATCAACTTGGGCGGTTGAGAGCGGCCGCCGAGACCAATCAGTGTACCGCTCCTGTTTGTCAAGCTGTATACCCAAGACCTGGTGAACGAGGTTCTTGAGGGAAAGCTGATCGCCGTAGCCGAGTAGTGCTGCCGCAATCTGGGTGTCAAAGACCGGTGAGATCGCATGTCCCAGCGAGCGGAATAGGATTCTCAGGTCGGAGAGGCCGGCGTGGACAATCTTCTCGGTTGTACCGCGTGTGAGGATGGGAACAAGCGGCGATAGGTCAGTGATCGCGTGCGGGTCGACGAGCACTGCGTGGCCATCCGCGGCTACCTGAATAATCCCAAGTTCGGGATAGTAGCGACCCTCACCTAAGAACTCTGTGTCAACGCAGATCTCACGGCAATCGTCGAGACTCTCGCAGAACTCCTTCAGTTGACGTAGGGTTTCAATGACCATCTTGGTTCGGCAAAGGCCTCGGTGTCTGTCGTTCGGACGACTGCCAAAGGCCGTTAGGGTTATAGACCACCTTCGCCTCGGACGTCAACGGCAGTCGTGTGTTCCATGAAGCGCCGCCCTTGTGGCGAATCAGCGACGTCGGGGAATCGCCATCTACGCTTTGGAAATCGGCGGCGCCAGAGTTACCGGTTCGTTTCCGTGGGCCAGGCGGTATCCTTGGGCTGCCTCCTACACCCGCCCGCGCCCAGCTTATCCTTAATCTCATAGGGACCGAGCTTGGTCCCTGAGGTTAATGCCATGCTTCCAATCATGCTTTGGGAGGTCCTGTCCGGCTAAGGAGTTTTGGCACAATACATTGAACACCATAAAAGCAAACCACCGCTGCTCGAAACCCGATTCCGCCTCGCGCCTGGGCGAATCGTCAGGCATGGCCCGGTACCCGCTGGCTTTAGACGAATGACCCATTCGACAACCGCAAGCGCGAGGAAGCCTTCGACGCCCACGGCTTCGAGAAAGGGCTCGAAGTCCTCGCCGGGACCTCGCTCTAGGAGGACATTTTGTACTTGTCCTTTGTTTTCATGAACATTCTGGCTTTGTTCCCCCAATTTTTGTGCGCCGAAATCAAACGTCATCAACGGCCCCTCTCCAGCGGGGGAGAGGGTGGCGAGAGTAGCGAGCCGGGTGAGGGGTTTCTCGACTTTTTGACCTCTTCGTTTGTTTTCATAGACATTCTCGCTTTGTTCCCTCGATTATGGTGTAGCGCGGACCGCCGTGTTTGCGGTCCGCGGCCCGTCCCAGCTATCATGGAAAAGCCGCAGACCGCAGAACCGGCGGTCTGCGCTACCAAACGTTTTGTACTTATCCTTTGTTTTCATAGGCATTCTCGCTTTGTTCCCTCGATTCTGGAACACGTAGCGCGGAGGTAGCCGCAGTCCGGCTTCCTCCGCGGCCTTTCGGCCGAACGCGCATTCCGGATCGCGCAAGCGGAAGCGAAGAACCGCGGAGGAACGCGAAGAACGCGTACCTCCGCGCTACCTCGACTTCTCGACTGTACTTGGAGCCAGAAACCACACGCAGGAACTACGGACGAAAACAAAAGAGGACTTTCTGGCATAGCGTACCCGGCAGGGCTCAACCCCCTGCCCAACCTCACATAACACTTCTAGCCTATTTCATACGATTTGTCAAGTATTAACGCAGTTAACCACTCCGATGGCACCTCGGCGGACGCAGACTCCTCGGTTCGGGGTCTGCGCCAGCCAGCGTGTCAAAACACTTTGCCGCGCGGTAGTGTCTCAGTTTGAAGTAGAGGCGGCGTTACGCCGCCATTTGGCGAGGTAAACTCGCCGCTACGAATTCAAACTGAGACACTACCCGCCGCGCCCTCGTGCTGACCCAGGAGGAATTTGCCGCACGCTTCAAAATCCCTCTTGGAACTCTGCGGGATTGGGAACAGGGCCGCTCGGAGCCCGACCAACCGGCCAAAGCCTACCTCACCGTCATCGCGCGCGATCCCCGAGGTGTCGAGCGGGCATTGCATCCCGCGCGCAGCTAACAGAAGGAGTTCCACGCTTGTCGAGAATCTCTGCGACTTCGCTGGCCCCGTACGTCACGCAGTGCGGCAGAGCCGCAACCAAACATGACCAAGCGCGGGGCACGCGCAGGGCGAAGCGCTACGTTCCAATCGTTGCGATGCATCAAGACCGCAGAGCTTCGCGCCAGCCGCCGGGGTTATCTCTCTAGCCGGCTTGGGAGTCGCCGGGGCGAAGGCGATCTCAACTTGGTGAACTGGCTGAATTGGCAGCTTACTGGCAGGCCGCGTTGCTTGCGGGCGCCAAAGCCGCCGGCTTTGAGGGAACAAAACTTGCGGCTCCGCCCGGCGTTGGGGGCTGCTGATCCGTCCACATTACCCGGCGAGTTTCCACGGTGAACCACTGCGTCATGCGCATCGGCCCCGGCCGCGAAGGGTCGCGGGCCGTGTAGCACACCACCGCTTCAGTTCCCAGATTATCGACCCATGCGTAGCGGCTCTCCATGTTGACGAATATTTCGCGGTTCGAAAGCTGTACAGGCCGAACCTTGTTCTCGGCGCTCTTCAGGGCGACCTGCACGTTGACATCGTAGTAGGTTTGCCCGATGCGGGCTGGGGCTGTCGTTACTTCCAGCAGCCAGTTACCACCGTTTGAGTTATCCTTCCTGGTTGCAGAGACCGAGATGCGACCGAATAGTCTTGGGTCCGTCTCCCGATTCTTTGCAGCCTGCGCCAGCATATCGTTCATCTGCTGCTGACTTTTGGCCATTATCTCCTGGGCCCTCTGCTCCGCAGTTTTTTGACCCGGCGCGAGGGCGCTGGGCAAGTCGGTGGCAGCCTCGCGCACCTCGGTTACTCCGTCGCAGAGCGGTGTCTCCCCCGGGGTCAGAGTTGGCTCGCCGATCGAGGCGAAAGTGGCCATAGTCCCACTTTGTCGGACAGCGAATTTCTGCGTCCACTGCCGCCGCGTTCCTGCCGTAGTGTCATTTCCCGCCAGACACGCGACCGCCGTGTCGCCAAGCTCCTCCGTGGTGAACTGCCAGTAGTCGCCACCTGTCGGTGCATTCATGCGCTCAACCACGTTCACTACCCAGGCCCGGCCGTTGCCCCTGAAAGCAATTCGCAAGGTGGGATCGATAAACGGGTGGGAAACAACTATGGTTGACATGAGTCGCCATTTTCCACCAAATGTATAGGCGTTTTTGTTCCCATACATCGTGGCCCGCGCGAACAGATTGGGATCATTGTCCGCCTTTTTCCGGAGTTCCTCTTGGTCCTTAAGCGTGCCCAGGATGGCGCTGGTGTCGCCCTTGATGTCGTGCAATTGTACCCGGATGTCTTCCAGGAGATCGCGCGCCTTTGTGAGATCGAGTTGGGCGATGGCATCGCCAACTGGACCGGCGATCGCTGTTTGCACTTTCGCCGCCGACGCCGGATTCTGTTTTTCTGTGTCGATTCGTTCCCGGATATCCTGCAACTGCATGGTGAGCATTTCGACGTCCCTCATCAGTTGGGCATCGGAACGCCCTTGCTCATTCTCGAGAACGATGTTTAGCTTCTCTGCAAAAGCATTGACGCGCTTGTCCAGAAGGTGTCCCGCCTTGTTGATCTCTTTGACGAAGTCTTCAATCTGGTCTAACTTTTCGCTTTGTTTGGCCAGAGTCGAAAGGCGTTGCAGGACCGCGGGCGCAGCCGCCGAGGCGGCCGAACAGATCGTCACAATCCCAGTGTCCCCTTTGAACGACAGCGTGGCGTTTTCGCAGCCGGAGGCAGCCTCCCGTTCCTTAGGCACTTGTCCATTAGCCGTATTAATCGTCTGCACAATACAGAGGAGGAGCAAGCCGGCACCCAACAGGAAGCATGAGAGCCGGAATTTAACTCTCCTATTTATTTTTAGCTTCATACGCGCAGTCCTCACTCTTTTCACGCTTCAGCAATTCGTCGCTGACCTTATCAAATTCCAGGACCGGAACGATGTCCGAATACGCAATATGCGGCTGGAAAACCTGTCTTACGCAATAGTCTGTTGGCCAAATCCAGCCCGGCAATGCCAAACCAAGCATTTTCTTGTTTTTTAATTGCAGATTCAGGCAGGTTACGACCGGCGTCGTACCCGATCTTATCTGCAAAGTCACAACGCGAGTTAAAGGAGGAACAACTGGAGTTTCTTTCCCCGTAGGGCGTAACGCCCAAACAACATTGCCCTCCATCGCGCCGCCACGGACCCTGAGTTGGGCGTTCTCGACGCGTGGCTCAGTCAAGAAAACCTTGGTACGAACGCCAAACAATCCATCCTCCCGGCTCGCGGTTGGCGCCGGATCAGGCTCCAACGACACCCCGCCAAGCTTCCCATAACTCGAAGGAGGAGAAAAATTTGACCAACTATTGTCGCCTCTCCTTTCGTTGACCCATGCTGATGCCGCCGCCGCCCACACCACCCACGCCACAAAGAACCAGTGAGCCGCCCCGCGCTGATTTACGTATGCGTTCAGCCGGTCATCCCGAGGCAAAACTATTGGGCAGAAGACGAGAAGGAGGAGAGCGAGGGCATATTCTTCGACCTGTACGAAAGTCATCGCCACCCCAAATGTGAACGCGCCGGCAACGGGCGAAAGCCCTCTGGGCCAGGAGCCAACCGACAGCCGGACAAACCAGGCTGAGCACTTGACCCGGATCTTGTTGAGCACATTGCTGACTACGGTCTTGGCATTCACAGTTCACCACCTGGAGAGTGTGGCGGAATTCGTCACTATGTCGGTTCTCGGTGTAATAGCCCCAGCTTCGCCTAGTCTACCACAATAAAGCGCGGACCGCCGTTTTTGCGGTCCGCGGTTCTTCGTTTGAAAAAGCCGCGGACCAAAGAAGCGGCGGTCCGCGCTACCAGGTGTGGCAGCCCCGGTTCTTCGACCGCGCCCTGCGCACCGTCAAGGAATACAACGAGAAGGTCGAGTACATCCACCTTAACCCGGTCAGGGCCGGGCTGGTCAGCCGCCCGGAAGATTGGCGATGGTCGAGCTACAACGAGTACGCCGGTATGAGCGCCGAGGAGCAAGAGAAACGTTGGGGTTTGATCGTGGACCGTGTCAGGATACCGCCGGCTGGCGCAGAGCTAAGCTCTGCGATGAGCGGAGTCGTAATGCCCGGAGATCGCGGACTACTCATTGGCGCTACGCATTCCAAATCCGGAGGAACTCCGTTCATATCCTCTCCTCCACCTCAGACTATTCCCAAAAGCGCTTGTTCGCAAAAGCCTTACCGGAGCCGGATTTGAAATATCTCTCAAGCTCTCTTGCCAGAGCCTCAGATTCAACGGCCACGTAGCTCTTTAGTTTAACCGGGAGATTCCGCTTTGTTGAGAGGACCTGTCCCAATTGGTGCGAAGAGAAACGGCGCTTCAGATCGTTTGTCGACCCGACATAAATATCGCCGTTTTTAAGCTGGAGAAAATAGACATACCACATGAACGCCAGTCTCCCTGCGCTGAAGCTTCGGGAGACACCCTACGCTAAACCTCCGGGTGGCCGGCCACCCGAAGCTTTAGCGTAGGGTGGCGGAGAGGGTGGGATTCGAACCCACGTTGGAGTTTCCCCCAAACACGCTTTCCAAGCGTGCTCCTTCAGCCACTCGGACACCTCTCCTTGGCCTTCTCCGGAGTATAGCACAGTGTCCGGGTCAGGTAAGAAGGCAGTAGGCAGTGGGCAGTACGCAGTAGGCAGTAGGAAGTGGGCGCTGGGCGGCGGGGAATTTCAGATTGCAAATCGCAGATTTCAAAAACCAAAACTGCAAACCCGATTCGAAACCCACACTGATAATCACAAATCAGAAATCACAAATCGCAAATCCCCAGCCCCTAGCCCCCAGTCCCTAGCCCCTGTCACTTGAATCGCCGCCGGAATCTCAACTCAACTCCCACAATTCCGTTCGGGTCGCGGACGCCGAGCAGCGAGATGTTTTCACCGAAGGCATATTCAAACTGGATAATCTGATATTGCGAAGAAGCAGTGTTGGTAATATAGGTGAGCGTCAAGTCTTTGGTCACCTGCTGCTCGATGGTTATGCGCTCGCCGTTATTGAATCCCGGCAGTCCCACGTTGGGATCGATCTGGATGCGGCTAACGCCAAAGAGCCGCTGGATGCGGCCGCCCACCTGGGTCGAGAGGGCTTGAGAGAGCAGGGCGCTTTCTCCCACGGATTGCGTCGGGTTGCCTGCGGCGAAGGAGCTGACAATTCCGGATGTGGATCCCTGCTGTTGTTGCGGCGCGTAGCCGAGCGCCAGCAGCGAGAAAACTTCTTCCGTAGGGAGCGGCGGATCAGAACGGTACGTGATTTTCAGCCTTCCCGGCGGGCCCGAGACATCAACCGTAAGGTCATATTGCTGGACGCGGGTCTGAGCCTCCAAATCGAGGGTGGCCTGGGTTCGCAGGGGATTGGTCATATTCAGATCACCACGGGTGAGGGTGAAGCGATTGCCTCGAACCACTGCTTCGCCATCCAGGAAGTGCACGTCGCCCAGATCCACGGGGTTCGCCAAGCTCCCTTCGACGCGCACATCAACATCCGCAGTCAACCGCATATCCTGCATCTGTAATCTCACCGGAGTAGGCGTGGCCACTCGAATATTCAGCCGGATGGAGTTGGCCAGGGAAGAAGTCGCCGACGGCGCCGGAGGTTCGAAGGGGCTCGCACTCTGCATGATTTGGTTAAGCCAGGGCTTGCTCCCGCTGGCCAGCACCTGGCTGAGAGCCAGGTCGCCGTGGAGCTGAGAGCGCTCCGACGTTCCCTCCAACCGCAGAGTCCCACCCAGAATGGAAATGAAGTCCACGGGGTAGCGCACCCTGACTTGATCGAGTTCGACGCGCAAATCGAAGCGTGGCGGCAAGGCCAGGGTCACAAAACCATCTAAAGTGACGGGGCCGCCGCCGCTCACCCCGCGCAAAGACTTCACGGTCGCCCGCTCTCCCTCGAGTTGGACCTCGCCGTTAAGGCCGCTCAAGCGAAGGGGCAGGCCCGGGTATTCGAGGCCCACGTCGCGGATGTCAAGCGTTCCGTTCATCTGAGGTCTCGCGGGCGAACCCGACACGCTCAACCTGATCCGCGATTGCCCGGAGGCCTGTAAGCCCGGCTCAACCAGGCTCAGAATGGTGGCGTCGGCAACCCCTTGCACGTTCAAGGAGAGCGACGGCGCGCCCGCAAGCAGAAGAGAGCCGTCAACAACCAGGTCCGTGGCGGGGCCCTGCATGCGAAAGGGCTGAGCGGAGATGCGATTATCGGCGTAGCGGACTTCGACGGCATGCTCGTTCCGCCATTTCAGAGAGGGAAAGCTCACCTCCAGCGTCCCAATCTCACTATGCACATCGAGCTTCGAAGCATCACGGAGAGAACCAGTTCCCTTGAAGGAGCCGCTGGCGGTGACCTGGGCGTCGAACTTGGCGTTCGCGAGCAGGCGAGCCCATGGATCCAGGCGCAGAGACACGTATTGGCCTTGCAGTTGGAGCGGCCAGTCACCCGTGGCCTGGGCATTGCCCTCCAGGCTGAACGGCCCTGCGGTTCCGGAGGCCACGCCTTGGAATTGAATGTCGCGGCCCTCGGCGTTCATTTGAAGGCGGAGGTTGCCGACCTCGACGCCGTCAATTCTGATGTCTTGGAGGAGTCCCGTGGAGTGAAAGTGAAGATGGTCGGGAGTGCCGCTGCCTTCCAGGTCAAAGCTTGCCTGGCCTTCCAGTGGGCTCGGCGGGCGCCCCTCGCGGACGCCCTGGGCAGGCACAAGGCCTGCCCCTCGGAGCGGTTCCAGTCGCCTGAAGTCAGCAAGAGAGAGACCGGTTCCGTGAAGCTGGCACGACATGGCTCGAGTAGCAGTATCGACCTGTGCTTTTCCCGTGATCTTGCCGCGGCCCTTCAAAACCTCAAGCGCGCTGAGGTCCAAAGAAGTTCCGTGGATTCGGATTTTAGCCGAAACAGAATTGAAGCTCTCCCCTGCGATGTCGGCGTTTTCCAATTTGACATCGCCGCTTCCGGCGAGATTCGATGCCGTGCCTCGAAAGTTAACCTTCCCGCTAGCCTCGCCGGAGACAGGTTCGTCGACGCCGAATGCTGCTTTGAGGCCCTCCAAGGGCGTACGTTCTGCCCGGGCCGATAAACGCACTTGAGAGGATCGAGAAATCCCCCAATCCTCGAGCTGCGCAGAGCCGTCGATGTTGAGCACGCTCGGTCCGCGTGAAAGCTGTCCGGAAGACACGTGCAAGGAGTCCGGCGAAACGTCGATGTTGGCCTTCAGGCCGTCCCAGGTTCCGCCGCGATACTCGAACTTGCCCACGCGCACCGAGCCACGCACTTCGGGACTCTCGATCGAGCCCAGGAGTTCGCCATCCATGGCTGCCTGCGAATCGAGCGTGAGTGGAAGGCGAAAGTCTGACACGAATTGCGCCCCGAGCAGAAACCGCCATTCCTGAAGTTGCGTCGTCTCGAGCTGGATTTCGAGGCGGCCCGGCGGTTCACCGCGCTCCGTCGATTCGACCAGTGTTCCCTTAGCTTTAAGAAGCGAATGCGGTGTCGCCAGACTCGAACTCTCCAGGTTTACTGAGAAGCCGCGATTGATTTCCAATGATCCCTGCATGCTGCCGGTAATGGGAAGAGCGCCCGAAGGAGGCGCGGCGAGTGGCGACAAATGCAAATCAAATTTCGACCTGAGGTTTTGGAATTCGCCAGCCGAGGTCAGCTCCACTGTTCCATCGACCAAACAAGCCGGCGGCACTTGGGCAATCAGCCGAGGTTGCCTTTTGGAACTCTGCATTAACATCGGCAGATTCATATTACGCAGGCGGAGGCGCAGGTCGACCTGAGGCGCGGCCCCGGTGAGACGGACCTGGCCGTCTCCTTGCGCGTTGCCTCCCCAGCCGGCCACCTTCAAATTGGAAAGCGTTACACGCGAGTGGTCCAGGGAATAATCAGCCGAGGCCTCGACCGGCCCGGAATCGAATTGAGCATCGCGATAAAGGATTTGATGGGACTGGACTCGCCCTCGCACCGCGAGTTCGCCCTGGCGGTAGATCCCTTGACCTTCCAGGCGCACGTTCCCCGTCTGCAAACCGGGAAGCCTCAGCAGCGGCTTGAGCGTCGCCACGTCCAGGCTGGTTTGAAAGGAGAAGTAGGCTTGAGGCGCGGGAAGTGGGTGGAACGAGAACGACGCCTGTCCCGCCATGCCGTGAAATTGCCAGGCGAGCGACGGCACCGCAAACTCGTTTTGCGATAATCCAAACCGAGATGAAAAAGCCAGAGTCGGCAGCACGCGCCCGGGCATGCGAACGTTCACGGCCGAGGCAGTGAGACTACCCTCATAGCGGCGCCCGCTTCGCAAGTGGAGAAGCAGCGCCACGTCGCGGGCGCTCAGATCCAATCGGACCGCTTGGTTGTCCCAAAAGAAGGTGGAGTGGGCTATCGTTACCCTGCCAATGCGCAGATCGACCAACTGCCTCATGGCCTGACCGGGATCAAAGCGGGTCAGCGGACCGGGCAGGTTCGTCGAGCCATCGGGTTTCGTCGTGAGGTGTAATTCGGCACCGTCCCAATCGAGTGCCATGATGCGGATTTCGCGATGCAGTAAATTCGCGGGACTGAGACGAAGCACGATGGTGCGGGCAGAGAAAAGAGGCGGCGACTGGGGCGATTCGCTTCCGTGCAGGACAAGCCCTTGGAAAATCGCTTGCAGCACGAAGGGGTGGAAGCGGAAGCTCTGAACTTCAACCTTCCCCCCGGTCGCGTCTTCGAGCGCCACAATCAGCCGGCGCTCCAGGGCTTGGCGAAACCACGACGTGCTCATGACCGCAATCGCCACTGAGACCGGGGCGACCGCCATCAAGATGAGAGCGAGCGTGATCTTAAAAGGTTTCGACATAACTGCAGGTTTCAGGTGTCAGGTTTCAGGTGTAAGGTGTCGTCTTCCAGGTTTCGGGTGTTATCTGTCACGCTTGAGTCAACCAAATCTTTCGTTGTTACGCGACAGCTGTCAATGCACCGCGCTCTTCACCTGGCACCCGACACCCGATACCTGACACCTTTCCTTACTTGTCACTCGTCACTGCACCATAAAACCGCACCCGGCGGCTGGGTCTCAGCTCCGCCAGCCAATCGGCGAGGAGCTGATTGATCTTCTGCTGCACCAGGATTTCCTGGATTTGCCCTAGCACTTCCGTCAAAGGCGGCACGGGAAGCCCGCGCGTGCGCGTATATTCAGGTGTAAACACGTCGCGGTAGTACGTTTCAACTTGGGGAGTAGCAGGCGCCGCCTCCGATCGCAACCGCTCCTCGATAACTCTCAGAATTCTCTGCTGCTCGACAAGTGTCGTGAGAACTTGTTTCTCGTCCATGTGCAAAGCGCCGAGAGCAGCCTGGAAGTCCTTCTCTGACGGGAAGCGCTGGCGAACCCCAGCCAGTTCCTCGGTCGCTGTCTTTTCCAGCGCGGGGTCGCGGGAAAGGTCCTGAGTTTCTTCTTCCAGAAGAAGTTTTTGATAGGTCAAGCGCTCACGCGCCAAATCCAGCGCCTTGGCGTCGGGGGCCGGAGGCTGCCATTGCCCGTCGAGGAAACGCTCCAGGCGATATTCGCGCTCCACGTCGCTCTGGGTAACGGCAACCTCGCCGATCGACGCCACCACGCGATCCAGCACTTCGGCGTGTGCACCAAGCGCGTTCACGCCTGCCAGCAGGAGCATGACTAATCCGGCGAGGAGCCAGGGGGACCTCAGTAACACCGAAAGCGAGGCTCCACCGGCGGCTCTGCCGCCCGACTTGCGGAAAGGCTGCGCCTTTCCGGGCTCGGCCGTAGATGGCGTTCCAAGGTTGAGGCTACGCCTCAACCGGCGAGGCAGAGCCTCGCCGAAAAAGCAGGAAATGGATTGCCGAGGGCCGGAAAGGCAAAGCCTTTCCGCAAGACAAGGCGGCACAGCCGCGTGTTGCGCGCGCTTCACGCCATCCTTGCCTAGAAGCTCTGCCCGACGCTTAAGAAGAACTGAAAGCGCGCTAATCGCTGCACCCCTGTTACCCCGTTGGTCGTCACGTTGTACCGCGGGGGGTTAAGATTGTAGCCCACATCAAAACTCAAGGGCCCCACAGGCGTCTTGTACCGGAGGCCGATCCCTACTGCGTCTGAATCGTAATCAAGC
>Ga0187852_1000498_pt1 | contig 42336 bp, 51 predicted proteins | sample June2016WEW_6_40_FD_134511 | JGI IMG/M metagenome (GOLD analysis project Ga0187852, IMG submission 134511) | Peatland microbial communities from SPRUCE experiment site at the Marcell Experimental Forest, Minnesota, USA - June2016WEW_6_40 | ecosystem: Environmental > Terrestrial > Soil > Wetlands...
GCCCTCGACGCCCTCTACTCCAGCGACGCCCGCGCCGCCCGCGACGCCCGCGCCGCCCTCGACGCCAGCGCCGCCCTCGACGCCCTCTACGCCAGCGACGCCCGCGACGCCATCGACGCCCGCGACGCCCGCGCCGCCCGCGCCGCCCGCGCCGCCCAAACGCGAAGGCAGTTGTGCGAATGGATGTTGGCTAGTTCCTGGTTGTATAGCTTAGGTGACGTGTCATGGGAATGCACGACGTACTTCGGGGCTATTACAGAGGAGGTGAAGCGGTGGAGCGAGCCTCTCTACCGTGCGTTCCTGGCCGGGTGCGGGTGCGTCGTGTGGACCGGGACATGCGTGTACTGGGTGTCCAAGCCGAAGCTGTTCAGGGAACAACCTCGACGCCTCCACCGCTCCGACGGCCCCGCCTACGTCGGGGACGACATGGACATGTACTTCTGGCATGGCGTGCTGGTGGACGAGCATGTCGTCATGAGGCCGGGAGAAATCACACTCACCGAGATCGCCAGGGAATCCAATGCGGAGGTGAGGCGGGTGCTAATAGAGCGGTATGGTCCGGGGCGATACGTTTTGGACTCTGGCTTGACGCCGGTGGCGTCTGACGACTGGGGCACGCTATACCGTAGCGAGAAGGACGGGTTGAACCTGTGCGTGCTCAAGGTAATCAACGCGACACCGGAACGGGACGGCACCTACAGGGACTACTTCCTCCGGTGCAACCCGACATTGTATGGTGGCCGGGCTGGCATGGAGCCGCGCGCGGCGGTAGCCTCGACGTGGCGCAAGCCCGACGGTAGCCTCGCGTTCGACCAACCCGAAGACTACGACCCTTGCTTGCAAACGTAACAACAAAAACCAAGAAACGACAAACAGATAGTAATATGAAAACTTTGAAAGAAACAGGCGGGCACGCCCGCCAAGGCGACGTTCTAATCCGCCGGGTGTTGGAAGACGCTCTGGCTCCCAAAAACAAGGTGGCACCGACGCTGGCCATGGGCGAGGTGACAGGCCACCACCACAGCTACAGCGGTGCCGTCACAGCCTACGCGGATGAGGACGGGGCGCTGGCCCAGGTGCTCGACGTGCCGCGCGACGAGCCGCTGACGCACCAGGAGCACGGGCCGGTGCCGACTCCGCCTGGACGCTACGAGGTGCTCAAGCAAGTCGAGGACACCGGCGCGGAAATAACGCGGGTAGCCGACTGACTTATGCGCCAGATGTCATTTAGCGCGACTTGGCCGCAACTCCTAGACGGAAGCAAGGATGTCACCCGGCGTCTTGGGTGGGGCAATCTAAAGCCCGGCGACAGGATTCAGGCTGTCCAGAAGGGGCAAGGACTCAAGAAGGGCGAGCACGTCGTCACAGGACCAGTAATCCAGTGCGTTAGCAACACACCTGAAAGGGTGGACTGCATCATTATGGAACCGGGTCGGTCCATCGGTGGGCGAAGCGAAGTCGCCAGGGAAGGGTTCCCAGATAAGACGCCAGAGGAGTTCGTCAAAATGTTCTGTAAGATGAACAACTGCCATCACGACACGATAATCAACCGCATCGAATTTCGGAGGGTGAAATGAGTGTTGACACAACAGACCCTATGACCGAATTGCACCGCGAAATTGAACGGCTGACAGCAGAGCGCGACACCGCAAATCGTGAGAGAGATGATGCGCTGAATCGGCTGGCTCAGGTGCAGGGGATGCTAACGAACCTCATGGCACGCAATGACGAGTATCTCCAGGTACTGGACCAGCGTGCTAAAGCCCTCGATGCCGCCTTGGCCCGTGCGGATAAGGCAGAGCGTTCTGCGGCGGAATTGCGCGAGGCGCTGGAGCCTTTTGGTTGTGAGACGTGCAAAGGCACGCACCTTTACACCTTCGAGGGCCTAGATGCCTTACAGGAGAAGGCCCATGCACTTGTAAGCATGACCCTCCACAGCCATGCCCACAATGTCAGATGTGCCCCCCTGATCAAAAGGCTCTTTACGAACAGCGGGAAAAAGCGTTGTCCTCCGACGCCGGCAAAGGCTACGTCCGGGTCGAGAAGCTGGAACCTATTCTGGCTTCTTTACACGCTCTAAAATCTCACCTATGGACTTTCGGGGTTAGGCCAAGCCTTATCGAATTGGAAATACTTAGGCTTGACACCATCATCAAGGAGGCAGGGAAGTGAGCGAACCAATCCATATAATCAGCTTGGGAGCGGGTGTCCAAAGCAGCACCATGTCTCTAATGGCTGCCGCTGGCGAGATAACCCCGATGCCGACCGCCGCCGTCTTCGCCGACACCCAAGCGGAGCCTAAGTCGGTTTACACTTGGCTCGACTGGCTGGAGAAGCAACTGCCGTTTCCTGTGCATCGTGTGACGGCGGGCGCGCTACAGGATGGGGCCTTGCGCGTTAGAAAGTCGAAAAAGGGACTGCTCTACAACGACGTGAAGATTCCGGCCTTCACACTTTCAAGTGACGGGAAATCTGGCGTTATAGGACAACGCAACTGCACGGAAGATTACAAGATCATCCCCATTCTCAGGAAGCTGCGCGAGATTGCTGAGGTTCCTCGCGGATGCAAAACGGTCATGGTGGTCCAGTGGATCGGCATCAGCCTTGACGAGTCGCTCCGGATGAAGGAGTCCCGCAATCTGTTTATGGAGAACCGATGGCCGCTAATTGAGAAGCGCATCAGCCGGTCAGACTGCGTTCAATGGATGCAAAGGCGGGGCTTCCCCAAACCTCCACGGTCCGCCTGTATCTTCTGTCCGTTCCACAGCGACCATGAATGGAACCACCTCAAGTCTGAGGAACCAGAAAGCTTCGCCCGCGCCGCTGCCTTTGAGTCACGGCTCCAGATGTCACGGTTCCAAGAGAACCTTTCTATGAAAAGCCGGATGTTCTTACACGCCAAGCGCGTGCCATTGGGCGAAATTGATTTTTCTACCGAAGAGGAGCGCGGCCAACTGAACATGTTCAACAACGAATGCGAAGGCATGTGCGGAGTGTGACTTATCTTTACACCATCATCGAGGAGGCAAAGAAGTGAAAGACAACGGAAACTCACCGGCGTTCCCATCACACCAGCCGTTCAATTATTTGGGCATTACCAAGCGCGAACTGTTCGCGATGGCGGTCATGAACGGAATCATATCGGACCCGGAAGGGGATGGTAACGTGATCACGCTGGCGAGAACAGCGGTCGTTATCGCCGACGCGCTCCTGGACGAGCTCGCGAAGTGACTTATGAACAAACCCTGCACCCACGACAAGCGGTTCCTGATGGAATCGGAAATTACCCACCAAGCCTACTGCACCGTCTGCGCGGCGGACAACTGGCGAGAGGCTTGGCAAAGGCAGTTGGCTATCACCCAGGATTACGCCGACATCCGGCCGCTAATGGACATGCACTCGCCCCCCGGCACCAAGGTCATGTTCTGGTTTCCGCATCACGGATACGACCACGACAAGCCGCAGTTCAAGGACCTCGGCATCACGCTCGGAACCGTCCTGACCGTGGAACACACCGAAGTTGGGAGTTGCCACGCCTACATCTTCCTGAATGAGTTCCCAGGGGAACTGTTCAACCACGTCAACTTCGCGGTGCCCACGGCGGAGGACATCGCGGCGGGGAAGTTCGTCGCGTCGAGCTTGAGAAGTCGGAATGAAACCACACCATGAGCACGCACCATCCATTGATGCCACTATGACCACCACCCTCGAACGTTCTGCCGTCTTCTCCCACGACCGTCTCTACCGCTACGAACTCTGGCGCCGGTGGGGGCAGGGACCCTACTGCCAGTTCGTCTGTCTGAACCCGTCCACCGCCGACGAAGGCACCGACGGCCCCACTGTCCGCCGTTGCATACACTTCGCTCAAGACTGGGGCACGGCGCGTTTGTCATGACCAACCTCTTTGCCTACAGGTCCACCGATCCCGGCATCCTTGAGACCATCAGAGACCCCGTCGGCCCTGAGAACGATTCAACCCTCGTGTGTATCGCGCGGGATGCCGGCATCGTCGTCGCAGCCTGGGGCGCGTTCAAAGGGGTCCACATATCCAGCCGGCGAGTCCACGTCTTCAGCCTACTACGCGAGGCGTTCGAGGGCACCCACAAGACGCTTCAGTGCCTCGAAAAGACCAAAGGCGGACATCCGAAACACCCCGGCTCCTCTCACTCGGCCTTCAAAACAAGCAGGCGGCAGACGTGCGGAAGGTAAGCGTCAAGACAGTCGAGAAGCACCGGACAACCATCTGCCGCAAGCTGCACTGCGAAGGCGCGGGACTACTGCCGCTAATCGAGTGGGGAGTCAGGCTCGGACTCAGACCGGAAATCAGGAGACACCAATAATGAAGCCATTCAAACGACTCCAGCAAAGCCTTCGAGACATCGGGCAAACCGCTTGGCTCGCACGTCAACCAGCGTCCATCCGCAAGGGGTTAGCGCGGGGCAAACTTAAGGTCAAGATGCTGGCTGGCGGAAAGTTCATCGCGGAGAAGTAGCCATGGGCATCACCCAACAGCAATACCTGGACATGATGCGTAGGCTGGAGACTTCGCCAACCAGATTGGCTCCGAAAGAGGACGATGCGGAGCGCGAAGTCGGGCACGGCGGCCTAGTTGAGAAGTGCCTGGACTATGCGGACAAGCAATGGCCACCATGGCCGCATTGGGGCGCGCGCACGGACAAGAAGAGCACCCTGGGCGTTGGCGTCCACGACCAAACGTTCGTGCTGCACGGCGGGAAGTTCCTGTGCGTCGAATTCAAGGCCAAGAATAAGAAGCGGACCGAGGAGCAGCAAATCTGGGCTACGCGCATGGCGATGGTGGGAGTCACAGTCTGGGAAGTGCGGAACTTTGAATGGTTCGTCGAATTGGCTAAGGAAACAATGGAGAAACAATGAGCAACGGAAAACGATTCCCCCTATCCGACGCCGAAGCGTTGGCTGTGCGCCTGCTTGAGCAATTAAGCCCATGCTGCGAGCGCATCGTCATCGCCGGCAGCATCCGCCGCAGGAAACCTGATGTGGGCGACATAGAGTTGCTCTACATTCCCAAGACCGCCGAGGTCCCCGATGGGCTATTCGACCAGCGGACAATCTCTCTGGCCGAAGCCAGTATCGATCAACTCGTGAAGACGGGTGTGCTTGAATTGAGGCCAAGCAAAACCGGCATCTACAGTTGGGGCCAGAAGAACAAGCTGGCGGTCCACGTCGAGAGCGGCATTCCCGTTGACCTGTTTGCAACAACGGTTCCGAACTGGTGGAATTCCCTCGTGTGCCGAACTGGCGGCAAAGATAGCAACCTCCTAATCACCCGGACTGCCCTATCTCGCGGGTGGTCTTTTGAATCTTACGGATCGGGATTTAGGCGATTCAACAACAGCGATCACCATGAAACGACCAGCGAGCGCGATGTGTTCGAGTTTTTGGGATTGCCATACAAAGAACCGGAGGATCGACTATGACCGACGCACAAATCGAGAAGCTGTTCAAATTCGCCGGGATGCCGGCGCGGGTGTGGCTCAACGGAACCGAGACTTGGGGACCGTGGGACCTTGAGACGGCTCACAAGGTTGAGGCCAAGCTGAGCGAACAACAGCAGCGTGACTATGCACACAGGGTATTGCCCAACGTGTGCAGTCCAGATAGTCCAGTTTCCTTCGGCTACCGAAATGCGATCTTGTCCAGCGCGGAGCAACGGGGCGAGGCGCTGTTGGCGGTGATCGAAGGGAGAAGCGTATAGCACAAAATCAACACCGTATTTATGACCAAACCAAAATCCAGAATAACCAAAATCACTGTCGCAAGGCTGTACAACCTTGGACGGTACGAACATGTCCGCTACGAAATCTCCGCCGAGGTTGAACGTAGCGGCAAACCCACACAGGTCTTCGTTGATCTGCTGTCCACGCTTTGCCGTCTCAAGCCGGTGTCGAAGCCGCCGATGTACGATTCCGCGGTTGCGGCGCTCGACAAAGCGGAGGACACCCTTTCGGCTTACGACAAGGAGCACTTGGAAGAGTATCGCGAAATGGTCAAAGACTACGCAGCGGCGCTCGCGCTCCGTTGGGAAGCGGTCAAGAATCTCGATTCGCTCGGTGGCGTCTCAAAGCATGAGGACGCTAAGAAAACTTGGGATGCCGTGGACGACACACCGTTTTGATTTATGCCAAGCCAATTAACCGGCTGCTGTAGTCGTAATATAGGTAAAACTGATCGGCAACCTGAGATTAAGGATGTTGCAGCCATCCTGGAAGCCATGCGAGCCGATTCAATCCCCGAAGGTAAATCGGAACGATGGTCAGTGCGAAAGGTGACTCTGGAAAAAGACGCAGTTACAATGCCTCAAGGAAAGCTGGTGAAACTACCTGCGGGAAGATATACGAAGCTCCTTTGCTACACGATGAAATGCGCTATGAGAGGAGGCGAGACCGTCATGGAGGACTCGCCGCAAGAGCTTCAAACGCACCTGGAATTTGCGATACGTGCGCGTGGGCGGGTGCTCATCACCGGCCTTGGCTTGGGGTGTGTGATTCGAGGGTGCCTCTTGAATCCCCGCGTCGAGCACATCACCTGCATCGAGAGGTCCCGAAACGTAATGAAGCTCGTTTCCCCATATTTGCCATCGGACCGACTGACAATTATTCACGCGGATGCCATAAAGTGGGTTCCAAACCATACCCACGATCAGTTTGACTGCGCGTGGCATGATTTGTGGACAAACACCGAGGAAGGCGAGCCGCATCTGCAAGTCTGGCACAGCCAACTTATGGCCACTCTAGTCGGCCACGTTGGCTTCCAAGGCGCATGGGCATTTCCGCGAGAACAAAGAATCGCATGGCGGAAGTTGGCTCCGATTTTGTGAGCAAACGGAAATCCCGCTCCTTGGCGAGAGCGGGATAAGTTTCCACACATCCACTAAACCGACGTGCGGACCCCCAAGTTGAGGAATGGTGCGCCGGCCCCGAATCGAACGGGACAAACTGAACGGGAGCTACCCGTCGCGCAGCCAATCTCTCCACTTGCGGCGTGTTCATTCCTATTGCCGGGCATGGCGGTAATTCCGTCCTCCTTCCTCCGCAGATTTGCCCGTCTGAAAGAATCAAGCGACCTTTGCCGCCGCCACCCAAGCATCGCTCTGGAGCTTCTTTGCCGGGTCCGAGCGGAATGTCGCCCAATCAGGCAATGGGTCTCCATTGAACGCCTTGCCGCCTACAGCGAGGCAGTAAGTCTCGTATAACTTGTGCGCCTTCTGCTCTGGAGTTGGAGGGACTGCCACTGGATTCTCCAGGGCACCGAGAACATCATCGAGATGCAGACACTCTTTGAGGTTGGGGCAGGGATCGTTTTGCGCCGTCATCGCAATGTGGCCATTGCAGTAGTCATTGCCGGCGGTGGCATCATAAAGGATTCCGACAATCGGCAGGCCATAGCCAGGGAACAAAACAACCTTATCCCCATTATGGGCTTCTCTTCCATTTTTGTAGTGCATAGTTTTTGTATGTTTTACTGAAATCAATCAGGGCAATCCACTCGGATCGCCCCACCATTCCCCTTAGCGGCCCTACCCGGATTAAGCCTATGGCACCGCAGAAGGACGGGGAGAGAAGTTACTTGGCGGCGGTGGCCGCTGCGGTTCCCATCGCCGTCCCGATAAGCGGCCCCAGGGCGTTAATGATGGACACGACGCCGGTGCTGGACGCACTATCCGTCGCTCCGCCGACGTAGATTGTCTCTGTGCCGTTGGTGCCCGTCCTGACGACGACCTTATTCACGCTCGAACTGGAGTCGAGAAAGTCGCAAATGGTGACAGTTGCGCCGGTGGGAGTTACCATCGTCATGCGGGCACAGCCGATCAGGCTGAGGAGTGCGACGGGGATTACAAGTCTGCGTAGCATCGTTTTCATTTTGCGGCGTTGATGGCGTTGATGATCTGCTGTTCGGTTGCGGTTAAGTTCGTCACCCAGGCGGCGTAGTTCGTTCCCCCGGTCTGGATGGCGGCGACAGCGGTATTGCACGCAGCATTGAAGGCCGCCACACTGGCGTTGATGACGCCAATCTGGTTTGTGGAAACCACGCCAGAAGTGGCGGCGACATTGTAGGCGGCGTCCGCAACATCAACGACGGCCTCAGCGGTTTGGATGTCGGCGATGGCCTTGGTGCTGGATGATGCGGTGGTTGCGCAACCGGAGCCGATTGCGGTCAGGATGCCGATGGGGATGAGGATGAGTAGTCTTTTCATATACAATTAGTCACGACGGCGAGGGTGGAGGGACGGGGCTGAAATTGCCAGGCTCGACGCTTGGGTCTGCCACGCTTGGAATCGCTTGGAGGTCCGCATTGAGGTCGTCTGAGGAATAGCCGCTAGGCGACCGCCCATTGGCATCGAACCAGGCCGGGGCGTCGAGGGCGTAGGCTTCATCCCCGCACGCAGCCCAGAAATCCCAGGACATGCGCTTGATCGCCCCCCAAGTAACGACCGTCATGCCGTTTCCGTCGTAGGCCACGGCAAGGACACAATGACCATTGTTCGGGTTGGGCGTCCAGATAGCTCCCGGCGTATCCCACGGGTTCGCTAGTAAATCCTCGCCTTGGAGGACTGAATCCGGCAGGGCAATACCGACGTACGCACAGCCGAACAAGTTAATCGCGTCCTCGACCTCGATGACGCTGGCTGCATTGAGAATGGCGAAGTCATTGAGCGGGTGCCCCGCAAAACCGTTGGCTTTGAGGTATGCCAGCACATCCTGGAGGTTGCAGCCGTCATCCTCAGTGCCGGGATTGAACACCCGGTAAAGGGAAAGCACTTCCTCCGCGCTCGGAGTCCAGAGGGCGCCCGCGTTGGATGTCCAAGTCATCCAGGCGTGGCCGATGCCCGCACAGGCGCAGTCGCCGAATCGGTCGTTCAGCATCATTTCCCAGGCCGACACCTTTGCGCCCCAGTTGGCTGCTGGCGGGGCTGGAGGGATGCCGGGGGATGTAGAGGAGCGGAACCTGCTTGAGAATCGCCTGGTATCAGGCCGGATGCCGCAAAAGGGCCGTTTGCCGAGTCGTTGGATGGGCATAATCAGGCTTTGGATGAGGTTGACGGTTGTGGTGCGGGTGGTGCGGGTGGTGCCACGGGCGTAGGCGGAGCGGGCGCGGCGTGCGAACTGCCCAGGAACGGCGCGAGGATGGCGTTGATGCCCCCGGCGCCGCACAGATAAGCCCTCACGATGCGGCCCAGGATCATCAGCAGGACCACCACAATCAGCGCCGTGTGCTGCCAGGACGGGGGTAGAGAATCGAGAAGCTTCTGGACATCGGGAGGAATGCTGTTCGTCATGAGACTTTATTCCTGATTCACTTGAAAGGGCTTGGCATTGGCTTTCGGAAGTACAGACTGTGACTCAGGCCCAAAAAAGTCAATCCTAAACTCGCATTCTTGGCATCCGTATTTGTACGGATAGACATTCTCAAAGGTTTGAGATAGACTTACTCCATGACGCTGACTGTCCAGATCAAGCTCCTGCCGACTGAGCAGCAAGCGGTGTCGTTGCGAAAGACGATGGAGACGGTCAACGCTGCCTGCAATCGGCTCTCGGAACTGGCCTGGTCCAGAAAGGAATTCCGGCAGTTCCCGATGCACCGGCTGTTCTATCGGCAGATTCGGCGGGAGTTCCCCCTGTCGGCTCAGGTGGTTATCAGACTCAACGCCAAGGTGGCCGACGCCTACAAACTGGACCAGGCTATTCAGCGCGAATTCCGAAAGCACGGTAGCGTCTCCTACGACTGCCGCATCCTTGATTTTCAACTCGCGGCATCGACGGTTAGTATTTGGACAGTTGACGGCAGAATCAAGGGCCTGCCTTTCACATGCGGCGAGCGCCAGAGAAACCTGCTCCAATTCCCCAAAGGCGAGTCGGATTTGATTTTCCGCCATTGCCAGTGGTTCCTCAACGTTTCGGTTGACGTGCCGGAGACCGGCGAGAAAGAAGCCCTGGGCTGGCTTGGCATTGACCTTGGTTTGGTCAACATAGCCGCCGACTCGGATGGCCGGGTTTATGGCGACGCCGCGAAGGTTTCGGGCATCCGCGCTCGACGCTGGCGGCAGAGAAAGCGCCTCCAACGAAAAGGCACGCGCAGCGCCAAGCGGGTATTGCGCCGGTTGAGCGGGCGGGAACATCGCTTCGCCCGCCACGTCAACCACGAGATTTCCAAACAGATTTGCACCACGGCTAAAGGCACCGGAAGAGGAATTGCTCTTGAGAATTTGAAGGGCATCCGCTCCCGCGTCTCGGCTCGCAAAGGCCAGCGGCGCATCCTGCATTCCTGGGCATTCGACGACCTCCAGCAAAAGATCGCCTATAAGTGCAGGCTTGCCGGCATCCCCCTCAAAAAGGTCGATCCTCGCAACACAAGCCGAACCTGTCCGGCGTGCGGCCACGTCGCTAAGGCCAACCGCAAGACGCGGGACTTGTTCGACTGTGTAGCGTGCGGATTCACCGGGGCCGCCGACCATATCGCAGCGCGAAACATTTCGCGCCGGCCCGCTATAGACCGGGCACACGAACGTGATGGAGCAAGGGCACATGTTCAATTTTCCTGACTAAGGAAGTAAGTCTATCTTCTGACGCTTCGGGCAAACCGCGGGCCACTTGCACTCAGCGAACGGGCAATTACCGTTCATCGGGACGCCATTGACGCATTCGCGGCAGATTTTCAACTGCTCGATCTGCTCCTCAAGTGCGGCCATATTGCGCATGTGCGCCAACTTCATCCGTGCCGCCACCATCAGTCCGACAAAGGACAAGAGCGCCCCCATGTCGGAGGCTATCTCCGGCACTGGTAAATGCGCGACGACGAGTCCAAAGGCGGTTACGCCCGCCCCGGTGGTTATCTGTCCGTTCATAGCGTGTCAGGTTCATCTTCCAAATTGAGCCATTCCTGGTGGTGGTGGTGGTGGCCCTATCGAATGCCCAATCCTGCGACTGGCGGAGGAAGCGGCGGGGTCGCCGCCAGGTTGGAAAAAGGGGACACCCCCCAGTAGTTGCTGGTGGTCATGGTGAAGAACCACTGGCCTGGCGCGATCGACAGCACGCAGTTGGTCGGCACGGCCACGACGTAGTTGGTCAGGAGGAGGCCCTGGTTCGTGCTGACCAGCGGCGTCAGCGGGCACACGATGTTGGTCAGCGCCGTCCACTGCGCGAGCGGCGTGGCGAGGTTTGTTGAGCCATAGACGATGAAGCTCGACGGGTAGGACAAAGCAGGAACGGGGGCAGCCCACTGGAGAGTCACGTTGGCCGGCGTCTGCGCCGACGCCGCGAGTGCCAAGCACGCCAGTCCGAGCTTGAGGCCCTTGCGGACCAGGCCGGCGAGCGAGTCCACGCCCAGGCGGCGCTTGAGGTTCGCGGTGTGGTAGTCAACTGTCTTGGTAGAAGTTTTCATTTTCATAGCGATGTCTTTCCGGTTCTGGCCCAACATGAGCCGCTGCAGGATAACCACCTGGCACGGCGCCAGCAACCCGATGTTGAACCCGCGGTCGCGCGTTCGGCGGTCGTTCGTGCGGGCGCTCAGACACCAGGAGGGGATGGATGAAGTAGAGCGTCTCATTTCGGATACACGGGAAACACAAACGAGAAGACGGTGTTACTGGGCATCGTTGAGCTTGGATTCATGTATGCACAGATACGCGTTCCGTTCGTAAACGACACCGGATTGATAGCAAAATTGCTGACCGACCCCGACACGTTGGTGTAGGTGAGACCCCCGCAACTCACGTCGTTTGTCACGAGAGCCAAGGAAATGTTTGTTCCAAAGTTTCCCATTCCCAGGACACCGTTGGTCGAGATTGCGCCGAACCAAAAGTTGGAAATCCACCCCCCGCCCGCGCTTGGGGATACCAAGTAAGAGTCCGACTGGAGTGCTGTCGACGTTGTCTGTGCAGACCCCAAGCACATCGGAGTGACCGGGAAAAAGTAGCCGCCAGCACCCATCGCGTTCGTGGTGCGAAATGATCCGCTGACGAGATACGGGATATTAATTGACGGGGCACCACTACCAGTGAGGACGGCCCCGTTCGTCATCGTGATCGCACCCGACGTGATCCCCCCCGCAGCGATGGTAGGACCATAGACCGTTGCGTTTGTGGACCACAAATTAGCGAAGCCATACGCCGACGACCCGAGGCTAACCGCGTAGCCAGGCCACGGCATGAAGGAGGTCCCAAGCAGCCACAGATTAGCGCCGTCCGTAGTATAGAACGCCAAGTTCCCAGCCCCGGCACTCGTGCGGAATTGCAGCCCGGCACCGTAGAGGTAGAGGTTGTTCGTGCCTAGTGATATTCCACCCTGGGTGAAACCAGCGTTGGTGATTTGGATCGATTGTGCCGTGACATTCGTGGCGAACACATTCCGCCACGGGTAGTAGGTCCCCACCGCGTAAGGCCGGCCGAGGTCGCCACTCCCATTCGGCATGATATACGCCGTTGAGACAGTGATACCAAGATTGTCGTAAGAACCAACTATCCAACTCGGGTTCGCTCCGCCGTTGTTTGCGACTAAATTCACTGCATTGGTAACAAATAAACTGGCAAAAGACCCATTGGCTGCGGTGTAAGTGCTTCCATCGCCGCCTACCGCAAACAGAGTGCCCCCGGCATCGTTTTGCACTAGAAAGTTGGTGCCGCTCTGGTTCAACCCCGCTTCCTTGTGGCCGAACCAAGATGTCTTTCCCATCGTGACTAGTGCTGCATCGACTTGCTGCGCCACGCGGCACCAAGCGTTGGTGGTGAAATGCACATAGTCGGCCTGGTAGTCGTTGAGGTTGTAGTTGTTCGGGCACAGGCTTGCCGTGTCCACGATGTAGTCCCACAGGCCAGATGAAAGCAGGATGTCGTTACAGACAAAACGGTTCGTCTCCTGGTATACTGTGATTGGCGCCCGCGGCGTGATGGTGAAGCAGCAGAGCTTGACCCCGTTCGTCTTTAAGCAATAGAGGCAGTTGGAGTAATTAACCCACCAATTCGTCGCGGTGAGGTATGGGAAGTCGTTCGCGCCTTCCCATACGAAGCATACATTTTGCGTGCCCGTTCCGGTCGCAGCGATAAGCGGCAACGCCGCATAGACCTGGTTTGTGAAATTGACCTGCACAGTCCCCCCGTAAATACCGGCCCCACCGTAAGCGAAGTTCGTGAAGGAAACTCCTGCATACCGAGGCATCTGCGCAAGCCATGAAACCCATGAGTTGTTGAAGCCGTTGCTACTGTAGTTCGCGGTCAGCGAGTCGCCGAAGAACCAGAACTGATAGTACGGTCCTGCAAGACCCGGAATGCCGTTGGTCAGTGAACCAGTATTGATATCTGTTAACGACGCCCCGTTCGGCAGCGTGCCGAGGACGAAGCCGTTCGTGTTCGTCAGGCTGGAGGCGTCGCCGACGTGTTTTCCGACGAAGGTTGTCGGAATTACGGCGGCGGTTAAAGACAGGGATGTCAGCGTGAGTGACACTAGAGCGCAGAGGATTGGGTGTAATCGTTTCATGGTTTTCGTGAATCAAGCTGTTGGATACCATCCGTTCACGTTGTTCCACACGTAGAGAATCCCGGTGTTGGTGTCTTGGTATATCCAGAAGGTTACTCCTGTCGGGGTGAAAGAGGGAGCACCGACACCGGATGAACTTCCTCCGTTGCCTCCAGAGCCGCCTCCGCCAAGTAGCACTAAGAGGATTTTTGCCGTGAGGGTTACTTCGGTATCTCCCGAAGTCGGCGTTAACGGGATGATGGTCATACTATGGGTAGTTGGAAAAGCTGACGTTAAGCAACGCGCAAAGCACCTTGCGTTTGGTTATGGTGATGGAGTCGCCGGGGTGCCAAGCGTTTGCCGCAATGGCACCCCGACGGCTCTGCAAGACCGTGAGAATCTTAGCCCAAAGGATCGGAAGCGAATCCCCCGAGTTGGGCGTCAGCGGGGTTATCTGGGCCATGGAATCCCCTTTACTCAACTAACCTCTGACTCATCACCATGTTCTTCGTAACTTGTAGAACCCTAGTGGTGATGTTTGGCATCGTGGTGTTGCTGCTGTTGACCTGCGTTTTGGCCACAGGCCAGACGTTGGGCGTGATGTAGGTTGTCGAGCCGCTCTTGACCAACGGGCCGAAGTAAACGCCAGCACTGGGGCGGGCGAAGAAGATAGCCCCGTTGGGCAGTGACTTGAACGGTATATCGGTATGGACTGGACTGGGTGAAAAGGACATGTTGTTTCTATGCGCCCATGGGCGCGGTTAAGGTTAAGTTCCGCTGGATAGTGATTCGGCCATCTGATCGATGCCCTCGTCTCCTACGTGTTCTTTGGGCTTCACCATCGGTTTAGGCATGTCGCTATCTCCGAGCTTGGCCAGCCAAATACGACCGTCCGGCCATGTCTCGAAGGTACAGACAATATCCCACTGCTTGCCCTGTTGCTCCCCCACTTCGGGAGGCTTGAAGTTCTCCGGTGGCTTGAAGACCACCGCTTCATCCTTGCCCTTGGCCGGCGTTGGGCGCTCGTCCTGAGGTGGATTGTTCTCGTCGATCATCGTTTCAGCCATAGGTTGATATTCGTTGGGTGGAAGCGGTGCCCGGCCAAACCCTTACCGGGCACCGCCAACCACTATTTAACCGTGACCAACCAAGACTAACTCGTGCTGCACAGCACCCGGCTCATGGAGTTGGGGCACTGGCGATAGAGCAAGAAGGCCCCATACGTCGGTTCGATCGGTTTGTATGCGTGACGGAACTGGCAGAAGTGCCGCCCCTTATCCTCGAACGGTTGGGCGATGCTGGAGCATCCGTCCATGCCGATGAAGGCAGCCAGGCCGGGCACGAACCGCCACAGGCCGTAGTAATTCTGCGGAGTCCACTTCATGCCGGCGATGGCATTGACCGGGATCAGCGGTTCCTCCTCCATGACATACGGATTCAGCACAGTCGCCGATTCCAGCTTGCAGATGTTGCCCACGACCCCGCTATAGCCCGAATACGACTGAGGATTGCCGGGATTGGCATCCCGCCAGCAGCCGTTGACCACCGCCGCCAAGCCCTTGGTAACGTCCGTTGCGTCCTGCGAAGGGCAGTAGGCCGGAAGGCGGATGATGATGTCCTGGCCGGCGTTGTAGGGCGAGGCGGGGTAACTGTTTCCGTCCACGCCGGTATAAGCCGCCTGACCGCACGCGCGCGGAGCGCCTGGCACCTGCGAACCCTGGGTTGTACCAGGATAGTTGGCTGCCACCTGAATGGTTCCAGGAGCGTAACCGCCAATCGCGGCGCTGTAATTGGTGAACACGGAAACCAGCGTGCCGCTCGTGCTCTGCGAGCCGGTGGTGCAGAAGTTGACCTGAGTGCCCCACGGCACATAGATATACCTCGCCGGGAACGGATTGACCACTCCCCGGAAGTTGTACATCACGCCCGTTGCGCCAATGCGCTTCAACGTCGGGCAGGCTTCACCCCAACCCTGGAATGCCGTATTGATGTCCGCCCGATATTCCGGGTTGTTGGTCTTGAGTTTCCGCCACTGCATCATGCCTATGTCCAGCGGGAACATAGGGCCGTCGTCACCAAGGGTAATCCACCGGGACGCACCAGTCTCCTTCTCGTGCGCGCCTTCGGTGATAAGCGATTCCGCCAGATACTCCAGTTGCTCATACGTCAACTCCGAGTCCGGCAGACCGATAGTGCCTGTCGGCAGATACATCGAAAGGTCAATGTTGGGCGACGCCGGTTGCGTGGTCCACGCCCCGATAGTGGACAGCATGTTGCCCCCGACAAACCCATACTTCTGCACGTAGGAGTTGTAAACCGTCTGATGCCGGTTGGTGATCTCCAGACTGACGATCTGCTCCAGCCGTTGAAAGAACCGAACCCAGAACTCCTTGGAGTTCCAATACATCGTCAGGTCTTCCTGGCAGATGACCGGGCCGCGAATGCCCAACATCTCAGGTTTGTACTGCCGTTCCAAATGGCCTACAAACGCCTGATTATACTGCAAATCGCACGCACCGCCGCCGTCAGCGGTGTTGGCGATTGATTGGATCGATTGCCATTGCGATTCCTGGAGTCCAGGAGCCGAGCGGGCGATTTCAAAGACCGAAGCGACGTAACCACGACCTTCCGGCCAAGTGCCGCGTTTGATAAGCGAATGCCACCAGGAACGGCCCATGGCGCGGGCGTAGAGTTCTGGGCCAAGGTCTTCCGTCTTAGCACGCAGGGTGTCGAAATTTACCGGGCAAGCCATAAAATCTTCTGTTCAAGTTGTTCCGCGCCAGCCATTTGCACCAACCGCACACGCGGAGCGTGGGCATAGCGCACTGTGACTTTGGGGAGAACCGTCGAGGACGCCTTACGGCGTCGGGGAAGGAACAGAGGTTGCCGGTTTGTGGCCGACCGCTTGAAGACTGAGCGAATGACCTCGCCGGGCAGACAGCCTTCAATTCTGGAACCGCATCACCGACTTTAGGCCCCGGCCTTGGATCGGCTAGCGATAAACCTGACGCGGTTTTACAACAGGTAGAAGATACCTGTCAACACTTTTCTGAAATTCTCTTATCGAAGGGGTAAGCCCATTGTGGCGTTGCTGGCGAAATAAAAGCCGCCGGGTGGAAAGGATAACACCCGGCGGCAGGCGAGCGAGTCGAAAACATCAACGACCGCCCGAAAATGATGCTTCAACATCGGTCATCATCTTGTCAGCGAAATGATTGTCCACCTCGTCGGGGGTAGCCTCGCCAATCTTGAGCGCCGGTTTGGCAGCGGTCTGCCCGGATTCATGCCCGGAGCGGGGTTGTGATGCAGTCATAGAGGCAATCTTGGCCTCAAGGTCAGCTTTTTCCTTGGTCCAAGCCGTCTCTTTGGCCTTCCAGGCAGTCTCATTGACGGCAAAGCGCCGGACGACTTCCGGGAATGCCGCAGCTTGCAACGCGGCGTCCATCACCTGGTCAGACGTGACGCCCTCGCCCCTGATCAACCCGGAGACGACGGCTTTGCGCGTTCGGACGCCCTTATTCCATTCCTCATCCCCCGGCTTCTCCTGGAACAGCACATTGCCCGTCTTTGGGTCTTCCAGGGCTTTGATTCGATTAGCCAACACGGCATCGCGGGCCTGGGCGTCCTTTGCCGCCTGGGCGGTTCGCATGGCTTCAAACTGGGTTTGCTTCTCCTTGGCGCTGGCAATATCTGCCTGCTGGTCACGCTGAACCGTCGCACGCTGCTCAGCCACGGTTAGAAGGCTGGACCGCAGAATGGCCGCATCCTGCTGTTCGGACGGTGACAGTTCACCCAGGAACTCGTTGAGTTGCCCGCGCCGGTATTCATTCTCCGGCAGACCGAGTATTTCCAGGAACTTCTCGCCCTTGTCCTTGCCTAACGTGGCCAGGACTTTGGACCTGGCTGATTCTTCGCGGGCGTTGACCTCCTTGAACCGGGATTCGTAATGCTTCACGTAATCCGGGTGGCGTTCGACGTTGGCGACGATAAGGGCGTCACTCAACTCCGTAATCTTGGCCTCCAGACTTTTTACTCTCTCATCGGACGCGGCATCGGGTTTGGCCGGCTCAGGCGCGGGCCGGGACTCAAGCTCCTTCACCTTGGCCTCAAGCTCGGTGGCTTTGGCCGATAGCGAGGTCTTTTCCGACTGCCACTTCCGTAAGTCCTCCTTGTAGCGACCCTTGATCGCTTTGAAATCCTTGCCGCGAGGGCTAGTCACGTCAGGGAAATCCTTGTCGAACTGCTGTTCCTCGGCGGTAGCGGTAGGCTTGTCGCCCTCTTTGGCCGCAGCAGTCTCCGCCGGCTTGGCAGCATCGGCGGGTTTGGCCTCCACCACGCCGGGCTTGGCCTCTGCGGCCGCTTTGTCCGCCGGTGTGGCTTCCGGCTTGGCAGCGGGCTTGGGAGCAGTCTCAGAGGGCTTAGGCGAGGGCGTGGCGTCGGCGGGCGCATCCGCACCAAGACCGGCAATGAAGTTGTCTGCCATGGACTCAAAGCCGGATGCGACCTCCGGCGCGTCGGCAACGGCGCCCTCGGTTTCAGCGGGGGCCATTAATGGGGTATGACGTATGAACATAGGCTATTCCAGGGGTTAGGTTTTGATCTGTTGTGGCGGCGGAGGGCCGAAGTCCTCTTCGATTTCAATCTCCGCGTTCTTATCCGAGAAATCAATCTGCGGGATTTTATCGGGTTGCTTGAGTACGCCCAGGGACTCGAATGTCCCCAGGCACAAGATATACCCGCGCTGCTCGTCAACGTGTGCGATACGGCGCTTGGGCGATTCCTCGCGGGCGGTGGTCTGTCGTAGATAGATGTCGTTCCAGATAACATCGAGCATCCGGCGAACGGTTGGGTCATGCAGGGCTTTGAACGCGGATTGGGTAAGGCCCTCGTCAGAACGCCACTCAGCAACCGTGAGGCGGGTTATGTCACGCTGAATTACCTTCACGCGGACGGGCTGCGGAGCCAATAGATTGGCCAGCCATCGCAGGAAAGCACCCAGTCGAGTCATCAGCGGCATCATTATTGTTTCTGTGTGGTTTGGCAAGGCTCGATTTTCTCCTGGAACTCAAGCTTGCCATTGGCGGTTGTGACGCGGAACGAGGCGATCAGTTTCCCGCCCATCCAGACTTCCGAGCGGTCGGGGAAGTCCCGAATTTCGACTAGGTATTCCCCGCACCAGTGCATCACCTTTTTCCGCGCCCATGCTTTCCGGTCGGCGAATCGGGCAGCCTCAAAAACATCAGGCGGCATTACGCGCTCGAACACGCTCAGAACCCAGTCGTGTTTGGCCTTGCCGATGGCATCGACTATCAGGTTGAGGGATTTGATCTCCTCGTTGTTGGGCGCGGTGGAGTCGGTCATTTGGCCTCCAGGTGGTTACACAATTCGCCCCATTCTGCATTTAGTGCCATTTTCAGTTTCCCATAAAGCACCGCGTTTAGATTTTCGGAGGCTGCGAGTTTAGCACGAAGTTCCAGGCGTTCCTTCGCCGCCATCTTGAAGGCGTTGAACTCATCCATCGTGAGCTTAACCACCAGAACCAGCCTCTCCGGCATGTCGCACTTTTCCAGTAAGTCGTTGATCTCACTGAAAGGCGAAGGCGATGGATTTGGACAGACCGGCTCTTTCTCCACCTCCAGCTTCCGGGCGAAGGCGTCAAAAGTGCCTCCTACGGCTTGGCTAACTTGTTTGGGAATATCAACTGGAATTGGAACCCACAACCCATTAATCCTTCCCATGTCTGAATTGACCAGTGTTTCGTGTGGATAGAGCAGCCGATACCCATCAGGCGGCTGGATTGGCAAAGGCTTCTCAGGTGGAACGGTTGCATCGGAGGACGCAGTATCAGGGATGTGAACCGGGGTATCTTTTGGTTTCCGCGCGAGGCACTCAGGGCAGGTAACAGACGCCCAATCAAGCGTCCACGTATCCCCAACAGGCCAGTTGGGTCCCGCCACCGTTTTGTCACAAGCCGCTATAGTGTATCCGATGGTAGTTTTCCATCTGTAGTAATGAACCACGGACGGTTTGATGCGCCACCTTGCGTCGATCACGTCGAAATTAGGGTACGCCGCATCCTTCCATTGGTCTTCACGTTGATACTGGATGGCCTTTCCCTCGGCAAAGGCTTGAATTATGGGTAGTAGTTCTTTTGCTCTTTCAGCTTTCATGGTTTTGGTTGGCAGGTGTAACTTTTCACAATCTCAATCCGTCGGTCCAAAGAAATCCCCTTCACGTGCATCAGAAAATCTCCGGGTTTCCACGGCTCGACATTCCCCTCGAGTCCGCACTCGGCGGGAACACTCTCGAAACACGGCTTGGGTAGAATTGCCATCGCCTGCCGGTATTCCGGCTTGAGCGCAATCGCCCGGTGCATAGCCGTCTGGTCATAGCCTCCGGGTGATTCGTCGCATCCCTGATTAGCCGTCTGCTCGAAAATCTCTCGCGCTATTGGGGTGTTGCGTATCAGCATTGCCCCGGTGGACCACTTGATGCCCGTCCAATCTTCACTGGCCATAATGTCCTGGCGAAATAATTCCAGGTAGGATAACAACGAGATTTCGGGGTTCGTGCAGAGGCAGTCAATATCAACCCAGAACAGCACGTCGCAGCGTGGCAACTCCCGGAGGATGATCCGAAGCTTCTGCCATTTTGGGTCCCCCAGTTCCTTGGGGAAATCGCCCGCGCATTCAAACCCATAGCAATGCCGTTTGGCATATCGTTTCCAGATTGGACCCGTAATCTTGCCCAAAGGGGCATACTCCTGTCCGTATCCAGTGAGAACGGTCAGGCTTTGCATTGGCCCTCCACAGTTTGTCTTATCCATTCCGTAATATGAATTGTTCCTTCGCACCCGGCGTTGATGTCCATCCACAAGTAACGCTCTGCCCACTGGTCCATTGATTCCAGGCGCTTCCGGTATTCGCCATCGCTCATTGACCTGATATAGCGCATGGCATACCCCAGTTCGAGCCAATGAATCCTGATTCCGAAACCTAATGAACAGCCAAAGGGTTCTATCCAGTCGTCCAGAGTAATCGGTATCGAATGGTTTGTGATGGCCTCAACCAGTCTCATGCTGGACTTGCCGTAACCACGAGGGCAGAGGGTGAACTTGGAATGCTGCATGAGCCAATCGTAGCGTTGGCGAGCGGGCGCGAACTCCTGTTCTTTCAGGTGCCACCAATCGCATTCTTCAATAACGCAATCTTCCGCATTCCAGGCTTTCAATAAGGTCCTGTTTTTATGCGTGTTGAACGAACCTCGAAAACTCGCCAGGATTGGGCGGTCGTTATTGGTGTTGGCGGGCCGGCGCTCTCCGAAATAACACGGGACCGAGTTGGGGCCGCTCTCGATGGCGCACGAGAAATGGCGCTGAACATTGCATCCCGTCAGGCAGTCGCGGTACTCCCAGTCGCCAAGGCATACGGAAATCAAAGGAAGCTTGAGCTTGTCCAACGCACGCAAGTCATTCCTGATGCCCTCACCGTCCCCAATGGCCGCATACCATGCGTAGTCAGCCTCCTGCGGCGGAACGATGGCAATCTTGGGGTTGCGACCGGGAAAACCCAACACATCACCCGACTTATGGGCGATCTGGATCAAGTCGCTGGCAAGGCAAAGTTTCATCTGATCCATTCTTTTGGTATGGTTGTAATCTTGTCCCGGTTGCTGTACAGGGTTTTCTCACGATCAAAATGGCAGTTGTCATCGCCCGATCCGGGATGTTCATCACAGCGGCAGAAGCATTCCTGCACCACCGGCTTGCCTAGTCCGTGCGCTATCGCCAGCGGACAACTCTGGTTCCCCACAAACACCTTCGCGCCGGCTATGACCCGCGCCACGTCCAGCAGGTGCTCCGTCTCAACCTTCGGAATCCAGAATCCGAAGTGGTCAATCAGGTTCACCCATTCCTCATACGTTCCGACAAAGAACATCTGCTGGTGCCACTGCTCAAGGAGTGTCCTCCAGGGAAACTCGCGGTCGTGGTAACGTGCGGAGCGCGATACGCAGATTGGTCGTTGGGGGATTACCATGGGGAAATCCACGGTCAACCATGGTGCCGTCTCATCAAACTCAACCCGGCAAACATCGCATTGCTGTCGAGCTAGGTTGACATTGGGGTGATACGGATTGCGGAAGGCGTTCAAGTCGTAATCCGTAGCAATCGGCATTTCGTAGAACACGTCGGCTTTCCAGATGTAATCCTGGACGCGCAACAGCGGCGCGAGATTGTTAAACGTCTGACGATTCGCTTTCTGGCGAGGCGGCATCTTCAACGGCTGATCGGTGTAGTAGAACACGCCGCGCCCAAGGGCTTTAATCGCAGCCAATCCGTAGATGGCGTCCCCCCAATCGCCCGAATGGTTGAATACCCAAGGTCTTTCCACGTCAGGCGGCAGAACGGTGTTGAACGAGTGGAAACCGAATTGACCGCGCTTCACCCCTTGGCCATATACGCCATATTCAACCGAGAACTCCCTGGCCAGTTCGGTCGTGGCAAACCGGCAACCCTGGGATTCCAACCGGGCGCGGTGTGTTCGGCAGATAATCCCATCTTCGGGATGAAAGGGCGAACCGAAAGACCTGACGAGCCGCATGAGTTTTGTGCTGCGGATGCTGAATCCTCCGTTGCCAACCGTGTGTTGAGGGTCAAATGGGTGGCCTGGCTCGTTTGTCTTAAGCCACGGTGCCCCGATGTAATCGCACAGGAACTCCGGTTTCCATGAATCGCCGTCCAGCACGTAGCCATCCCAATGAACAACCAGCATGTGCGTGGTCTTGACGTGATCCACTACTTTACCGAGCAGGAACCACGAATAGGCGTGCGTGCCGTTGATGTATGGAATCTTGATCGCATCCTTCTGATGATCGTCATTGGTGAAGAACAACACGGCCCCTGGAGTGATCTCCTCCAGGGTCTTGTCAATCGCCCGACGCGCACGGGCGGGATTAAGCGTATCCACGCAAACGACGGTCAACTCCGGGATAGACGGCTTCCTCTGCACAACATCCAGCAGGGCGCGAATCGTGCTTCGTATGGGGTCAGGCCGTCGAATGGGCAGTTGGACGTTGCTGCCAACTCTACGCTCACGCAATCGTTCAATCAGCGTGCCATCTTTACACCCGTGGAAAAGCACGCAGCCATTAGGAATCACGCTGAGATTGGCCGCATCGGGGAAACTCATCGGCGTGGCGGTGGCCGTGTCGGCCAGCATTCTCCGAATAAGCGGCGTGTCCAGCGTATGCCGGAGCGTCAACTCCGGGTGATCGTTGTCGAACGTGCGTTGGGAGTCGGCAATGAGGAATCGGTTAAACATCCTGGCGTTTGACGGATACACGCCGCATCCGTTCATGTGCGAGTTCGGGTAGGGATAGACGCACCCCATGAACGCCTTGCCGCCCGCCCGGTAAGCGGCCTCGATTTGATCGATCCAGCCAGAGCATATTGGGACGCAATCCGGTTCCAGCCACAAGAACGGCACTTGCCGGTGCCGCTCAACCCAATCAAGGAGAGCGATTCGGAATAGGGCCTTGGCCGCAGTAACATTGTTGCGCTCATCCGGCGTCGTCTGGTGCAGATGCGTTGTTTGTGGAAACACACGACGCGCTAGGTCTTGCAACGCTACCTGATCGTCCTGGGGCACCAAAGAGGAGGTAATTAGCGTGAACTCATGTTGTGGCAGGGTGCCGTCAAGCTCCCCAATCCACGACAGCAGCGCCCTGGCTTGGGCGGTGTCCCGATGACAAACTGCTAGAATTACGAGCACGGCTAGGTCTTTCGATGCTTCTTGCCGCCCTTCGACTTGCCCCCGTGCGGGTGTCCTTTACCCTTCGCGTTGTGGCCTTTGCCAAATGTCCGGCTCGGCCTGGGAAGGTAGAATGGCCCAGGCGGGAAAGGTGAACTGGGTCTGGACAGCTTTTTCGTCACGTCATCCAGCATGGATTCGGATTGGGATTCAGGTTCGTTGGTCATCTGTTTGGGTTGGGTTCTTGTGGCGATTGTCGTTTCGTAAAAGGATAAACCAATTCGCAGGTTTGCTTTTGAAGGTCGTAATTCTGAACTTCGTAATAAATCCCTTCGGAGTTGAAATTGAAAACCAAGTCGAAGGACTCTGGCAGTGTAACGCCCGTTTGTCCATCGTGGGGACCTCCGACGAATACAAATTTGACGAGTTGGCTCACGATTTCTCCTACTCTCTTGGCTCGAACCACTTGGCGTCAAGGCCGCAGCAATCACAAGCTCCGGGCGTCCTTTCCTTAGAGCAAGACCAATGTTCAAGTTGTAATGTTTCCGGATTAACGTGCGCGCTTTTTAAGCACCGCGTAGTACTTTTAACATGAAAGAAGAACCGGCAGTCTTTACAGAACTTGATCGGCGAGAACAGGGTTGACGAGTCAATCGTAGGGAACAGCCCCGGCAGCGCCGGCAATGCCAGCCCGACAGCCGTGTTGACCAACTTCGCAATCGACGGTTTGGACGCGCTCGACTTGGATATTTTCTCAAGCGCGGCAAGGTTTTCCGGCGTAAGCCTGGCACCAAATAGCGCATCGTGCTTTTTACTCACGCCACACAGAGTAGCAGAGTGAGTCCCCTACGTCAAGGCCGAATCGAAGATTTTTTCAGCCACCAAGAACCGAAGCTGGGTCCGGTATGTCGTCGTCGGTAAAAGGCAAACCTTCATCCTCTGCCTCGTGCGCTTCCTTGAGCAAGTCCGCGAGCGCAGAGAAGTCGCATTCCAGCCCGTCAGGCAGCATTGCCTGGTGCTCGCGCGCGTTGTCCAATGCCTCCTCGATTGTATCGCCCACGCCAAGTAGCCAACCGATGTCGTCACCGTGCTGATCGGGCAACGGAGGGAAATGCAGGGCATCGTCCTCAAAGCAGCAGAATCCGCATTTAAGCCACTGGTCCAACTCCTTGGGAATAACCACAGTTGACCATTCATCGCTCGGTCCATGAGCCGTCACAAGTGCCTGCACGCCGAATTGATACGCAGGCACCGGGTCAATGCACTCGCCTTGCGCCCCGCGATATGCCACCTCGGCATAGTTCTCTATCATCTCGGTTTGAAGCTGGTGCGGGGGTGATCCGTTTCGACTCGTTAAATCGATGAAGTATGGAATCGCCTTGTCGCCATCCATCACAATCCGCGCTTCGCTGGAAACCGGCCCCCGATGCCCATACCGTTCCAGCACCGGACCGAACTTCTCGTGAACCTCGCGCACAGGATCGGGCAGGTCTTTGAAGGCGCAGAAGGTCATTAAGTAGGCTAAGTTTTTCTTCTCCATCCCATGATTAACTATTGTTGGCCACTTGCCGCCAACAAAATGCGTGTCCGCTCCATCCTCCAAATCGGTTTCAATCGGCTCGAAAACGTAGAACGGAATGAGTTTGACCATCGGGCCGAATCGCATCAATCGAACCTCAAGTTCAACGTGGTCCATCGCCCAGTTGCGCCAGTGAAAAGTTTCCCAGTCGCCCCGCCATCTATCCACCTTCACCCACAAGTCTTCCTTATCTTCGAGATAATCCCGTAGCTTGTCGCCAGGGACAATCTCATGCGGAGGCACCGGCAGGCCGCACGCCTCAAGCTCTTTTAGGAACAGGCCACGATTGGTTTCCAGTTGTTCAGAACGACCTCCGCCCCAGGTTGGAATACCCGCCGCCAGCATGTCTTGCTGGTATGGCCTGAAATCCACGTCGGGGAAGATACAGCAATCAATTTGCCCCTTCACGTCCAACGGATGCGTTTCCCGTTCTATCTCAGGGAAGCCCATGCCGATAACAACGTCTCGAAAGTGTGGACTGGCCGGGTTATCGGGCGACCAATAGAGAACGCGGCCAAAGGATTCCCCAAGCTTTCGTGCAACTGGAAGGAAAATTCCAGAATCGATCACTAATGCCGTGGCATCAGAAATAGCTTTGATGCTCATAGACTTTATTCCTGAATCGGTTGAAAGGGCTTGGCATTGGGTTTCGGGTAGCACATGTTCAATTTTCCTGACTCAGGAATAAAGTCTATGTTGGGGTTAAAGGCAGATTCCCATTCAATCTTCTCCCGGCAAGTCCTCGGTTCGCGCTCGGAACATGTCGAACGGCGCGGGGCACGCGGCGGGTGGTGAGGTTTTGTCCTCATCGGTTTTGATTTCGTCGCCCGGTTCATCGTCCGGCGGGGTGGAGTTTTCTGGAGTGCTCATTCACTTAAGGCACGATAACTGTTGAGTCTTATCTGGCTCGCCGCGTTTGAATCGTTAATGGCAAGCGCCTGCTGATGCTTCTCGCGTTGCATGGCCATAACTGAATCCTGCTTTTCCTTTCGTAGAGCGAGGTCCCCTTGAACCTTTCGAGCCTTGATCTTTTCATCGGTGATCTGGCCCTGGGCCTTGCGCTGTTGTCCCTGTTGCTGCTTCGCCTGATCGGCCAGATGCTTTTTCAGCCTGTCAGACAGCCCGGCAATCTTGTTCCATTTCTCCATGAGAACCGCTGCCACTTCTTTACGCAACGGGTCTTTCTGGAGACGTTGAATATGCGCGTGCGCCGCCGGCCCGGCCAAGTCCAGGAAGCTGGAAACCATTTGCGGATTACCTCCTTTTTGAAGCGAACCGAGAGAGTCGGAGCACGCTTGCAGAAATGTGCCGGAGAAGGTAAGCGCATTCTGCGAAGGCGACATCACGGGTGGCACCCCATCCTTCATCCCAACGACCTGGAGGGTTGCCATGGCTTTTTGGTCCTGCACAGTGCTGGACGTTCCCGCCTCTGGCATATACCTCCCAACCTGAGCGTAACCGCACCACGCGGCGGTTAAGTCCCGCCGCCACGCATCTTGCCCGCTTTCGGGGAAGCCGCCAACAATCGAACTCAAGGACGTGAGGGCCTGAACTCGCAACGCCTGCGAACCCTGGCCTATGACGCGCACGGCCTGCACGCGCCGAATCCTCTCAAAGCATTCCTTCCGAACACCCCGTTCGAGGCATCGTCTTTGGCATTCGGTAGCCCTGGGGTCCGTGCTGTTCGGCTTGAAGAATCGGTGAACAATCTCCGTGAACAGCAAGTCCCGCTGTTTGTACCAACGGGAGTATTGAGAGTTGCTCACCGCACCCCGCTGCATCGCCTTAATGCGAGCCTCAGTCGCGGTATCGGGATTTCCCGGCCTGTCGGGTGCTACCGGCTGCTGATACTGCGACAGATTTGACCGGCTCAACTCATCGGTCGTCTGAATCAGTTTAAGTCCCTCCTGGACGTAACCGCTGATTGGATTCTGAACTGGAGTAACCCCCGGTTTCAGAATGCCGCTTTCCATCAACTGGACGCCCAGTGAATCTGTGAACTGTTTCTCCGTTGTCGTAGTGAACAGCGTCTTGGGTGACATCGCGGTGTCGAACATTCGGCCTAGGGCGATGTTCTGGAGCTTCATCATGCCGTACATCTTCACCCCAAGTCCGGTGACGTTATGGTGCAAGCCCGCCCGGCCACGGTCGTAATACATCGGATGCAGGCATTCGTTGAACGACGCATAGCGCCCGACATGCAGGAAACAGTATTGAATACCAGGATTAGCTCCGCCTGTGCGCTCTACAATCGCGTGGGTGATTCGCCCCTGTCGTTCGCCTTTCTTCGGAAACTCCCGCCAGAACGCATGGGCCATCTTGCATACCTTCGTAAGGTCGCCAACGTATTGAAGGGAGTTCGTCTTGAGCTGATTCTGGAACCATTCCCAAGTGTAAGTCTGGTTGTCGGGCGATTTCTCATCCATCGCTTCCGCGATGATCTTCTTTGTGAACGGCAGGTTCCAGCCGACAGCGGCGGCTGCGGCCTCGTCAGTAATGAATCGGTAAAGCTCCGGCGGGTAGTAATCTCGGAGGATGAACGCCATCTCCCAACGGGAAGGCTTGGAGGGTGTCAGGTCCGGAATCTTGAAGTTGTCGGTTGAAACCGCTATGGGCAACACCAGGTCGTTGTCCTCGAAGAATAGAGGGCCGTTGCCGTGCAATACCATTTCGTTCTGGCTAACCTGGTCGTCATTGTCAAAGTCGTCGTCTGTGGCAATCGCCAGGTCCACCTCCTCGGACATGATGCGGCCCCATTGGGTGACTTCATCCCGATTGCCAAGATTGTTCTCAAGCTCGATCTGCACCACAGCTGGCGCTTGGGTTGCCAAGTCGTAGATCGCATCCGAGCCGGCTGAGAGGAAAGAACGGGCAGTTCCAAAGTTGATGTTCGTCGCCTTGCCCAATCCGTAGTTTTTCAGCTTGCGAGGATTCTGCGGCGGGTTGCCGTCAACAAGGCCATCCACGGCGGCGCGTTTACGGCTCCTGCCGTAATCGTCCTCGATAGCGCGGTTGATGCAGTCCACCACGACATCTGCGGATTGCATCCGGCACTCAGGCGGGACGAGCGTATCATCTGGAAGGCTTTGAAGCCCAAGGTCGTTGAAAGTTAGTCCGCTCATAAAGCTATCTTAGCTAGACTTGAAACACGTTTAGATTGATTTGGCAAGCATAAACTGGGCGGCTTCCGAAATACCCGTGAAGGGGTACGGGGGCCAGGGCCAGACAGGGAATCGAAGAAAAACCACAAATCCTTTTCCCTCAACAACGCTATGCTAGGTCTTCTATAGGCCCTTACCCTTCCAGCAACGCTGGGTCTCGAATGCTAGTTTGAACTGCTCCTTTTGGAAATCGGAAAGGTCCTTAGTCTGCAAGTCCAAGGGCACCCAGACGGAGATTTTGAGCAGGCAATGACAAACCCCACACGACTTGATCCGGTCATCGTAAGGGGTCGTCCCGACGCTGAATCCGCTGGTGGCCAGCCACTCGATTATCTCGCCGCACTTCCCCCCGCAGCCGGTAGTAATGGTCCTCTGCCATGCGCAGTTGGCGCAGATAGCGGCGCGGCGGTTGGCCTCCTCCTGGCTGACGGTCACGCGGTTATTCATCCAGTGCCGGAGCATCACCTTGGACCCGCGCACGACATCGGCCCCGCCAACTGTGCCCTCGCTTGGTGGAACTCTCGGATCGGATTCCTTGCACGCAGACGGGTATCGGGCGCATATTTCCTGCTCAAGCTGCTCCTCCAGCCCAAGCCCATTCGGAAGTCCATTGGCATGGCGGTAAGCTCGAACCCTGTCCAGTAATTGCTCAAACGTTGTTCCGACGCCAACTAGCCCTTTCTCTCGCGCATCAATCCTGAAAGAACCGCCGAAAGGGGGTTGGCTCTTTGTTGTCAGTCTGGCTTTAATCATCGTAGGCATAGTCAAAATCGTCGGCACCCTCCGGCGCCCATTCTTCCTTCTCGTTCTCCGAACTGAAATCCACTTCTTGCGATAACTGGTTGATTTCTTCGATCCGCCTGTTGGTATCAACCACCACGGAAACCGCCGCCTGGCCGCCCTTGGCTTCGATGGTAAATCCCTTCTGCGCCGCGACCTCCAGAAGCATAATCCCGCAGTCCGCGAAGTCGCAAGACTTTCGGAACTTGAGGCGATACGCTTTCTTGTTCATCAGGGTCTTGCGCGGACGCATCGTTCCATCCGAACGTAGGTCAATCTCCTCTATGCTACACAATTCCGAAGCGGTGTCTTTGTCCACCCCTTTGATCTGGCCGCTGATAACGCCCCGCTGAGTTTGCCAGAACATCTCAGCCCGCTTGTTTTCATACACTTCCCTAGCCGGACGGGCATCATCATCCGAACATGGATTGTCCGTGGGAGCACCGTTGAACATTATGCCGATGACGGCAGGCGACCATTCCACACGGGCGATCTCAAACAGTCCGGAATCGCCCGTCACGTCGAAACCGAAGTTCTCAGGCTTGCACTCATACTTCTGGCCTCGATATTCCACAGCGGCACACCTGGCCTTGATCTGCCGAAGAAGCTGGTACTTTGGCGGTTCGGCGCTCGATGCGTCTATCGAAAGAACGGCGGGGTCCATCCACTCAAGCCCCTTCTTGCCGTCCATCAAATCGCCCAAAGCTCCGAACCGAATGGCGGGCCTATCTCCATCCGGGGTATATGCCGGGTCAATCACACCGATGATAAGGAAGTTGCTGCCGGCGAATTGATGCTTGGAATAGGCGGAGAACTTTTCAAGAAACGTCTCGGTGAAGATGGTTTTAGACAGCCCTTCGGGCGATGGGAAACCCAAGTCAAACGCCCAGTGGTCCGGGTCGTTTTCCATGGACCGATCCTTGAGATACTTCATTCTAGCCGCAACACGGCCAGCGGTAGGGACGTGCCTCGATACCGTCTTTCCCGCCAGGATGTTCGGCGAGCGGTTGAAGTTGAAGATGATTACCTTGCAAGGTGAACCGTCCATCTGCGGTTTTCCATCCCATTCGTCGTTGTCGGTGCTGACGCTGGACCAACCCTTTGCCGGTTCGATGAACCGTCCGAAGTTGGATAGACGGGAGCGGGCATTGGCTATTGCGACCAGAAGAAAGTACCCGCCCTCTTGAAGTGGTCCGCTGTAGAGGTTTGCCGCCGCTTTCCAAATCGCCGGGGCAACCGCTTCCGCCTCATCTATCACCACGATCTGATTCTTAGTATGGTGCCCCTGAATATCCGCCGCCGCCCGGTTCACGTCGCCATCTGTAACGGCTTTGACCAGGATAGCGTTTTTCGAGTCGCCCTTGGTGTACTCCCAGATCATCCGGCTGCCGATCATGTTCCCGAAAGGCTCATCCACGGAGAGCCGCCGGTGAATCTTCATGATCTCACCCCAACCTTTTTGCTTCTGTGCGCCCGTGGTTGTGGAACAGAAAATAACACTGGTGTTGCTTGGACTGCAAAGCCACGCCACTACGGCAAAGCCCGCAATACCATACGTTTTGCCGGATGAACTACACCCCGACACTCCGCACCATTTGTTGTTGCACCATGCCTCAACCATGCGCATGGACCATTCATGGCGCTCGAAGTACCCGGGCAGGATATGATCGGCAACGTGAAGGAACACTTCCTCTCTCGGAGGAGCATTCGTGGCTATGGCGTAGTTTGCGAACGCCCACCGCCAGTAAAAAATCTGCGGCTTGCCCTTAATCGGACATCCAAACGTTTGCAATCGTTTCAGAGTAGCCATTTCAGCTTACGATGTTCCATCTACCGTCTTGATTTGAATGCGCCAGAATCGGGGTGTGCGCTGGCGAAAGAATTGGCGTTATCATATACCGCGGCGGGGGCCATCCGCCGGCGTCCTTCGGACCGAACCAACGGCCAAGTGTGGAGTCGTATGCCATATCGCCAACCTCACCCAATGAGCTTGCGGGCATACCCCGCACCGCATGGACTTGGGAGAATGACGGTTGAACGGCACCAATGTTAACCCGGAGGTCTGTTGCATTTCGCGCAACTCCGATTGGCTGATTGCCAGTCTTTGCCAGTCTGCCATTGGATGTCGCGTAGTAAGTTGTTCCAACGCTAAGACGGGGCAGCCCGGTAATTAGGGTCCAATCCGAACGGGTTACAATACCCTCCATGGTGTAACTCACGCGGCCATTGGGCGGAGCTCCGGTTACGGCAACAGCAAATGCGACGTGTGTTGTATCGGCGGGGACCACGTTTCCACTTTCATCCTCGGAAAGCGCATGGCCGGGAAGGATTGAATATCGGCTGGCGTTAAGACCCGAACCCGTCATCGAGATTGATTCTAAAACTCTTGACTTTTTAAGTCAATCGCAATATAAGCGGATGAAATGAGCAACCAGTGGGCAGGTCCGTCAGATTCCCAATCCTCATTCGAGGGCGGGATTGACATGGGCCGACCGCCTATTCAGTTGGACGCCAACCAAGTCTACAAGGCCATCAATGGAACATGTCGTGGCGGACGATGGAAACCAAGACCCGGTTGGTTCAATCACCCGCTCATCTTCGCTAGTCAGGACGTTCAAACGGCGTTCCAAAACGGCTTTTTCCAAGACGGCAGCTTTTTTGACCTCGGCGGATACTCAGGGGATAACGCACTTGGACCGCAAGCTGCCTGCCTGTTGTCCTCTCATTCCGGGCGTCAGTTCCGAATCAATCTCCAGCCCACAATGGGCACCACGGCTATCACCGCCAACGTAAATCCTATCAACCCCGGACAGAGCGCGACGGTATCGGTGTTGACATCGTGGAACATGTCGCTCTCCTGGCCAAACATCACCATCGGCGGGAGTGCGCTGACCCTCACGGCGATTGATCCCTCTGGCATCTCTATCACCGTTCGGAACGATGGTTCGATTGCAACGCAAACAATCATCGCGGGTTCGACCGTGGCTTTTCCACCACTCCAAAACTACATGGTGGACGAAATCACGCCCACTAAGGCCAATGTCCTGGGGTCAATCACCACGGGGCCGCAGACAAAAACAACCGCGCAGTTCACCATGCCCGCAGTCGGGGACTCGGTTCAAATCAGCGTGGCCTCCTCTGCCAATTTCTCGCTCCTCTACGCCGGTCTGACTGTGGGCGGTCTGCCGATGACGCTAACGGCGATTGATCCAAGCGGCGTTCTGATGACGGTGAGAAACGATACGGCATCTAACGTCACGGTTCCGCCGGTGAGCTTTGGTGTTGGAACGCCCGTGCTCTCCCCTCAAACATTCACTATTCCGGCGGTTGGGACGCCGGCCAATCTCGTGCTGTCCGATGCGTCATCAATCACCCTTCAACACCCGCAGATAGTCCTGGGTGGTAACACGCTGTCAACCGTGACGGCTACGACATCGGTTGCTCAATTCACGATCCCGCCGCTGAACCAATCGATCACCTTGCCCGTGAGTTCCACAACCGGCATGGACCTGGGCCTGCCGGACATTGGGATTCTCATGGGAACGGTGCTGACTCAAGATGTGACTTTCCCGTCCGCAACGGGCGTGCCGTTTGTCATCCCCCTTGCATCTACGGCGGGCATGTCGCTGGATCAACCTGGCGTGATAATCTCTCCCGGATACCCCGTCACGCTGTTGAACCTCGGAACCGGCACTACCACCACGCCGGGCGTTACATTCCCCGGCACGGTTGGAACCAGCTTCAACGTCAACGTAGCTTCAACGCTCGGCATGGACCCGGTGAACCATCCGAACATCAGCCTCGGATTGTTGCCCGTCACTCTGATTTCGATAAACAGCGGGACTCAGATCACAGTCCAGAATAGCGCACTGGCAAATGTGGGGGCGACTGTCGGGGCGTCCAATGTGACGTTCGCACTGGCGGCGAATTGCGTTCTCGTTATGAATAACGTGTCGGCTTGGGAAGGAATCACCGCCTACTCCAGCCAGCCCGTCAGGTTTTACACACCGCTGTTGCTCACGGCGTTCAACGCGACCCAGAACACCATCGAAGTCCAAAACCTAACCCCAGGAAGCGCGGGGTTGGTTATCGGACAGAACTCCATACCCTACGTGGATTTCATGACGGCCAGTTACGGCAACATGGTGACGACAAATGTTAGCTACATCGTCATCCCCCCGGTTGGAACATTGTTTTCCATACCTGTTTCAAACGCCAGCCAGATTCCCTACACGTTGATCGGAAAGAAGATTGTCGTTGGCGGCTATCAACTGGTTCTCAAGAGCATAGACGGATTCAACCAGATTAGCGTCATCAGCATGGTATCGGGGAATTACAACAAGCATATCCTCAACAATTCCGGCGTGGTGTTCCAGATTGCCGGGTCGTCGCAAGTAACGCCCACCCTAGGTTTTTCCGTGCCCGCCGTTAATACGTCAGTCGATGTGCTGGTTGCCAACGCCTCCAACCTTAGCGTGACTAACACGCCCAGTATCCTCATCAACGGCTTTCCATTCACGCTCACCGGCATCGCAGGCAACCTGCTAACAGTTGTCAACTGGAGTGGCGACAATGTGGGCGCATGGATACCTGTTGGGTCTCCGGTGACATGGACTATGCCGAGCTACACCTTGACCGTAACGCAAATCATTGATGCCGTTACTGTGGTGGTGGAGAACAACGTCGGATCGCCCGTGCCGGGAACGGTTATCCCCGCGCAAACGTATGTCACGGTTGAAACCCTGGACGCCAACAATCCCAACATTTCACTCAACTGGTCTATCCAGGCTCAGAATTGGTGGTTGCTCCAGGATAACCAGAGCCGGTGCATCATCTTCGACGGCAGCAAGGCACTCCGCTCTGACCCCTCAAAGAACCAAGTCCCGGACGGAAACGTCATGTGCTACGCCCAGGGCAGGCTTATGGTGGCCTTAACTGACCGCCTAAGTTACATGGTGGGCGATTTGATTGGCGGCCCATCTGGAACAGCCAACAACGGATACTTCGATTCCATCCTCTACTTCACAGAGACTTTGTATTTGGACGAGGGGGGCAATATCACAGCCAAGGTGTTCGGCGCTCCCAGTGATTCGGGGCCGATCCTGGCAATGAAAGCCTGCGCCCAGACGGATACGCAACTTGGTCAAGGATCGGTCCTGGTTGGAAGTCATAACGTGGTATTCACGGTGAACCTTCCGTTCGACCGGACGGTCTGGGCCACGATGCAGAATCCGCTGCAAACAGCCAATCCGATTAAGGGACCAACCGGCCAGCGGTCAACCATCGCGATCAATACCGACATGTATTACCGCTCGCTCGATGGCGACCGGACTTATCTATTCGCACAACGACAGTTCAACAGCCAGCCTGGAAACACAACGATTTCTAACGAGGTTGATTCGATTCTTAAATACGACACGCAATCGCTGCTGGAGTTCGGATGCCAAGTCGAGTTCGACAATCGCAAGCTGGAAACCGTGTCGCCGATTAAGAGTCCTAACGGGGTATGGCATCAGGGGCTTACGGTGATGGACTTCAATCTCAACGACGGCCTTAGAAAGAGGTTCGGTCAGGCTTGGGAAGGCATCTGGACCGGGCTTCGGATTCTCAAGCTCGTTACAGGCATCGTCAATGGTGAGGAACGGTGCTTTATCTACGCGCTCAACGATTCGAGCCAGATCGAGCTTTGGGAGTTGTCGAAGAAGAACGAGAGTGATGGCGATTGGAATGGCAGCATGTCCCCTACGCCGATTAACTGGGTCGTGGAGTCTCGCGGCATGGCCTGCCGGAATCTCGATCAGTTCAAGAAGCTAAAGTATGGGCACATCAACGCGCCGGTGGTGTCTGGCCTCATCAACATCACCGTGGGTTACAAGTCCGATGAATGGCCATGCTGGCAGCCGTGGACGCAGGTGTCGCGTTGCGCAAAGACTTCAGATTGCGGGCCGTGGACAAACTGCTTCCCCACCGCGTATCTCCCGCAGCCGAGAACACCCATCCGCCTGCCAGACGCCCCGGACTACCCAAACCCGGTGACGAACAAGACTTACCGGCTTGGCTATCAATTTCAGTTGCGCGTGCAAATGACCGGCTATGCTGAGATTTCAGAACTCAGAATCTACTGCTTGGACGAACCGGAGCTTGTCGGTCCGGAACACCCTGGAGAATATCAGTTTACGCCAGTGCCAAGCGGGGGCATGATAGACCCGTCACAAAATCCTATACTTGATCCGAGTGGACAACCAATACTCCCCCCATGAAGAAAACATTGATCGCCTTAGTCTTATCAATCTGCGGCATTTTATCGGGTTGCTTAAGCACGCCCAAAGACTCAAATGTCCCTAGGCACAAGACAGACTATCCAAAGGCAACCGTCGTTGGCGCTAATAGCCAAGGTCAGAACGTCACAAACTATCCCAAGGCAGCCGTCATCGGTCCGAATGACTGGTTTCTTGGCATCCTCAACTTTGTGCCCGGTGATCCAGTAAGCATCCACCAAAATCAAATGTCGTGGTATCCCGGCTCGCTTCTCTCAAGCACGGTGACACCTCTACAGGTGACTCAGGCGGTCAACACTGTTATGGGCCAGAATGGGGTATTGACCAATAACGAGACTCAGCCGGTGGTGTTCAATAGCAGCGTTGTCGCATCGTCATTCACGGGTAATGGTGCTGGATTGACCGACCTTCCACAATCGGCCAACACGATCCCATGGCTGACTGCGACCCCGACATATCGCCCTTCTTGCTGGTGCTCATTCAATGACTGGGATGGGACTCCGCCTTACGACATGGGGAATTACTACTACGGATACATCACCAATTTGGCAATCAACTGGCACTCGAATGGAATGTATGCCGCCGGCTATCAAACCATCTGGCTTGATGATGGTTGGCAGGCCCTTGCAAGAGACCAGTATGGGGACCTGACCTGGAACGCAGCTACCTTTACCAACGGCGGAGTTCCGGTTCTTACAGCATTCCTGCACAACCTTGGGTACAAAGTCATTATCTACACGGCTTACGGAACCAACTTGACGGCAGGAGCAACCCATACTTGCCTTGGCTTTCCCGGAACAACTCCTCTGACGATCAATCAAGACTTTCAAACGTTCGCTAATTGGAACGTGGATGGCGTGATGGTGGATGCCTGCATTGGAAGCGACGACACTAGCAACGCTGGTGGCCTGGTGAATGATCCAACTTATGCTTATACAAGACAAGAATTCACCAACATCGCGAACGCCATTTCAGCGGTTAATCCCCCTCACCAATTTTTCATGTTGCCAGTAATCGCAGTGTGGCCTCCACCGCCGGAGACGCCACTTTACTTCAACATGGCTAATGGATGGGGCGCAACTCCTGGGGGCTATGTTGATACACTCTTGACTCCTTACCAACAACTGGAACCAATCGTCGCTTCCTTTCGATTTGTGGCAACTAATTCGGCGGCTTGGGATTCCGCAAACTTTTTCATTTTCGCAGAAGGCGCGTCTGAGGGGGGGTGGAATTACACCGCAATTCCAACTAAGGCGATGATCTCAATGAGCGCGATGGCGTGCTCGCCTATGCGAGCATCTGGCAACATGGGAAACGGAATTGGTTCGTTTCAAGGTGGGGTTTATCCTTACTACACAAACCTCAATGTCACTCCGCTCATCCAAGACCCGTACGCCAAGTGCGGCACCGAAGTTTACTCGAACAATTATGTCGAGATTTTCATGCGGCCAATCGGTTACACAGGGTCCGGCACGAACTTGATCGCCGTTTACAACTCTGGCAGTTCGCCTGTGAATTTTCCGCTAACCTGGGATAAGATTGGGATTGCGCCCGGCTCGACTCTTTCTTTCCAAGACCTCTGGGCGAATACGAATATCACGTTCATCAATACCAACTACACAATCCCGATGCTGGCCACCAACCTGATGCTGTTCAAAGAGTGGGCGTCTTACGGTGGTGTTGCGCCGTGGACCTCAACCACGGGTAGTCAGATTCTCTCTAACTCAATGTCCTCTTGGCCGGCATTCCCCGCGGCTCCCGGCGCTTATTGTCCGGTGAATAGTAACGGATTCCCGTATGTTCTCGTTAGCACTAACGGTAGCGGCGGAGGTTCTTCGACGTGGACCGGCACCAACAAATATGGGTGGTAATATGGAAACTTGCCAAGGAATCTCCGGTTCGTGCGATAACAACATCGTGTTTATGACGACGCTTCTGACGCCGCCTACGCCGTAATATGTCAACTCCAGTCAGCTTTACCTTCGGAAAAACGCCCGTCGGATTTTGCCCAAACGCCACGACTCCCAACCTTATGTGGGATCAAGTGTGGGCGATGCTCGCGGGCATCATGTCTGGAAGCGTATCCGCCCAGTCGTCGTTCTATCCCAGTTCGACGGCCTCACCCGCATCTTTGCAAGGTCAAGTCATCTGGGGCAAGACGGACAATTACGGCAGCCCCGTTCCGGGACAATGGCTCTTTTGGTGGTCGCCCGCCGTTGGCGCATGGGTTTGGCCGCACCCGAAGCCGCCCGGCAGTCCAGAACTCATGATCTGGAACGACATCGAGAATCCAAATCTGTGGCAGTATGACGGAGGCGACACGCCGGGAGTTGATCCAACCGTCACGGCTCCAACAGCGGCAACGGGCGCCATGTGGTTCATTAAACACGCCGTCACGGATTTCAAGATGCTTATCAGCGCCGGGACGAGTCCAGCCAGCTACAATGGGCAACCCGCAACAGTGCTTACCCAGGGCCAGACTGTTGGCGAGGAAAAGCATGTCCTCACTATGGACGAGATTTGGCATCAACATCCGATTGGAAATGTGTCTATTGATTCCAGTGATGCCAACAACACGCCTGGATTCCGACAGTTCGTTCTTGAAACCAATCCCGGTGGCGCCGTTCCCCTGACGCCAAACGCTCCAGGTTTCATTGCAGCAGAATGGCAAGGCGCGACAGCCAGTGGTACTAAGGGCGGTGGAACGGTGCAAGATATTGGGTCCGCTCAACTTGTCGGTCCACCCGTCGGCGTCCAGACTGACACGCCAACTCAAGCTGACTCGAATCACCCAAACACCGTAAGCAATTTAACGCCACCCGCACCTTCGGCACACAACCTACTCCCGCCGTCTATGGTTGTGATGTATGCGCAGAGGACGGGGCGCATTTTCTACCGAGGGAACTAACATGCCATTAAGAAACACTTTAGCAGATGCGCTAGCACCCACCAGCGGCATTTGCGCCGCGTTGGGCGTGTTCACCCCGGACGAGCGCGTCATTGGTTGGATTAACGCGGCATCGGGTCGGCTGTTCATCTCTGGTCCGTGGATCGGCACTATTGAGAAGGCGACCATACAGGTGACAAATCAGCTTCTCACCCTGCCGGCAGAGTTCGCCACTGCGGAACAGATTGCCATCGGATGCGAGCCGGTTGATTTGCGGACTCCCTGGGCGGAATTCGACCCCAACGGGTTTGGCGTTATCAACGACCCGGAACCTGGCACAGATAATCGGATGTGGTTCCGAGAATCTGGCGCGTTACGCCGCAATAGCGCCTGTACGTTCCAAGACATCCCCAAGAGCGCGCCATCCACGTTGACATTGCAATGTGACGTTGCGGCTGACGTGGGGCTGAAAGTTACAGTCCTTGGCTTTGACAATGCTACTCCTCCTAACTGGGTCAGGACACAAGTGAATGGCGCGTGGCAAGACGGGGAAGTCATTGCCCTATCCCAAAGTCCTGGAACAATATCCAACACGACATTCTCGAAGATCACCGGAATTCAATTCCCATCCGGTCGCAGTGGCCAATCCTGGCTCTACACTTCTGACGGCACGATGATTGGCCATTACCAGTATTGGGAGACCTATCCGAGCTACCAACGGTATCTGCTGCCGTTCCTAGCTCTGAATCAGCCCGCCCAGGTGGACATCCTGGGCAAGCGCAACTTCCGGCCTGTGTCTCAACCAACGGATTGGCTCCCCATCCCCAACCTCGAAGCCCTGCGCTTGGGTTGCATGGCGGTCAAACGGGAGTCGGAGAATTTGTTCAAAGAGGCGGCGGTGTTCATGAACGGCGTGGTTGACCGTCGAACGGGACAGGTTGTCCAGGACGGTGCAATCACGATTCTGGATAAGGAATTGAGGCACTTCACCGGCGGGGGCGAGGTTGCGGCTTTCAGGACATTTGGGGCCGTAGGGCCAGCAGGTGAACCAATAGAGGCATTTTTGTAAACGTATGTTTGGACTCGATATGGCAGAAGGACTGGTTAGCAACGCTCTTCGTGGCACGCCCACGATGCCGCAGTTGAATACAGTGTCTCTTGGAACCGAACAGAGCAAGGCCATCGGCGCTAATGCCGCATCCGTTCCCGCTCTGGAAAGCCTCGCAAGTGGAGTCAACCAGTTCAGTATTGACCAGTTGACAAAATCCATTTTGAAGCTCGACCCGGCCTACACTTCTCAGCAGTCAGCAATGTCCAAAGACATCGCCTCAGAGTTGACAGGTCAGATACCAGCCGATGTTCAGAATGCGATTCAAAGAAGTGCCGCAGCCAAATCGCTTGGCACTGGCACAGAGATGAGCGGGGCTGCCCGTGATTTGGTAGCGAGAGACCTTGGCTTAACCAGCCTGGGTTTGATCGATAAGGGCATTTCCTCAGCCGAGAATTGGCAGAGAACATCCGCTGCCATGGCACAGCCTGAGATGATGAACTTCGGCTCGATGTTTGTTACCCCAGGCCAAGAAACATCTTTGGACGTTGAAGAACGCAATACGCAGTTCCAATACGAATGGGGCAAGAATAACATGAAATGGCAGGCATCGCCGGGTTATGCGGCGGCAGCGGGGCTGGATAAGGAACAGGGCCAGATGGATCAGATGATGATGAGCGCGGGAAAACTAGCAGGGTCCGCGTTAGGCGGCATGATATAGGAGAAAATTATGGCAGACATTTGGGGAGCATCAGGAGCACCGCGGTGGCAAGCGCCACAAGAAACCGCCCTTGAGTCCTACCGAGCCGGTGAGTCGGTAGCGCAGTCATTCTCTCAGGCGTTTTCTTCCGCTTTCGACCGCGCACAAGAACAGGCGAGTCCATTGGGAAAAGCTCGGATAGCCCAGGCCCAAGCTCAAACTCAAGCATCGATGTTCCAGATTGATCAGGCTAAAAATGAGGCTAATGCTCAGGTGGAGGATCAGAAATCACTCTTTCCATGGCTTTCCCTGACACCGGATAAGCGCATGGAGACGCCAATTCCATCGGCTCCCAAGAGCAAGATGTTCTGGCAGATAGTCCAAAACACGCAGAGGAATGATGAGCAGTTTGCGTGGAGGAAACAGGCGGCGGACAATAACAGCCTTAAAACAAAGCTGCAACTCAAGGTTGAGGAAAACACTCTCAAGGATATTGACGCCCTGCCGGAGGACTTGCAAGGTGAAGTCATGTCCGCGCCCAATCCTGAATTGATGCGTGCCAGGCTTTCAGACGCGAAGCAGATTGCGGAACAACGCAAGACTACCGCCGCAGCGGAAGCCCGCGCCAGAGGCGATACCGTCACAACTACATTTTCTCCACGAGGTGAAACCACAACCGTCAAATCGGCTCCGGGCGCTGCTGTTGGTCCCCACACAATCGAGACTCAAAAACTGCCCAGTGGGCAGTTGGTTTGGCGTGACACTGGAGCCAAGGGAGTAGCTGGCGCGTGGAAAACTCTGCGCGACCCCGCCTTGGAACTTGAAGGGCGAGCGGCGTTGACCAGTTACAACAAGGCCCTGACAGAGTACAACATGGCAGTGCAGAAGAATGGCCTGGACTCAAAAGAGGCGGAGGATGCACGCAAGGGCATCAAGTATGCCGAGGATGAACTCAACTCTCTCTACACGGCCAAAATGGGTACTTCCACTGAAAAAGAAGCACCGTCTAAATCACAAGCCGAAGCGATGCCTGGAACGAAAGAGCCGGCATCAATGATGGGAACCATTGACAATCCGGCCAATCCCACGAGCCAGGAGGAATTCGACGCCCTTCCGTCCGGAGCATTCTTCATCAATCCCGCAGACGGTAAGCTAATGAAAGTGAAATGACATGCCCACTCTTGATTTTAGCTCCGCCGCCGTGGCTGTTCCAGACTTCTCGAACAAGGCTGAGCCGGTTATCGAGAGGCCCAAGTCAAAACCGTTAGACTTCGCCGGACCCCGCTCGACTACCTACGGAGGCCCACCCAAGGCGGCGGGCGATATGTCAGCGGTCTGGTCTGATCTTTCCGAAGAACTAAACAACCCTCGATTTACCACGCCGGACCTTGAGATAAAACCGGACGATTCCATTGCAATGGCGGCTGGCAAAGAGGCGATCAACATCATTAAGGGTGTACCTGAATTCCTCAGTTCTGACACCGGACTATTGAGCATTGCGGCGGGCTACGGTGCTCCCCGTGTGGTATCCGCTCTTTTCAGCCTGGACATGGCCAAAGACCTTGGTAAGCAGATTCTCGAATCTCACAAGGATTGGAATCGGATGACGGCATCACAGAAAACCAAAGCTGTTGTGGACATGGCTGGCAGTGGAATCTTCGGCACGCTTACGGGGATTCACGCCACAAGGGCACCAAAGGCACCAAAGGCACCAGGAGAAATTCTTTCTCCCAGGACAACCGAAGCTGTCGCCTCCCTTGGTGAATCACTCAAGATGCCCAAAGGAGCCACGCCATCACCCGCAGCGCAGTCCATGGCTGCCGTGGCGGAAACGGGCGTACCTATCGAGGGGGAGACTACCAAGACTTTAACCCCGCAGACCGAAGCGGCTGCGCGGGAAGTCGCAGCAACACCAAAACCTGAACCAAAGGCCGAAGATGCCACTGAAACGCGGAAAAAGCCGGAAGACGTTCGAGAGCAACGTGAGGGAGATGATAAGGGCCGGGCACACGAGAGACCAAGCACTGGCGGCGGCGTACCGCCAGAAGCGGAAGGCGCAGCACAGCAAGCGATAGCCTTCGATCCCGCCAAGACCGGGCCGATAGCGGAATCTGGCCCGGAGACATCCGATGAATCTGTTGGCCTTGAGAGCACAGAATCTCTACTCAAGAGAACCAAACCCGGAGAGGAACGGGATGCCGCATTTTCCGCAAGGGCAGCGGCACTTAAACGGTTGTCCCGGTCCTTAAAATCTGGAGATGTTATTGTTGATGAGGATGGAAATCGCTATGTTATTGACCAGGTTTTTAGCGATGGAACGATTTTCTTCAGAGGCAAGTCGGGTGAATACCATCTTGGCCCGGAGGACAAAATTGAGAGAGCCAAGACCGGGCCGATAACCGCGGCGGCATACAAAGACCCGAAGACCGGCGAAGTGTGGACCGGGCCGAACCACCCGGCGATCCTGGCAGAGCACGGCGTCAAGGGCTTCGATACGCGCGAGAGCAGGAACACTCCGGCGTTCGGCTACGTCACCCAGTCCGGCGACTTCATCCCGCGCGCGGAATCCTCGCCGATTGCCAAGTTCCACGACCAGCAACTTGAACCATTCGAGCACGGCGAGGGCGGGGAAGGCCAGCCAGGGTCAGAGCAGGTCGCGGCAAAACC